>WBZU01001543.1_pt1 | contig 17201 bp, 23 predicted proteins | sample 5204311 | NCBI WGS metagenome assembly WBZU01 (sample SAMN12344359, study PRJNA552823) | activated sludge metagenome | biome: Activated sludge suspended growth; feature: Nitrification reactor; material: Wastewater; isolation source: activated sludge from nitrification reactor of wastewater... | reverse complement strand
TAAGCACTACTGCTAACAAGCGGTTAGCGTCATTGCCTTTTTGCTCTTTTGATACATTCTCTGTTTGCATAATATTTGTTCTTTTAAGTTAATTTATCTGTTAATTAAGGTCGGCAACGATCGCCAACCGCCACCGTTAGCGGCAAGTGCTATCTGACATTTCCAATTTGAATAGTTCGTCATTGAAGCAAATGCGATAAATACCATCTTTGTTTCTTGCTCCATATTCCAAAAAGCCGCTACTATTTTTTATGTGACTTTCTGTAATAGTTACTACTTCGTCAATGCTTTGTGAAACAAATCTGTATTTGCTTCCAACTTTAATTTCTTTTTCAATTACCATTTTCATTTAATTTACCGCACCATCCGCTAACAAGGCATTTACGCTACCCCTGCGGACAATCCGCTGTTCAACTTTTGTTTTTCAATTACGGGGCAGCGTAAATGCCCTGTCCGTTTTTTTTGCCAAATGTACGACAAAATATTTACGTTGCAAATAAAATCTACAAATAAATTTTATTTCTTTGATTTACAGCAAAATAAAAAATAGTTTGCAAATTATTTTGCACAGTCTAAAAAACTAGTTATGTTTGCAGAAAATTAATTCTAAAAACTATGATACAATTAGAAAATGCTGTTGAAAGATATGGCAAAATTATTTTAACAGAATTAAAAGAAGTGGGTATAAATACTTGGATTGCCGGAGGTGCTATTAGAGATTATTTTATGGGGGTGAAAATAAAAACCGACTACGATTTATTTTTTCCGAATCAGGTAGAATACGAAAAATGCAAAACATACTTTAATGCAAAAGGCGCAGAGGTTAGGTGGGAAAGCGACAATGGGATGAAAGTAAAATACAACGGCAAAACCTATGATTTGGTGAAAAAGTTTTTTGATAGCCCACAAGCCACAATAGATGCTTTTGATTTTACGGTATCAATGTTTGCGGTTGATTACGAAAAAGTTTACTTTGGAGAAACTACATTTATTGATTTAGCCAAAAGACAATTAATGCTAAATAAAATACCATACCCTGCAAGCACAATGAGCAGAGCATTTAGATACTATGGAAAGGGGTTTAAAATGTGCTTGGGTGAAATGAAAAAACTATGTGAAGCCATACAAGCTATGCCCCCAGAAGAAAAACAAGATGAAAGCGTAAACACAGATAATCCTCCAAGCGGAGACGATACAGTAAATTATTTTGTAGGAATTGATTAGTTATTAAACAACAAACCTAAAACATGGAAAGACTTACATTCAGAACACAGGTAACAGAGGTTCACTTGAATAACACAGATTCGCTACATGATGAATACACTAAAGACTTGTACAACTTTGAGTTTTTTAGTGGAAAGGCTTTGATAGCTTGGTCGATTAAACCAGTTGGCTCTAGTGGGATTAAATTTTGGAACTTTAAATTAGAACCTAATAGCTTCGTAAAGATTGATTGGAAGGGTGAAGAACAAGGCAAATTTCAAGGTAATGATGAAGATGGCGACCCTGAATTTGACGATGGGCAAGAGGTTGTAGGCGATTATGATTTCGACCTAGCAGGCTTTGAATCCGAATTTCAAGTTGAGCATTTTTACACACCCAATGACTTTACTATTACAAGAATTGAAATTGACTTTGAAGCTAAATTTATAAAACTAATAATATGAGAACAATCCAAGCCACCCCAAAGCCTACCTTCAATGAGTGGGCTGCTCACATTAGAAAATTAATATTAATCAATAACAATATAAAACCTAAAAAATAAAATGGAATCAAATACACAAAACACATCAGTTGCAACAACTGAACAAAAACCAAAAACGGGTATTCAGAAAATATCAGCATTTCTAAACGCTGAAAATGTAAAAACAAAGTTTACCGAAATTCTAGGAAGTAGAGGACAGGGGTTTGTAGCGTCTGTTCTTGCTGCTTGCAGTCAAAACGAAAGTCTAAAAAAAGCAACTACCGAAAGTATTTATTCGGCTGCTTTAATGGCTGCTACACTAGACTTGCCTATTAACCCAAATTTAGGGTTTGCCTTTTTAATTCCATACACTAAAAATTCGGGCAAGCCAAATGAAATAACAGAAGCGCAATTTCAAATTTCAGCAAAGGGATTCAAACAACTTGCGCAGCGTTCTGGACAGTTTAAGCTAATTTCTGAAAGTATTGTGTATGAAGGTCAACTAGTATCCGAAAATCCATTGGAGGGCTTTAAATTTGACTGGAATATCAAAAGCGATGTTGTAATTGGTTACGTTTCTTACTTTAGATTAACCAATGGTTTTGAAAGCACTTTTTACATGAGCAAGCAAAAAGCCGAAGCGCACGCATTAAAATACTCGCAGACTTACAAAAGTTCTACCAAGTGGATAAAAGATTCAAGCAAATGGACTACCGACTTTGATGCAATGGCATTAAAAACAGTAACCAAATTAAACCTAAGCAAAAACGCACCGCTTTCAATTGAAATGCAAAAAGCAATACTAAGCGACCAAGCTGTATTAAATACTGATTTGCAAAACAAATACGTGGATAATACCATTGATGTTGTTGATATAAACAAGGAAGAAGAGCGTATCGAATTAATGATTGCCGATATAAAAACACTTGCTGATTTAGCTGAATTTCAAGAAACCAATCCAAACGTAAGCATTGAGTTGATTAACAAACGCAAACAAGAATTACAAAGCTAATGGAAGATTTCAACGCAAACGACATACTGTTTAGGGCTTCGTCAAATGGTCACTTGATGGTAGAGCCTAGAAGCAAAAGCGAAGTTTTAGCCGATGGTGTAAAAACCCACCTTGTAGACCTTTTCATAACAGCCAAATACGGTAGAAGGGAAGATATTATTTCTAAGTTTTTAGAAAAAGGCAATAGGAGTGAAGAAGATTCTATAACTTTGTTAAGCAGGGTAACAGGAAAACTATTTACGAAAAACGAGGAGCGATTATTCAATGATTACGTAACTGCTGTGCCTGATTTATTTATAGGCGAATCTATTGAAAATGCAAACGAAACATTTGATACAAAAACAAGTTGGTCTATCTTTACATTTTTTCGCTCAAAACAAAAAAAGAATCCGCTATATTACTGGCAAGGCGTTACAGCGATGTGGCTAACAGGTGCAAAAAAACATACAGTAGCCTATTGTTTAGTAAATAGTCCTGCTGATATAATTGTAAGCGAAAAAAGGCGTTTATCGTATCAATTTGGAATGCTTGATGAATTTGGTAACGGAACAGATTTGTTTCATAAAAAATGCGCTCAAATAGAACGCAATCACATTTTCGACTATGAATTGTTTTGTAAACATAATCCAAACTTTGAATTTGACACATACCCAAACGAAAGGAACTTTACAATCCCTATTAAAGAAAGGGTACACACAGTTGTTTACGAGCGAAACGAAGCCGACATTTTAAGATTACAAGAAAGAATAATAGATTGCAGAAAGTGGATAAACGAAAATTTAATTTAAACCAATAAACCCATGAGCGAAGCAAAAGAAAAAGCAGAGGAATTAGTAAACACAATGCTTGATAAATTATACGACAATGGTAGTTTATCATTCAAGCGTATTTTGCACGCAAGAGCCGTTGAATGTGCGAAAGTATTAGCAGATGAAATGTTGCGGCAATACACCACATTAAATGCTGATTTGATAAACGGATTATATAGAAGTGAAAAGGTTGTCTTTTGGCAAGCTGTAAGAACTGAACTTGATTATGTGCAGTCATAGTAGCCTTGCACATAACGGTTCGGGTATTGCCGAAGGCGGCAAAGTATAAGCCTCGATTTCGCAGTATGTGTCCTGCCGCTTTTGGCAATACCATGTTAGCGGTTCGTGCCGGATTATTAACGATAAAATTAAATAGAATGAAAAAAACAAAAATTGTATGCTTTTGTGGTTCAACAAGATTTGCCCAATACTTTATGATTGAGCGATGGAAATTAGAAAAGCAAGGAATAATTACACTCGGCATAAATATTTTGCCCGATGGATATTTTGCAGGTGAAAATCATCACGGTGCAGAGCAAGAAGGTGTGAAAGATATTTTGGACGAACTGCATAAACGCAAAATTGATATTTCTGACGAAGTAGTGATTTTGAATGTGGGCGGATACATTGGGCAATCCACAAAAGCAGAATTAGAGTATGCAATTGAGATTGGTAAACCAGTAAGTTATTTAGAACCGCTAACGTAGCTATTGGCTATAACGTATTGTGGCTTTGTCGTCGTTGTGGTGATTAAAGACCTAACTTCCAAATAATAACTAAATTTTAAAATTATGACTGAACTTTCAAAAAATACCGAAGTGCCACAATGCGACAAAACCGCTGTTATAACTGGTGCTTTGATTTCGACTACAAATTTTGTTTTAAATCAAATGGAAATAAATTCTTTTGATGAAGATAAAATGAAAAATATTTGGAATTATGCTAAATTTTTAAAACAACCAATAACATTAGGAATGTTTGTTCCAACTGATAAAAATGGTAAAGTTTTAAAAGGAAAACCATTATCGCCAAATACTGATGCTGAATGGATAAGATGGGAAAATGAACAAGAAGAATTTTACAAAGCAAAAGAACTTGTTTTATTCGCAAATTTTGAAGTAAAAACAAAAACGGCTTTTAATAATGGTTATAAATTTGTTTGTGATAATAACGAAATATTTTATCCTTTTTGGTATAATCCTGTAACTGGATGGGAACTGTCAAAAGGATTGAAAACGGTTGAAGATTTGATAATATTTCAACCTAAACTAACTGATAATGTTCTTTCGGAGTACTTCTCGTAGCATCAGTTATAACGGGCTGACGCTATACGAAGGCAGGGGTTAAGATGCACTCCCTTTCAGCCTACCACAAATGATAAAAGATGCACGAACGCTCACTTTAGCAGCACGCCCCTGCTTTTGTATAGCGTATGTTATAGGGCGTTTTTAATTCAAATTATTATGATTACTAAAGAGTTTAAATTCAAAAATGGTGATGAAGTAGTTGAGAAAATCACAGGCTTCAAAGGAACAATTACAGGTACTTGCTTTTATTTAACTGGATGCAATCAATACCTTATTACTGCTAAATGTGAAAAGGAAGGTAAAGAGCCTGTTGCATTATGGTATGATGAAGGTCGTTTAGATTACATTCAAACAGCCGTAACCGAAGATGATGTTAAAGGTATTGACAATGGTTGTGATATTCCACCGCTGATTGGTATGCGTGGGGCTTAAATGCCCTATAACTACCTTATACCAGCATAATTTATTCGGCAATACAAAAAAACTAAAAACTTTGGATTAAAATTATTAGCTTTGTGGTATCTAAATATAATTTAAGAAGCTAAAAATGGAAATTCAAATCTACAGGTCGAAAAAAAATAAACAATTTGCTTGGCGTATCATTGCAAAAAATGGTAAAAAAATAGCATGCGGAGGTGAAACATACTACAATAAAAAGGATTTAAAAAAAGCAATATCTTTGGTGGATAAATTTTTTAATTTAGCCGAATTAAAAATTGCAGACTTAACCAAATGAAAAGATACCGACCAAAGCAAGTTACAAATCCAATAACTCCTACACCTGCACCAAGCACAACCAAAAGCGGAATGTATGTTAATGGATTCACAGCAACATTGCCCGACAATTCTTTAAGAGCAGCACTAAAAAGCTTTATTGAGAAAAAAGGATTCAATTTCCTTATTTTTTACATGGGTAGTTTGTTAGATAATTCTACAAACAGAACTCTAATGAGAGCTTTTTTAAGCAGTTTAACTGTTGCAAAAAAAGGTGTAAACGTAACCCAATCAGTAAACGCTATAAACACAAGCGATGCCGGAACGACAGCAGCTTATAATGTTGGATGCTCAAACGCAAGCGAAAAGTTCAATCTATTTGTTCAGGAGGGTGAGTTTTGGCATGCAAACAATTACTTCAATAGCTTTTCGGAATACGCAGCTAACAGCTTACTGATTTATAATTATTGCGTAGCTAACAACATAACCTATGATACATACCTTGCTAGGTGCGAAGATGTAGCAGGAGTAACACCCGATGCAGACGTAGCAACTTGGATAGTACAACACAGCGACACAATACATTTAGTTGATTATGTGAACAAAACAAAGTTCAACACTTACAAAGGATTAAGCGATGGAATTAAGGCTCAAATACAATTAATTGCAAACGCTGCTAATCAGGAAGGTAAAATTCAAAAAATAAACATTCTTTGGGCAAGCGAAGGAAACTATGTTAATGGAGTTGCAACAAATATGCGTGACGTGTTTGTAGAAAACCCAACACTATTGCCAGTATTTGAAATGTTTAAAACTGTTTACGATGCATGGAGTTTTACAAACAAATCAAATATTAGCATAACTGGTCAAAATATCTATGCTTATTCAGGTATAAAAGATTTATAAAAAAGAGATGGATAAAATAAAACTTGCGGATTTAATTCAAGACGATAAGAATTTTAATAAGGGTTCCGAGTATGGGAACTCATTAATAGAAAAGTCATTTCGAAAGTTTGGAGCAGGTAGGTCTATCTTATTGGATAAAAATAATCGCATCATTGCTGGAAATAAATCAGTTGAGAATGCTGGCGCAATAGGAATGGATGATGTTATTGTTGTTGAGAGCGATGGAACAAAGATTGTGGCAGTAAAGAGAACAGATATTGATTTAGATTCCCCAATGGGAAGGGAGATGGCTTTGGCAGATAATGCATCCGCAAAAGCAAATATAGTTTTTGATGCAGAATTAGTTGCCGCCGAACTAACTGAGGCGGTTGCTGTTGAATGGGGTATTGAAAATAGCATTAAATTAGAAGCTGAAGAAGACGATTTTAATGTTCCGATAGGTGGTAGTGAAACCGACATTGTATTGGGCGATTTGTTCGAAATAGGGCATCATCGGTTGTTGTGTGGAGATAGTACGGATTCGGATTCAGTGGCTAAACTTATGAATGGTGAGAAAGCGGAAATAAGTTTTACAAGTCCACCGTACAATGCAGGAACAACACCAACTGAAATAAAAATGGGTAAAACCTCAAAATATGCAAATGATTCTGATAATAAAACAGAAAGTGAGTATCTTAATTTGCTTATTGATTTCACAAATAACACATTATTATTTTCAGATTATTCTTTTGTAAATATTCAAAGTTTATCAGGTAATAAAACAGCATTGATTGATTTTCTTTATAACATGAAATCATATTATGCAGATACTTTGATTTGGCAAAAACAAAACGCTCAACCTGCAATGGCTGAAAATGTATTGAATAGTCAGTTTGAATATATTCATGTTTTTAGTCATAAAGCAAATAGAGCTATTGGAACAAAACAATTTAGAGGTACATTAAGCAATGTTTTAGATATAAGCAAACAAAATAAAAACGGAGTTAAAGAACACAATGCAACTTTTCCGATAGATTTTGCAGCTCACTTTGTTCAAAACTTTTGCGAAAATTCTGTATTAGATTTGTTTTTAGGTAGCGGTACCACAATGGTAGCAGCTCACCAACTTAAACGCAAATGTTACGGAATGGAGTTAGACCCGAAGTATTGCCAAGTAATAGTTGACAGAATGATTAAACTCGACCCTTCATTAATTATTAAACGCAATGGAAAACTCTATGAGCCCAAACGCTAAGCATCTTGAATTTATAAGGTTGGTGTCGAGAGGAATACAACAAGAGGATGCATATCGCACAACAATTGGCAACAAAAACACAACAAGCGGTTCTGCGAGGTCGCAAGCAAGTAAATTATGTAAGCGTTACGCAAAAGAAATCGCAACAGCAAAAGAAAAAGCAGCTAGTATAATAGAGCATGCAAATAAAACAAAAGAAGCAGAAAAAGCCCTTAAATTGATTTTAACACAATCGCAAGTTGACGCTGAACTTTGCAATATCATTAAAGGAGAATCTTATGTTGAAAAGCTATTTGTAATTAATGGTAAGCTTCAAAAAACAAATTCCAAGCCAGACCATACGGATAAATTAAAGGCTATTGATTTGTATAATAAACGATTTGGCAGTAACGCACCTGTTAAACAGGACTTAAATGTATCTGAAATAAAAGCACCGATTATTGTATTAGCATCAGATGACAATACAGGAAATAACTAGCTTAGTTTGCGAGTCGCTTGATGTTGACTCAACAAAATTAATTAAAAGAAATTATCCTTGTCAGGATTGCATAGACGCTAGGCATATTATTATTTACTTTACCAAAGAACTAACAAGCTTAAAACACGCAGAAATAGCACTTCACTTTGAACGAAAACTATTAAATGGTAAAGGTGACCACGCAGCTTCAATTTATTCCTATAATTTAACACAATCATTAATAAAGGTCGACAAGCGATTTCGTGAGAAGTATATAAAAGCTAAAGATAGAATTAATGCAGAAAATAGAACTATCTAAAAAGCAAACTTTAGCATGGAAATATTTAGAGGATAAAACAACAAATGAGATTTTGTACGGAGGCGGTGCAGGTTCGGGAAAGTCTTTGCTTGGTTGTGTTTGGCATATTGATAGGCGTGTTAGGTATGCTGGTTCTGTTGGGCTAATCGGTAGAGCAAAGCTAAAAACATTAAAAGAAACTACCCTTCAAACATTTTGGAAAGCCTGTCAAATTCTAAATTATAAATCAGGTACTCATTTTACCTATAACCAACAAGACCAAGTTATTAATTGGGTAAACGGAAGTAAAACAATTTTAAAGGACTTATTTTATTATCCATCAGACCCCGACTTTACTAACTTAGGAGGTGCAGAGTACACAGATGCATTTATTGACGAGGTCAACGAAGTATCTTCTAGGGCGGTAGGTTTTGTCAATTCGAGAATAAGATACAACCTAGTTAAGTATGGGCTAGTTCAAAAACTATTTATGACCTGTAATCCATCCGATACATGGGTAAAAGAAAAATATGTAAAAAAAGAGGGGGTAAATGTTGTTTTAAAACCACATCAAAAATTCATACAAGCATACCTAACCGACAATCCCGATAAGAGTTTTGTTGAGTTATACGAAAAACAGCTTGAAAGACTAGATTCAGATTATGATAAACAAAGGTTATTGTATGGGAATTGGGATGCTACTAGAGAAATTATAAGTCCTTTTGCAATTCAATTCACAACCAAGCTAATACATTCAAATCTACACTACGATTACGCCAAGCCATTAATTATTTCGGTAGACTTTAACCTTGTGCCTTTCTGTGTTACGTTTCACACTTTCTATGCTGATGAAAATGGATGGCATTGGGAGCAATTCGATGAAGCTGAAATAAAACAAGGCTCTATCCCTGCAATGGTTGAGTTGATTAGGGATAGGTACGGTTCTGTGTTGACATTAGCTACCTTAACAGGCGATGCGATGGGAAACAGGGGCGACATAAGCCAGCGAGATAATGCAACGCTTTACGTTCAGCTACTAAGAGGGCTTGGCATGCGTGAATCACAGTTAAAAGTTCGGAGCAATCCAACACACGAAAATAGCAGAGCGGATGTAAACTATGTTTTAAGGCATTTAAAAAGTATAAAAATATCTGATAGATGTATTGGAACTATAAGAGATTATCAGAACGTACAAATTGATGCAACTGGCTCAATTATAAAAGGAAACAGAAACGACCTAAACCAAAGAGCCGATTACCTAGATACAATCAGGTACTTAGTACACAACATCATGTACAGATGGATTGAACAGCACCAAAAAACCAATTTTAACATAGCGAGTAAACACACATAAATAGATTAATTTTGTAGCATGAGTTGTAATAATTGCACAAGGCTTAAGCCTGTAAATATTTGCGCTACTTCCTTAGTTATTGGAACAGTAGAGAATACAGAAGAAGAATATAATGTTATATTCACATCACTAGCTAACGGATTTAAAGTAAGATATAAAGCCGATTCTGATGTGGATGGGCTTTTAACTTTAACGCCTGAAAGTGGATTTGCATTAGCTACGGATATGGGATATGAAATTATTGTAAACCAGTCAAACTCATTAGAAACAGGCGATGAATTCACTATTGGAACTGTTGCGGATGACTGCTTTACACTTTCATTTACAAGAATAACAGAGGTTTTAAATGATGGTCAAACAGCATCAACACTAATTCAAACTTTAGAACTAGCATGATACTATTTTGGATTGTATTTTTTTGTTTGGGATGGCGAATTGTAACCGATGAAGGGCAATTGTTATATTTTATTCGTGAGCCTTTCGAAAATAATTTAAACAGGGTTAATGCGTTAAAAGAACTATCTACTAAAATACCAAAGTGGCGAACTGTTATTTATTACATTGGAAAACCGCTTGTTTTGTGTATTACATGTATGGCTTCAATTTGGGGAACTATAATCTATACAAGCCTATCTGATACTTTTTCTTTAAAATACCTAATACTTCATTGTTTTAGTGCCTCATTTATTCAAACCGTAATTTACAAACTATATGCTAAACTGGATTGAACGAACAATCTTAAAAAGGATTCATAAAAAGCTAAGTGTTAAGTTAACTAAAGAAAACTTGACTTTAGCTTTTACTGATTTGGACGGTAACGGATACTATAAGTTTTCGAAGGGCTTAGATTTGCCGATTTCAAGAATAGCGAAAGTTCAGGAATATTTAATGTGGTTGCATAAGGGCGTTAGTGTAGAAGAATACATTTCAGCGATAGAAATAGCAGAAAAAGGACTTGAAAAAGGTATAGCAGATGGTAAAGGACTAGCGAAAATAGGCTTCATATTAACGGAGTTAAAAAACCGTTCTAAAATGGTTATTCACGATGAATTGTTTTATAATATTATCGCAGCCCAAATAGTAAGACACGATGAAAGTGTAACAGATTTTAATAATGATATTCATTTGCAAAAGGTTGAAGCCTTTAAAAAGATGGATAAAATGGACGATAGTTTTTTTTTGAACATTCAGGAATTCTTAACAGCGTTAAACTTGCAGAATATTTCCAAAACAGAATACGAAAACTTAATGAGCGTATCACGCATAGCACGAAAATCGTTGGAGGAAATGAAAGCAAGGTTGCTATAAGGGACGTAATAATAAAAATGCAGAATGATTTTAGGGAATCATTAATGAGTATTTGCAAAGGCGATTATTCTGAATACGAAAAACTGAAAAGAGCAAGCTGCGAAGATTTTTTAACTAGGTATAAATTGTTTATTGACGAAATTGAAATAAGGGGCAAAGAAAATGGAAACGGATAAAATAGTCGTTGATTTTAAGGTAAGTGTTGATGGTCTTTCTGCGCAATTAGCCGAGATAAACGCCGAGTTAAAAAAAACAGAGGAACAGGCGGTTAAATCAGGTAAAAAAACAGAGGAAAGTTTTGCAGGCGTTGAAAAGAAAACAGAATCATTAAAAACACAATATCGTAGGCTAAAAGCAGAGTTAGCCAATGCGACAGACCCTAAAGACGTAGAAAGACTTGCAAGGGCAACAGGTAATCTAAAATACCAATTAGACTCTGCTACTGATGCTGCTAAAGTGTTTGCTTCTGAATCGAAATTTGAGCAGGTAGGTAATGCTTTGGGAAGCATAGCGGGCAAACTAAGGAATTTAGATTTTAAAGGTGCGGCAGACCAAGCCCAGCTACTACTTGGAGTAATACAGTCTATTACCTTTAAAGATATTATCGAAGGCGTTAAAACATTTGGAACTACCTTAGTAAATATAGGTAAGACACTACTAACAAATCCAATTTTTTTACTAGCTGCTACTTTAACAGCAGTTGGTTACGCTATTTATGACGTAGCCGAAGCATGGAACGACTATAATAAATCTTCTGAAATTGCTAATGCTTACATAAAGGAATCCAACAGCGAATTAATAAAGCAAAGAAATAACATTAAGTTAAATTCAATAGCTATTCGTGAAGCATCGGGAGAATTAACCAAGTTAGAAGCTGATAGATTAAGAAAGGTAATTGAAACAGATGGCAAGCTTCAAAAAAGCAAAGAAGCTTATATTTCTGCTTTAATTAAGTTAGCAAATGAACAAGGTGTTGTATTGTCTGAACTTGAAAACGGGAAAGCTAGTGAAAAATATTCAGGAGATATAAACCAACTATTAGCAAATAAAAAGTTTAATCGTGAAAAACTACGAATTGACCAAGCCTATTATTATCAGTCAAGGGTTGATTTGGCAGAGGCTAAAACAGAAGTAGCATTGTTAGAAGCTAATGCAACAGCCCAACAACTTGAAGCACAAAAGAAAGCCAACGCAGAAAAGTTAAAGGTTGACAAAAGCTACCAGCAAGTGCGGAAATCTATTATTATAGAGCCTGTGCCAAGAGTTAGTATTCCTGTGGAAGCCGTGAAAGCAGAGGTTGACCTTGATGAATATAAAAATGAACAGTTTGCAAAGAATAGCAAAAAGTTTACAGACCAATACATCAAGGATACTAAAAGCAGGGAGGACGCTGCAAAGGCAGAAGCGGAAGAAGCTGAAAGAGCAGCGCAAAAAGTAGCAGACCAAAAGAAAGAAGCCATTGCACTAGCCTATCAACTAGCCGATGTTGCTAGCGAATTAATTAAGCGACAAACGGATGAAAAAATAGCACACGAAGAAGAATCAACTTCAATAGAAATTGCAGAACTTGACAGAAGGTTAAGAAATAGGGAAATAAGCCAAAAGGAATACGATGCATTAAAGCTAAAGGAAGAAAAAAAGTTAGCAGCGAATCTTTCGGAAATTAAACGCAAACAGTTTGAATCCGACAGGCAAATTGCATTGGTTAATGTAGCTATAAATACAGCAGTTCAGATGGCTAAGTATTCAGGCAATTTACCAGCAATGGCTTTAGTAGCTGCACAAGGGGTTTTGCAAGCTGCTGTAATTGCTTCGCAACCTACACCTAAATTTGCAAAGGGAGGCGTTGATATAAAAGGTAAGGGAACAGGCACGAGCGATGAAATACCTGCTTTAATTTCAAATGGCGAATCTGTAATAACAGCAAAAGCAACAAAACAACACAAAGCATTATTAACAGCAATGAATAAAGGGATTGGCGATAAGTACATAGCGGAATATTATATTGCCCCTATTTTAAAACAACAAATACAAAGGGTAAATGAAGAAAAAGAAAAATCATTTGCTAAAAATATCGCCAACTCCATTGTTTTAAAGCAGCATTTGAACGACATTAATATATTAGACAGCTTAAAGCAGTCGAGAAAAAACGACAAGAAACTAGCAGAGTACTTAGCTAACGCCATTAAGTCAAACAAACAAAATTTAAGAAGCTGGTAATGTTTAAATTCTACCTAGATAATATTGAAGTAATCGACCCTGTTGATTGGGATAATTTTAACGAATCCATTGTTAGGGATAATGAGATAAAGGCTATTTTACCAAAGTATGAAAACACTATAACATTTACTGGAAATGGCTATGCTTTTTTATACAATAAATACTTTGAAAATGGATTTTGTAAGATTGTAGAAATAAGAGTTGAAGAATATTGCAACTCACTTAATCCAACATTAGTTTTTAGAGGTAGTATTTTTATTTCAGATTGTACTTTTAATTTGAATGAATGTACAGTTGAATGCAGTATTACAGATAATTCCTTCGGGGCTAAGATATTCAACAATAAATCAATTAAAACAGCATTAAGCGAAGGTAAAAGTAAAAACGGATTTGACATAACACCAGCAACCGCAACACCTATATTTTTCTTTGATTGTAGCACCTCTTTCCCTGATTATACAAGGGACGTTTACACTTACTATGAAACACTTAAATACCTTGTTTCTTTTGTTTCGGACGGTACACTTGGTTTTGAAAGCGACTATCTTACTACAGTAAAAAGAGGGGGATTTATTACAGGAAAGGAATTAAGAACAGACGTAGGAGATGTGCCTGTGGTATCATTTCAACAAGTGTTTGCTGAAATAGATAAAAAATATCCTTTGGGCTTAACTGTTGTAGATAGAAACGGAACACCAACATTAAAAATCGAAGAAGCAGAATATTTTTATAGTTCAGATACTTCAATTCAAATCGACAATATTGAAGATTTAAAACTTGCGTTTACAAACGAATTGCTTTATTCAGGTGTTAGATTCGGAAGTGAAACGGTTTTATACGATGCTGCGATTCATCATTTCATCCCTAAACAATTTATAGGATTTCAGGATGAAGAATACTTTTTGAGCGGTGTTTGTAATATTGATAAGGTTTTAGACTTGTATTCAGATTTTATAATTGATTCAAATGTATTCGAGGAACTACTAACCACCAATACTACAAACGAAAGTTGGGACACAGATATTTTGATGGTGGATATTTATGTGGGAGCTGACTATGCTGTTAATACACCTATGCCACCTGCCTATAATACTTGGTACTATAACGATGCTTTCACAAGTTCAAAAATAGCTAGTCGCTATCAATTCGCAGGAGATACAACACTTTTCACAGGTTTAAATACATCGGGATTTAGAGCAGAGCGAACTAATTACGTTGAAAGCCCTAGAAGCGCAACAAACGGACACGATAACGCAGATTTTTATCAGGGCTGTTTGTTTGGGATTAACCATCCTGAATTACAAACTAGCGCATGGTTAACAACCGTATTCAATAATGATTCAACAGGAAACAACTACAACTTAGGATTTAACTATAATAATGCAAACGGTAAATTCACAGCACCAACAACAGGATACTACGCATTTACAAACTATACAAAAATTGGTATATTTCATTATTTAACTGGCGATGCTTGTTCACCAGTAAGCAATATCTTTGGTGGTATAAATAGATACATTAGGTTAAATGTAAAGTTTTCACGATTTAGTGCAGCCAATGTACTAATAGAAGATGAAGTGTTTGTGTACCCTGATTCTTTAGGTGTTGGAATTTACGATGGTGGACTGGATGGTTATTTTTATGCCTATAACGGAGGCACTAAAGTAGGCTTCACATCAAATAAATATTTTACAGTAGCAGCAGGCGAGTATGTTACTTGTGCAGCGCAGATAGAAACAATTGCGGTAAATCCATTATTTGGGTCTGCTATTTATGTAAATATAACTAACGGTAGTTACTTTACAACAGTTGCAACTACTAGCGGTGGTGGTGTTGTTGAAACTGGAAACTCCGATGGTTACAGAGCCACTAAAATAATGTTTAATAATCCAATATCAAAAGAAAGCTGGGCTACAATTAAAGAAGATTTAAGCAAGGGCATAATTGTAAACCATGATGGAAGCACAAACAGAACAGGATGGATAAGACAAGCAACACATAATTTCTCAACAAAGCAGACTGATTGGGAATTGATTAGTAACATTAATAATTCAAGATAATGGAATACATACCCAACCAACCAGTTTACTTTCAGGCAAGTGATGCGGAAGCACCTTGTAGCGTCGACGAGGTTTCATATAACCAAATTGTTGACAATACAGACAAGACACAATTTCAATTAAAAGTAGGTCCATGCATTTCAGCATTACAGGAATTGCCCAATCCTGATTTTGATAATCAATCAGATGAAAACCAAGGTTGGCAATTTTTGACAAATTGGTCCGTTGGTGGTGGAACATTATGCGCTGTGCAATCTGAAGATTTTGCAAAAACAATTGATGAAATTGAAGAAGGTTATTGGAAAATAACACTATCGGTTGAAAGCATTAATGGATCAATTGATGTTTTATTGAATGCTGAAACAATTGGTACAATCACAACAGTTGGGACATTTGATTTTTACGGTTTTATTGGTGTCGGTGGTGGATATATAACATTGAATCCAAATTCAATCACAGATGTTTGTTTTACATCAATTACTGCTTACAAAGTATTGACAAATTTAATTGTTCCAATTTATACATCAGCAGGTGTATATGTAACAGAAATAAATTACAACGACAATCCTGAATATTTCAAATTTGTGTCCGATTCTGTGACAGTTTCAGTTGATTGGGCTGAACTTGGAATTTCAAATGGTTGTTTTTATTTATGCTACCTTGATCCATGTGTCAATAAAAATGGACAAAATTATCCGGCTAAAATTTTAAATGGTGGGTTTACAGGGAATATTGTTAATTGGGAAAATAGTGGATCATGGGTTTATGGGACAAATGATGTTACCGGAACTTATTCCGGTGTTGACAATTCCAATTCATTAACACAAGAAAATGTTTTTGTTTCTTTCAATAACCAATACTGTATAAATGTAAACGTGACTGCAATAAGTGGATCGCTTGATGTTTATTTTGGAAATTCAAAGGTTGCAACAATAACAACAGTTGGCGTTCACAATGTTTGTGGAATTCCATCAGGAACATTTCAATTATTATTTGTAATTGCATCAGGAACTGCAACAATAACCAATGTTGAAGCAGTTGAAATTGAACCGGTTGATTATGTTTGTGATGCAACATCCAAGTTGATGAAATTGGGTGATTTTACAAATGATTGCACATTGCTGATTAATGCCTGCAACAATAGCGATGCGATGGGATTTGTGTTTTCGGGTTCAACATTTAGCCCTAGAATTAGAGTAGAGGCAAAACTTAGGCAGTCAAAGTATGAAACAGATGTTTTAAGATACACGAATTCAGCAGGTAAAAAAAGCAACTATAATTATTCATCTAGAAAGCAAAAAAACCTAGCAATCGAATTACAACCTGAATACGTGCATGACTTTTTAAGATTATTACTAGGGTTTGATAATGTATTTATAGACAATGTTGCATACGTGGTTGACGATGACGAATACAATGTACTTTATGTACCTGAATTAGATACTTACGGTAGCGTATCTATACTAGTATCACAGCAGACACAAAATGTTAAAAACACGCTTTGTTCAGATACTCAAATTAACTGTAATTTAGCGGAGTAAATCAATTGCAAAGTAGCACATTCTTGTAGTGCTTGGTTATACAGGAGTGAAAATCAAAAAAAAGCAACAATGAACTGTATTAATTATGAATGCCAAGACGCAATAGGCGATTATACTTACAACGACTGTGGCGAAGAATTGTTAGCTGGTATAGGTGGCATGGTATTACTTGAATGTAACACCCAACTAACAGACCCATCTAGCGCAAGTCAAATAAATACCGAAATTTCCAACGGACGAGCAACTTTGATTAATGGTATTAAGGTAGGTTTAGACGCACCGACAGCAGTATCAGTA
>WBZU01000639.1_pt3 | contig 17211 bp, 16 predicted proteins | sample 5204311 | NCBI WGS metagenome assembly WBZU01 (sample SAMN12344359, study PRJNA552823) | activated sludge metagenome | biome: Activated sludge suspended growth; feature: Nitrification reactor; material: Wastewater; isolation source: activated sludge from nitrification reactor of wastewater... | reverse complement strand
GAAAATGCAGAGAACAGATACTTTCTGTTCTCGGAAGATATTATAAAAGAGATCAAAAGCGGAGAGTTTGATTCTCTTGATTTTTCGGGAAGAAGTATTTTTCATACTAATATTAGTTCTTCTTTAAACACTGTCAGAGAAAAATTTCAGAATAAAAACCTTTCAACTGTGACTGTAATTTCTGACGGAATTATTAATGAAGGAGGTAATTCAGTGACAGCAGTAAAATCTTTGAATGTACCTTTCAATTATATACTCATCGGCGATACTGTTCAGAAAAAGGATTTATCAGTTAAGAATATTTTTTACAACAAAAGCGCATTTATAGAAAGCAACGTTCCTGTTAAAGCTGAAATAAATTCTTATAACTACGATAAAGAAGTAACTGTAAATTTATTCGAAGACAACAGGCTAATTGACACAAAAAACGTTTTGTTAAACAGCAATAAAATCAGCTATGAAGTGTCTTTCAGCATAAGTTCTTTTGAAGAAGCAGTAAAAAAATACAGAATAGAGATAGAAAGATCAGATGATGAAATAACATTAAAAAATAATTACAGTGAGTTTTTTATAAAATATACTGACAACAAATTCAGGATACTCGTATTATCGGGAGGACCCGGTCCTGATTATGCATTTCTGAAGGAAGAGCTTTTACAGATTAAAAATTTTGAGACATCCTTCCTTACTCAAAAATCACAATCGGAATTTTACGAACCAATTCCTTCCGACCTGGGTGCATTTGATTCATATGTATTGATAGGTTATCCTACAGTTGCTTCAAGCATTTCCTTTTTAAATGATATATCGGATAAGATAAAAAAAAATAATTCTTCAGTAATTTTTTTTAACGAAAGAAATGTTGATTTCAAAAAATTATCCCTGATTGAAGACAGGCTTCCATTCAGAACAGTCAGGATTTCTGACTCCGAACAGGAAACAGGCATAAAGAGCATTATTAATCTAAACTCCGAAGTTTTCAGAAACTCAGAATTAATTTCTTCGGTAAACAGTTTGCCAAACATATTCACGACTGCTTCCGAGTTTTCCATTAATCCGAATGCTGAATCTTATCTTGTAATGAACAGAAATTCTGAACCTGCTTTCATTATGGAAAATTCAGACAAGAACAAATCGTCGGCATTTCTGGCTTACGGATTTTACAAATGGAGATTAAACATCAGGAACAATAAATCGGGAGAACTGCTCAGGTATCTTGTTTCTAATTCTGTAATTTCTCTGACAGGCAAGGAATCAAGAAACAAATTTATTATTGATACAAGCGAACCCGTGTATTCTGAAACTGAAGATATTAAGTTTGAAGCGGTAATCACTAATTTCGAAATTAAAGGAGATGAAAAGATCAGGGTGAAAATTTCCGGCAATAAATACGACAGCAGTTTTTATTTATCAAAAACCAAAGGTAAGTTTTATTCCGGAGAAATCAATATTCCTGTAAAGGGTGATTATGAATTTACGGCTGAATTATTATCAAACAATACATCCGAACAGACTTTAAAAGGCAGATTTACTATAGATGAAAATAATTATGAATTTAAAAGCACAAGATCTGACAATACATTTTTATCAATTCTTTCTAATAATACAAAAGGATACAATCTTTCAAAAAAGGAAAGCAGGGAGATAAAGGATCTTTTTAATGAAATGAATAACAGATCAATAACTGAATTCAAAGCACGAAGTAATTTTGAGTTTGATATAAATCCTTATTATTTGTCTGCACTTATTTTTCTTTTATGTCTGGAATGGTTTTTAAGAAAAAGATATAATCTGCCTTAACATTAAAAAAATCAAAACATATTTTTATGAATATTGTAGCGCAATACTTAATTATAATAACTATAGCATTTAGTTTTTTCTTAAAAGACGGATATTCTCAGCAGCATTGGGTTAAGCAACCTTTTCTAACTTCAAAGAATCTTACAAATATTTTTTTTACAGATACACTGAATGGATGGATAGCAGGAGATTCGGGAATTATCATTCACACTTCTGATAACGGACAGAACTGGACAATTCAGAATTCGGGAGTGCCCGGATCAATAGAATCAATTTATTTTGTTAACAGCAATACAGGATATGCTTTATCATGGGAATTTGACAATACTCCGCCAATTTATTACGGAACAAGAATTTTATCAACAACAAATGGAGGAAACAACTGGACGAATTATTTGTTCAGAGATACAAATTTATTTTTAAACTGTATTTATTTTTTTGATCCGCAAAACGGATACATGGCAGGTTCCGAAGGAAAAATTTTTTATACCAGCAATTCCGGTATAAACTGGAGCAGAGCGCTTGTTGATTCGGCTCTTATTACAGCATTTCCCGTAGAAAAAATTCAGTTCTACAACAGTCTTTCCGGTTATGCAGTCGGCGGAGCTTTTGATGTTGCAGGAATGGTATGGAAAACCACAAACGGAGGACGGAACTGGAAGTCAGACATTGTCGGAGCCGAGCCCTTAAATGATATTCATATTATTAATTCATCCGAAGCAATCTGCGTAGGAGGAGATTATGAATTTGGAGTAAGCAGAATTACCACTACAAACAGCGGAGCGAACTGGGTTTATACGGAGTTTGGATTTTTTGGAATTGGCAGATCTATTGATTACAGAATTCCCGGAGAAGGATGGATTTCCCTCGGAATAGTTGACAGCTTTATTGTAACCACAAACAACGGGGCTTCATGGCTTTTGAGAGGTACTCCGGCGGGTACACAGATTTTTGATTTAATATTCACTAATTCAAATAACGGATGGGCTGTTGGTCATAACGGCGCAATCCTGAAGTATTCTTCTACTGTCGTAAATATTTCGGAAAACAATGAACTGAATCCTGAATTTGCCATACTTTATCAGAACTACCCGAATCCTTTTAATCCCGAAACTAAAATAATTTATAAAATATCCGGCGGTAATAATCAGAGCGGTTTCAGGGTAAAACTTTCTGTTTATGATATTCTTGGAAATGAAATTTCAGAATTAGTTAACGACAGACAGACAGCAGGAAATTACGTAGTTAAATTTAATGCATCGGATCTTCCAAGCGGAATTTATTTTGTTAAACTTTTTACAGGGGATAATCATGATGTTAACAAATCATCATTGTTAACAAAAAAAATTTTATTGTTGAAATGACAAAAGATATAAATCAACTGATATATATTGTATCTTTAATAATTTTATTTTCATTTAATTTATTTACTGATCCGTTAAGCGCTCAAACCATAAAAGGCAGAATTTCAGGAGTGGTAATTGATAAAGCAACAGGTAATCCTATAGAATCTTCTGATGTCAGGCTATTAAGCGCAGCAGATTCTTCTTTTGTTACAGGAACTGTTACAGATGCTGCGGGATATTTTTTGATGGAAGTAATGAAGCCGGGAAGATACATTCTTAATGTGAGAATGATCGGATACAGTAAATTTACAGCCAATGAAATTATTCTTAACAGAAGAAACAGCGAGATTAAACTCGATACAATCAGATTACGATCCGGATCTGATATACAAACTGATTTAATAGAAGTAGAAACTCAAAAATCACCGATAGAATTTTCCGCTGATAAAAAAATTTTTAATGTAAGCGATGATATAACAATTACAGGAGGTAATGCGCTTGATGTTTTAAAAAATGTTCCTTCTGTGCAAGTGGATGTTGACGGAAATGTAACACTGAGAGGAAGCCAGAACGTAAAAATACTAGTTGACGGAAAACCATTCGGACTGGAAGGTACAAACCGGAATGCTATACTGCAGCAGATTCCGGGAAATTCCGTTGAATCGGTCGAGCTAATAACTAATCCTTCTGCAAAATATAATCCTGAAGGCACATCCGGCATATTAAACATAATACTTAAAAAGAAAACCGACTCCGGATACAACGGGAGCTTTTCATTAAATGCCGGAACCGATGATAAATACAGCGGTTCAATAAATCTGAATTATAAAAAGAACAATGTTAATTTTTCGGGGAGCTATAATTATACCAACCAAATGAACAGCATTTCAGGATCCAGTTTAAGACAGAATTTCTTTCCGGGAACCGCTGAATTTATTGATCAGATAAATACCGGTAACGTAAAAAGATTAAGTCATCTGATAAAAGCCGGAGTGGATTTTGAAATTGACCGCAAACAATCTATAGGATTTAATCTGAATTACAGTCCCAGAAACACAAACCGTCAGGAAAAAAATGAGAACAAATATTACGACAGTCTGCAGAATTTAAATCCGTACTTTCTGACGAATACTTCGGAAGATGACGCAGGGAAAAATTTTGATGCATCTTTAAATTATAATCTAAAATTCAAAAATCCAAAGAACACACTTTACGGAGAAGTGTCATATTCAAATGGCACAGGTGAAGAGACATCCGCTACAGAGGAAGTTTATATTTTTCCTGTAAATAATACTCCCGATAAATACATTACTTTTCAGAATGAAAAGAACAATCAGATAAACCTGCAGCTTGATTATGTGAATTCACCTGAAAAGAATTTAAAAATTGAAACCGGTTATAAAAGCATATTCAGGAAAAACGATGATGAAATAAATTTTCTAAATTATGATTACACAACAAATTCATACATCAGCATTAAGAACATATCGAATAATTTTATATATAAAGAAAGCATTCATGCATTGTATGCAATTTTCACAGATAAGATTAAAGATTTTGGATTTTCATTTGGAGGCAGAATAGAGCAGACATACACTAACGGCGAACTTCTGACCGGAAGTAAAAATTTCGATAAAAATTATTTCGGGATTTTTCCAAGCGCGAGTATTTCGCAGAAACTTTCTCTGAGTCAGGAATTACAATTAACATACAGCAGAAGGATTAACAGACCCAACAGCAGAAACCTCAATCCTTTTCCTGACATTTCAGATCCTTTGAACATAAGAATCGGGAATCCTGATCTGAGACCTGAATACACTAATTCTTTTGAGCTAAGTTACATTAACTATTTTAAATTTGCGACTATTACACCATCTTTATTTTACAGAAAAACAGATGATGAAATTTCACGTTACAGAATTGTAACAGACAGCAATGTTTCTATAACCACTTTTGAAAATCTCAACACTACAAAGTCATACGGAATAGATTTTATTATTAATTCACAGATATTGAAATGGTGGAATGTCAACGGCAATCTGAGTTTCTACCGTTCGGAGGTAAATGCTACAAATATTTCCGAAGTCCTTACAAACGAAACTGATTCCTGGAGCGCAAGAGTTTCATCGGGAATGAGTATTCCGTCAATCTTTGATTTACAACTGACATATTTTTATTCAGGCAAAAGAATCTCAGCAAATGGTTCTGTAGAGCCGATACAATCTCTTGATGCGGCAGTTAAAAAAGAATTCTTTGACAGAAGGGCAAGTATCGGATTCAGGATAAGTGATATTTTCAATACAATGAAATTTAAGATTAAAACCGGTGATGAAAGATACACACAGGAATCTGTTCGAAGAAGAAACTCCCGAACCGCTTTTCTGACATTCACATATAATATCGGCAGCTCTGCAAAAGAAAAAGACAGAAGAAGCAAAAGGAATGAAAGAAAGGACAATGATCCGGGATCGGACGAAGATTTTTAAACTTATTTTTTATATAAGATAATGTTTACTTAATTTGTTTTATATAAAGACATAAGTTTTTATTTCAGCAATATCATTTGCTTTGTCAGAATAAAACTTTCCCCTTCCAGCATATAAAAATATGTTCCGCTTGTAAGCGCTGATGCATCAAATTCGTATTTGTAAATTCCGGGAGTCAGAGAAGTGTTAATCAAAGTCGCCACTTCTTTTCCAAGTATATCAAAAACTTTTAAAGATACAAATCCTTTTATTGAAATTCCGAATTCCAGATTCGTAACGGGATTGAAAGGATTGGGATAATTCTGTCTTAGATAGAAATTATCAGGAATGTTTCCCTCAATTGATCCGTTACCGATACCTACTGTAGTATTGGCAATCACGCTGCTGAACTGTCCGCCGTAAGCTCCCATATCATTTCTTAATCCGCCTCTTGCAGGCCATTTTGCGTTTGAAGGATTATTCGGATCCGGAGGATCGTTGTATATCAGACTGCTGTCGCCTTTATCAACGCAGTCGGAAGTATTCTTTATGTAATAATTCGTGGAGTCGAACTGCGGATCTACGCTTATATTCCCCGCTCCGGCATAACCATTCTGAACGTTACAGTATCTTACAGTTAACTGGTTTCCTGAGATCTGCGTATTTGTGGGAGAAGTATTATTCCAGATAATGTTATTTCTAATGATTCCCTGAACACCGCTGAATCCCAGTATTCCTGGAGTTCCATTGATAGCTGTATTGGAGACAATGGTATTATTTTCTATTGTTCTCGGACGGGAGTAATTGCTGTTCACCCAGATCGCAGAACCAGCTCCGTAGTCAACCGATCCGGAATTTTTACAGATGACATTATTTTTATATTCTCCGCCGGCATAATTCAGTACAACTCCTGCGCCGTATCTTGCCGTGTTATTTGAGATGATATTATTGTAAAGTCTGCAGAAGCAATCGCCTATCCTGAGTCCGCCACCGCCGGTGCTGTTTACTGAACCGCCGGGAGGAATGCAGTTATTTCCTGTAATTATGTTATGCTGAATCACGGGATTTGAATAAGCTACAAGCACTCCGCCGCCTTCCCTGTAAAGACCTGCTCCGTGTTCATCAGCCCAAATTGTGCCACCTCCCCCGGTAATTGTGAATCCCTGAAGCACTGTAGTGGAATCCTCGTGATTGTTTATTATCACGCAGCTTGCGCTGTCAGGATATACGGGACTGCTTCCGTTAATAATTGTAGTCTGAATGAATGAATAGTCATTACTCTGATAATAACGGCTTGTAAGCACGATCTTTTTTCCTCTGAAGTTAATATTCTCAGTGTAAGTATTCGGCTGAACGAGAACAGTATCGCCATTTGATGATGCGTTTATAGCTGATTGAATTGTCGGATACTGCGAGGGTACGTTTCGTATGAATGCATTTGCATTTAAGCTGAATGCACACATTAACAGGAAAATGAGTATTGATCTGTTCATTGGTTTTGTGGATTTATAATTTATTGAAATAATGTTTTAATTACTTAGACACATAAAAGATGCAAGTGTGACAGAATATAAACAACCGGATATACAATTAATTTTATTACAGTATATCATAAACGAATGTATCGGTTACAATAGAACAAAAAAACATAGGCGCTCCTGCAAGGACTTAGAACTTACTTAACTCATGTGACTGTGAGAGAAGAAACATGTAAGGAATATTTTAAACTTGAGACAAAGATGTAAAGATATAGATGATTCTACTTTGTCTTCAATTAGTATCAAATTATGGAAAAATCACACAAACAATGTTTCCAATCCTGAGATTGTAAATAATGAAGAGCTGATTATCAATTAAGATTAAAAATATTTTTAAATTCTTTGCTTGAAAGAATTTCATTCAGCGACTTCACAAAATCAGGAGATTGCTGAAAGGGATGTTCTCTGAAAAGCTTTACTGATCTTTCTTCAAGGAGTTCATCCATCTTTCCGGTCTTTTCAGGAGTAACTTTTTCTATTGAGTATACATAATTTTTACTGAACAGAAGATTATCCGGATTGACATGTCCTGCGTTCATCATCAGTTTGGTTTTCTTTGCGCAGTGGCAGGGATTGTTTTTATTCATAAGTCCGCATTTGTTGCTCATGAAATTGGAAAGCTGTTTCCTGGCTCTTGAGAGTTTCTGTCTGAAGTTGTCCTTGCTCATATCAAGTATTTCAGCTCCAGTCGAATCAGTTACATTGAACATATTGCCCAGAATGAAGATCAGTCTCTGTTCCCTGTCGAGACAGAGCAGCATTGCATTCATACAACCGATCTTTGTTTCTTCTATCAGAAGATTTACATCCACCGAATAATCGCTCTGATCGGGAATCTCTGTGTCAGGAGAATTCAGAATGTTTTCACCGTATTTGTCAAAGGAAGTATATTGAAATTCCATTCTGCGTTTCTTCATGTTGATCACATGATTAGCGGCTATCCTGTACGCCCAGGTTCTGAAACTGCTTTCCTGTCTGAATGTTGAAAGTTTTGTAATTATCTTTATCAGAGTTTCCTGAGTTACATCTTCAGCGTCAACAGGATCCCAGACCATTTTCAGTGCAATGTTATAGATCCAGGCCTGATGTCTCTTTACGAGCTGTTCCAGACTTTTTTTATCTCCGGCAACTGCAGATTCCACCAGAGCTTTGTCTGAAGAATCAGTTTCGTTCTTTTCTATGAATGGGTTTGTCATAATATTCTTTTTATATACTTTGACACGGAAATTCAGGAACTGTGACAGTTGAATGAATTTAATTTATCTTTAACAGATGTTCAACATTTTAACTGTTATATATTGAGCAATTAAATTAAATTGAAATAAAGAATATATTTTTAAAATTTAACAGAAAATGAATTATCATGAATAAAAAGCAGCATGAAAAAGAAGACCACGAAAATCTCGTAACAGTTTATGCAACCGGAAATGAAGCAATTGTTTCGGTTGTGAAATCCGTTCTCGATGAAGCGCAGATAAGATATATCGCACAGGGTGAAGGAGTTCAGGATCTTTTCGGAGTGGGAGTTATCGGCACAGGTTTTAATCCGATCACCGGTCCCGTTATTTTCAAGGTCATGCCTGAAGACGAGGAATATGCGAAAGAGCTTCTGAAAGACATTACCGAATAATTGTTGTTCTGAGTATTGGAAAAATTATTCAAAGCATTTTACGAAAGCAAACCCGGTCTTATCGAAATAACTGCCGTTGAAAAGGGAATTATCTCTCTTTATTTTATAAAGAAGAAATGTAATTTAAAATCAGACAGCAAAAATTTTCCCGGTCATCTGAAAGAGTGCATAAGACAGCTTGATGAATTTTTCAAAGGAAAGAGAATGACATTTGATCTTCCTCTCATAATAAGCGGAACAGATTTTCAGAAGAAGGTTTGGAATATACTCAAAAAGATACCTTTCGGAAAGACTTCATCTTATAAAGACATAGCTTTAAAGGCGGGAAATGTAAAAGCTGTAAGAGCCGTTGGCAATGCGAACAACAAAAATATAATTGCAGTGATAATACCCTGTCACAGAGTCATAGGAAGCGACGGAAAACTTTCCGGTTATGCCGGCGGTGTAAAAATAAAAAAGTGGCTGCTTGAACATGAAAGAAATTTTTTGGATAACAATTAATTTAATGAAACGGATAAAATTACCTGCGGTTTTAGATAACTTAAATTTACACTTCAGATAAACATTAAAATTTATAATTTACTTCTTTTTATATGACAGAACTGAAATACGGAATGTTCACTTCATTCATATTATTTGTATGGATGATTATAGAGTATACTCTTATCGTACCAAATTTTCACGAGACCGGAATGTACATAGGAATAGTAGCGATCCTGATTCCTGTGATCGGAATCTTTTTAGGGATAAAGGAAAGAAGGGAAAAAACAAATTTCGGATATATCACATTCAGTGAAGCATTCAGAACGGGAATAGTTATAACATTTATAGTTGGAGTAATGATAGTTTTGTTTACGTATGTATATTATCAATTCATGAATCCGAATTATGTAAATTATCTTGCCGCTGAAACTGAAAAAGCTCTGATAATGCAAAATGCCGGAAGAGAAGAGATTAATGCGGCTGTAACTATAATAAGGTATCAGTTCAGTTTTAATGTTCAGATAATACAGCAGTTACTGTTTATACTTCTCGGCGGTACAGCCATTACATCCATTGTTTCAATGATCCTGAAAAAAGAAAGAAGAACCAAACCTGTTTAAAATTTAATACTATTGTGATGAAAAGTGTTTGTGTATTTTGCGGTTCATCTTCCGGCAAAGGAGTGAAGCATCTTCTTGCCGCGCAGAAACTCGGAGAGACACTTGTTAAGGAAGGTCTGTCCCTTGTTTACGGCGGAGGAAATGTCGGAATAATGGGAGAGTTAGCGAATACGGTAATGAAATATAACGGCAGAGTTACCGGAGTCATTCCTGAAAATCTTGTAAAGAGAGAATCAGCGCTGAAGGAAGTTACTGAGCTGATAGTTGTAAAGTCCATGCATGAAAGAAAAGCCAGGATGTCCGAACTTTCTGACGGCTTTATCGCTTTGTCAGGAGGAGTAGGAACACTTGAGGAATTTTTTGAAGTGTGGACGTGGGCGCAGCTTGGCATTCATTCAAAACCAATAGGCATTTTGAATACTGATGATTATTACACAAAACTGATGGGATTCATATATCACACAGTAGAAGAGGGTTTTGTCAATAAAACTAATCTTGATATGATAATCGTTGATAACGATCCTGAAAATCTGATTAATAAGATGAAAGAATATAAACCGGCTGAAGTCAGAAAATGGATTGATGAAAATGAAATATGAAAATTTTCTGATAAGGTAACATACAATGAACATTGAACAGTTACATGAATATTGCTTAACAAAAAGAGGAGCTTCTGAAGATTATCCTTTTGATGAAGTGACACTTTGTTTCAAAGTTGCAGGGAAAATATTTGCTATCACATCATTAAACATTCCGCTTAGCGTAAATCTTAAATGCGATCCCGAACTTGCAATAGAACTCCGCGAGAGATATGATGAAGTACAGCCGGGATATCACATGAACAAGAAACACTGGAATACTGTAATAACGGACGGCGGTATTCCTGATCGTGAAATAAAGAACATGATAGATCATTCTTATGATCTCATTCTACAGGGACTCAGTAAAAAGCAAAGAGAACAGCTGGAAAAATCAGATTAACCAAAAATTATTTTTTCACATAAAAAGTGAACAGTAAACATTATGATAAAAAGAACAGAGCTTTCGCTTTCTCCGGAAGAAGCTTCAGATGAAAGTGTTATCATCTCAATTGTAAAAAACGAACTGAGAATAAAAGACACTGATGAATTTGAAATTGTTTCTTTAAAACGCTCCATAGACGCCCGCAGCAAGTATCCTTTCATTAACCTTCTTATTGATGTATATGTAAACGAACATCCTTCCCCTGAGCCATCAATAAAAAACAATTACAAAGCATCCGATAAAAATAAATCTGTAATAATAATCGGCGCAGGACCTGCTGGATATTTTGCATCGCTGGAGCTGATCGAACTCGGACTAAAGCCTGTAATTTTTGACAGGGGAAAAGATGTAAGAAGCCGCAGACCTGACCTCAGGGCAATTCAGAAATTCAGCATAGTTAATCCGGATTCCAATTACTGCTTTGGTGAAGGAGGAGCTGGCACATATTCTGACGGAAAACTTTATACAAGATCGCACAAGCGCGGAGATATCCATAAAGCTCTGAAGATATTTGTAGAGCATGGAGCGAATTCCGATATTTTAATTGACGCTCATCCTCACATAGGATCGAATAAACTTCCATTGGTAGTGCAGAATATCCGTGAAACAATACTTCATTACGGAGGAGAAGTTAATTTCAATTCAAGGTTAACGGACTTTATTATCAGTGATAATATCATGAAGGGAATTATTATAAACGATACTGATGAATTTTTTGCAGACTCTGTTATACTTTCGACAGGACATTCGGCACGTGATATTTTTTATTTATTGAAGAAAAAAAACATCAGGATTGAGTCAAAGCCGTTTGCAATGGGAGTTCGCATAGAGCATCCTCAGGCATTGATTGATGAAATACAGTACAAGCAAAATCCCCGGGATAAATTTCTTCCTGCATCCAGTTATAAACTGACAGCTCAGGTTAACGGGCGGGGAGTATTTTCATTTTGCATGTGTCCCGGCGGGCTGATAGTTCCGGCGGCAACAGCTCCAGGTGAATTAGTTGTAAACGGAATGTCAATGTCGCGTAGAGATTCAAAGTTTGCAAATTCGGGAATAGTCGTTTCAGTAGAAAAAGAAGACTTAAAAGAATATGAACATCATAAAGAACTTGCCGGACTTGAATTTCAGAAAGAGACAGAGAGAAACTTTTTTAAAGCAGGTGACGGCTCGCAGAGAGCCCCTGCGCAGAGAATGACTGATTATGTAAAAGGAAGAATTTCCGGAACTATAGGAAAGACCTCATACATTCCCGGAGTTTACACTCATAACATAAACGAACTGCTTCCTGATTACATATCAGAAAGATTAAAATATGCATTGGGACATTTCGGAAATAAAATGAAAGGTTACTTTACTGAAGAAGCTTATATAGTCGGTCCGGAATCCAGAACAAGTTCTCCTTTAAGAATTCCAAGAGACCGTGAGACTTACGAACACATGGAAATAAAGAACTTATTTCCGTGCGGAGAAGGCGCAGGTTATGCCGGAGGGATAATTTCCGCTGCATTGGACGGTCAGAATGTAGCAAAGGCAATTTCAAAAAAAATAAATAACTAAAACTAAATCATGAAAATTAAAAAAGCATCAATAGAAGATCTCGAAACTACAGCATTCCTGTTTGATCTTTACAGACAGTTTTACAAGCAGGAATCTGATATAAATTCAGCTAAAGAATTTTTATCAGAAAGAATTAAAAAAAATGAATCGGAAATATTTCTGGCAATAGACGAAAAAAACAATATTGGGATGGGTTTTGTACAGTTGTTTCCGTTGTTCTAGTCAGTTAGTATGAAAAGACTATGGTTGCTGAATGATCTGTATGTTCACGAAGATTATCGTAAACAGGGAGTTGGAGAAGCGTTAATGAAAAGCGCTGAAGAGCTTGCAATTGAAACAAAAGCAAAAGGACTTGCTCTGGAAACACACAGTGAAAATTATTCTGCACAGAAACTGTATGATAAAACCGGCTATATAAAAGATAATGAGTTTTACAGATATTTTTTAAAACTTTAATTGAAATTACTTTTTCTTGAAAAGCGAAGTAGGAATAGTTTAAATGAAAATATTACTGACAGGATCCACCGGATATATAGCAAAACGATTACTGCCTGTGCTGACTGAGCAGGGACATCAGGTAATATGTTGTGTAAGGGATAAGGATCGTTTTGAAAAAAAAGAATATTATTATGAGAACATAAGTCTGTTTGAAGTTGATTTTTTAAAAGAGGTTAATCAGGAAAATGTACCTGTGGATTTTGACGTTGCATTTTATCTGATACATTCAATGTCTTCTTCGATAAGCGATTTTACTGAATTCGAAACAGATTGTGCAAATAATTTCGTCAGATATATAAAAACGACAAATTGCAGGCAGATCATATATCTTAGCGGAATAGCTAATGCGCCTGAACTATCGGAGCATCTTCTTTCGAGAAAAAATGTTGAAAAGATACTTAAAGCAAGCAACATTCCGGTAACAATTTTAAGAGCGGGAATAATAGTAGGCTCCGGGAGCGCATCATTTGAGATCATCCGTGATCTTGTCGAAAAGCTTCCGGTAATGATAACTCCGAAATGGCTGAACACAAAATGCCAGCCGATAGCTATCAGGGATGTGATAAAATTTCTTACCGGAGTTATGTTAAATGGTAAATGCTTCGCGGGAACATTTGATATTGGCGGTCCGGAAATTCTTTCTTACCGGGAAGTCTTGCTGGGATATGCAAAAGTCAGAAAACTAAAAAGATGCATAATCACTCTTCCGGTAATGAGTCCGAGACTTTCTTCTTACTGGCTGTATTTTGTTACTTCGACATCATACAAGCTTGCAGTAAATCTTGTAGAAAGCATGAAGATAGAAGTAATATGCAGGGACAACGATCTTCAGAAAATGCTTAACATAGAAACGATAGATTTCAAAAAGTCTGTGGAACTTGCATTTGAAAAGATTGAGCAGAACATGGTACTTTCAAGCTGGAAGGATTCGCTCATAACAAGTTCAGCTTACGGTACATTATCAGAAAACATTCGGGTTCCGGAATTCGGATGTTTTATAGACAGGAAAGAAACAGAAATTAAAAATGATCCTGAGCAAGTACTTGATAATGTATGGAGCATCGGCGGAGAAAGAGGATGGTATTACGGAAACATACTTTGGCGAATTCGCGGTTATCTGGATAAGTTATCAGGAGGAGTCGGACTCAGAAGAGGAAGGACTAATTTTAACAGACTGGCTTCAGGAGATGTACTCGATTTCTGGCGGGTGATAGTTGCTGACAGGGATGCGAAGAGACTTCTGCTTTACGCTGAAATGAAACTTCCCGGAGAAGCATGGCTTGAATTTAAAATTATTCAAAGAGGGAATAAACAATTTCTGATACAAACCGCTACATTCAGACCAAGCGGATTACCGGGAAGGATATACTGGTATTTACTTTTGCCATTTCATTTTTTTATATTTGAAGGAATGATAAAGAGTATAGAGAAACATAAAAATTAAAATCGGATATTAGTTTTAAAACAAATTCAGGTAAGTTTAAGATTATACTGACACAGACAGGTAATTCTGTAAAAATTCCCAATCAATAATTTTTTACTCTTCATAGAGTTTTAAAGAAAAAATGAAATAAAGGTGTTGTAATTAAACATATATATACCTAAATTGAATACGTAAAAAAACAGTACAGCGTTTTTGTCCCGCCAAGGCGGGATTGTTCTACCAAAATAAGAAAGTAGCAACAAGCTTTTAAGATTTTGCTGATGTAACGTAACATCCTTTTTAAGGTGCAAGTCGCAGCAAATATATCAGGAACGGAAATAATATCCGGCCGGGTAGAAAAAGATTTAAGAGCCAAAATTTGCAAGCGTACATTTTCAAAACACCAAAAAAAAGGAAAACCGTAATGGAAAAAGGAACTGTAAAATGGTTCAACGTTACAAAAGGTTATGGATTCATAACCAGAAGCAACGGACAAGATGTATTCGTCCACTTCAAAGCAATCAACGCTGAAGGCTACAAGAAATTAGACGAAGGCGATGAAGTTGAATTTGAAGTCGAAGAAGGAGCAAAAGGTCCTCAGGCTGCAAATGTAACCAAAGTTGGATAAATAAAAAAAGCCCGTGACCTTAAATCACGGGCTTTCTGTTTCTATACCAAAGTTAAAATCCCTTCCTTTATTTATTTAGATTCTCCAGCATTTTTCTTGCATTGTCATTTTTTGGATTCAGCTCAAGCGATTTATTATAATTATTCGCGGCAAGTTCCTTGTTTCCGTCTATCATATAAGCTTCACCAAGGCTGTCGTAAACATTTGCAGAGTTAGGATACACTTCTGCATTCAGCTGCAATATTACAATGGCATCTTTAGTTTTTCCCAACTGAAGAAGCTGATATCCAAGCGAATTAAGCTGATTTTCCTTGAAGTTATACATATCTCCTCCTGAAGATTTCAGTTCCCTGTATTGCTCCACGGCAGCATTAACATCTTTCTGAATACATGTAAGCATAAGCATATCAGAGATTGGAGTTTTCGGTTCGCTTACGCTTATAAGCTCCACATCAAATACCAGCGTAGCATCAGGAGGAATGACATTTCCAGAACCATTTTTTCCGTAAGCAAGATCAGGTGGAATTATAAGACGCAGTTTATCGCCAGTATTCATTAGTGATATTGCTTCAACCCATCCTTTTATAATCGGATCTTTGCCGAGGACAAATTCTATCGGCTCATTTCTGTCTATCGAGGAATCGAAAACTTTTCCGTCAAGCAGATATCCTGTATAATGAACTTCAACGGCTTTTCCCTCTTCTGCTTTTACTCCGTCCTTCTTTTCAATTACAATATATTTGAGTCCGCTCGGAGTCGTAACTGTATCGCTTTGCGCTCTGACAAAATTAAAGGAAGACAGTATTAAAAAAATTAATGTTAAGAGTTTTTTCATTTTGTTAATGTAAATTATTTAAGTTGATTTAAAAAATTTTTAATTTGTTTTTATGTTTAATATTTCTTCAAGAGCGTCATTTACTTCTTCCCTGCTTAAATTTCCCGATTCAAGTTCTTCATCTGTTCTGTGCTGAAGTTTTTTGTAAAATGAAACTGATCTGTCAATAATGTCTTTGTTATTGTTTTCTATTAATTCAAATATCATATCTTCCGCTTTTGAGTACTGTCCGGAAAATTCATAGTAATCAATAATTTTAAAATTCAGTTCATCTTGTAATTCAGACTCAGCAATAAATGAAATCAGTTCATTGATCTTTGTATAATATTTTTCAGGTTCCGGCAGTTCTTTAGAGAGTATCGCTTCGATATATAAGTTAAGGGATTTCAGAATAATACTTCTGTTATCTTTACCGTTTAATTCATTAACATCTGCATATTCTTTCAGAAGTTCCGCTGAAATCAGGCATCTGCCGGCATACAGATCGGAAGTTTTCATAAGCTGAATTATATCTTCCGGATTAAGAATGTTAATAATCCTCAGGTCCAGACCGACAATGGTTTTTGCAGCAGTCTCAATTTCTTTTTCGGCTTCTTCGTAGTTTTTAGTTTCCTTATTGAATAATACTTTAGCAAGGACTGCCGTAAGCATTTCCGTCATTCTCAGCAAATAATCTCTTTGCAGCATTGTATTTTTTTGTTAAAATAATTTAAATTAAAATAAATACTACATTAATAAATCTCCTTTGAGCACTGTAACAGCTTTACCGGTTAGTAATACTCTGTCACCGGCGAGTTTCACTTTTAACATTCCTCCGCGCGAAGAAGCCTGAAAAGCATTCATTTCTGATTTACCGAGTTTTTTACTCCAGTATGGTGTAAGAGAACAATGAGCTGAACCGGTAACCGGGTCTTCATTAATTCCGTGCGCCGGTGTAAAATATCTTGAAACAAAATCATAATCATTGCTTTCAGATAAAGCTGTAACAATTATTCCGGATTTCGAAAGTTTTGAAAGTAAACTGAAATCAGGTTTAAGTTCTCTTACCTGTTTTTCTGAATCCAGTTCTATAATATGATTTTTTTCTTCTTTTCCGCTGACACCAGTATACTTTGGTTTCATTCCCAATGCGGATTCAAGTTCAGGATATGAATCACAATCACTAACGGAAATGCAAGGAAAATTCAGAGTAATTTCGTCACCTTTCTTTACAGCTTTAAGTATTCCGCTGAAACGTGTATGAAAAACAACTTCTTCTTCATGCTTAAGGTAACCATTTTGCCAAAGTATATGAGATGAAGCGAGAGTTGCATGACCGCAAAGTTCCACTTCTGTTACAGGAGTGAACCATCTCAAACTAAA
>WBZU01001542.1_pt1 | contig 17213 bp, 13 predicted proteins | sample 5204311 | NCBI WGS metagenome assembly WBZU01 (sample SAMN12344359, study PRJNA552823) | activated sludge metagenome | biome: Activated sludge suspended growth; feature: Nitrification reactor; material: Wastewater; isolation source: activated sludge from nitrification reactor of wastewater... | reverse complement strand
AGACTATCGTATAGTCCTTGTCGGAGACCGTCACCGCTCCGGGAAATTCCAGCGCCCAATCTTCCATAAATCCCTCCCTGTGCCCACCCATAGTACGGGAGGCCGGGCTCTTCCGCAAGCCGAGGACGGCCCGGGGGGCAGTCTCGGGCGAGGGCTGGCGCCGCCGCCCAGTGTCCTTGCCCGAGAGGCTCGTCCGGGGCTATCCTTCACCCGAAACGGAGGGAACATGGTCGCGGGCAACGGCGATGGCGGCAAGAAGTGGGAAGCGCTCGGCGAAAGGGAACTGCTCAGGACGGGCGTCTTCACGGTCTGCGAACGGGACAGCCAGGGGCCCGACGGCCGGGTCGGTGACCGCGGCGACAAAGTCGAGGATGGCCTGTTTGGCGGCACCGTCGTTCCAGGACGAGAGCGGATCGACCGGAAGTGCTGCGGTGGTTGCTGCGGGCGGGGCGTTATCGAAGCACGCCGTGAAGTACTCCACGCTCGCCGCCAGCGCTGCCACCAGGCCATCGCCGCGGAAGCTGTGGCTGAGGTTGGGCAGCGGTACAAAGTCGAAGGGTTTGTCGGCAGCCTCCAACGCCTCTATGAAGTTCACCGTGTTTTGCAGATGCACGTTGGTATCGGCCAGGCCGTGGATCAACAGCGGACGCGCCTGCATCTGGCCGGCGGCCGCGACGAGATTGGTGGCAGCGTAGCCATCCGGATTCTGCTCTGGCGTGCGCATGTAGCGTTCGGTGTAGATCGTGTCGTAGGAGCGCCAGTCGGTCGGCGCAGCACCGGCGACGCCGCAGCGGAAGATGTCGGGCGCGTGGAGCAGCGCGTAGAGCGTCATGTAACCGCCGAACGACTTGCCATCGGTTCCGATGCGAGCAGCGTCCACGTAGGGCAGGGATTTCAGATACTCGATGCCGGCAATCTGGTCGTCCAGCGCGGCTTTGCCCAACTCGCCGAAGATTGGCGTCTCGAAGGCGTGCCCCCGACCAAACGTGCCCCGGTTGTCCAGCCGCCAGACCAGGAAGCCCGCGTGCGTGTAGAGCACGTCGCGTTCGATGTGGTTGAAGATGTTGGTCGTGCCGTAGCGGTTGGAGACCATCTGCAAGCCCGGCCCGCCGTACCAGTGGACGACCACCGGGTACTTGCGCGCCGGATCGAAGTCAGCCGGCTTGATGAGTTGGGCGTACAGATCGACGCCGTCGTACGCCTTGAGCGTGACAAACTCGCGCGTCACCGCCGGCAGATCGAGCGCCGGGCCAGCGGCCGCGGCAAGCGCCTTCTTAGCGCCGCCATCCATAGCGACGATGCGCGTCAGCGGCGGTGTGTCTATGTTCGAGAATTGATCGACCAGGTACTTACCGTCGTTGGACAGAGTAGCAAGATGAAAGCCGGTTTCCTGCGAAAGTTGTTCGATTTCGCCCGTCGCGATGTTGACGCGGTCGGTCTGGCGCTCCAGCGGGCTGACCCGTGTTGAGGTGAAGTACGCCCATGTGCCGGTCGGATCGACGTGGACAGGCCGGCCAGGCAAGAGCAGGTTCCATGCCGAGCTGTCGATCATCCATTCGCCCTGCGTCAACTGGCGAAGCAGCGTGCCATCCCGTGCATAGAGATAAAGATGCATGAACCCGTCGCGCTCGGAAATCCACAGGAAGCGCTCGCCATCGTTCAGAAAGAGCGGGGCCGCATAGCGTTCTTCGTTGATCCAGAATGGATCGTACTCGGTAATCAGGGTGCGCAGTTCGCCGCTCTGTGGCGTCCAGGCATTCAGCGTCAGTTCCGTGTGGTCACGATTCACCGTGATGAAGAGCGCCTGCGTGGCGTCCGGCGTCCACGTGAAAGAGGGCAGGACGTATTCGGCGCCGGCAGGCAGCGGCACCTCCAGCGGCGGCGCCAGCGCACCGGGCGTCAACGCATGTAGCGTGGCCACAGGATTCGCCGTGCCGGCTGTTGGGTAGCGGGTATAGCTGACCGTCGCCGGCACGGGCCGATAATCGGTGACCGGGTCGCTCTGCACGCCACTCTCATCCAGACGCAGGTAGATCAGCCACGCTCCGTCGGGCGACCAGGCATAGGCCGGCTGTGCGGCGCGCGTTGCCAGTTCCTCGTTATAGACCCAATCCAGCGCGCCGTTGAAGACCGTCGCGCCGCCGTCGGTCGTCAGCCGCTGCACCTGCCCATCGTCAAGGCCGGCCAGATAGAGGTCGTTCTCCTGCACGTAGGAGAGATGCGCCCCGTCGGGCGTGAACATGACGCCCGTGCGCGAGGAACCGCCCTGAAGTGCCGTCGCCAGCTCGCCCGTCGCCACGTCAAGCAGCCACAGGCCATCGTCGCCGGCCAACAGCATCCGATCGCCGCCGGGCGACCATTGCGCAGTGGTGACATCAATGGCGCCGGGCTGCGCCGATGGGTCGAGCAGCAGGCGCGCCGCGCCGGTAGCGGCATCGTACAGCCACAGCGCCGCGCTGCCATCTTTCGGCTGTACGAAGGCTAGCGCCGCGCCTGTCGGGCTCCATGCAAAGCTGGACGGGCTGGTGCCCGACAAGGCGCCAGGATCGGCCAGCATGCGCGCCGTGATGGGACTGGCCGGTTCCGGTCGCGCCGCACTCAGCGGCGCGCAGCCGCCGGCGAGAAGCAGGACGACAATCAGGCTGACAAGAAGATAGGTTCGCATGGCTGCGCCTTCCTTTCATGGGTGGTCGCTTGCTATTGGCAGGGCGGTTCGTCCGGCGTGCCGGCATCCGGCGCATTGCGGTCGGTGCCTGAGGTTGCGGTGTGGGTGGCTTTGTCCGGGGAGCCGGCCAGCAGGTCGCGCAGGAAGGCAAACAGCGCTTCCTGGTCGCGAAAGGCAAGCCGCTCGCCGCTGTGCGGATCTTCCAGCGATGCGCGCCAGATCAGGCACGCCGGCGGGTTGCCTGCCTGCCACAAACGCAGCATGTAGGCGATATACCGACGCTGTTCGCCTCCCTCCGCACCCATTGTCGATGACCTCGAATTCAGGGCATGTTGACTGTGCCAAGACCGGCTCATTGCTCCGCCACCCTGTTTTGGCGACGCACCGGCACGCGCCAATTACAGACTATCCGCGTGGCGAAAACGTGGCCTGGGGGGTTGTCTGGCGGCTTCAACCGCTCTACAATGTGGAGAAGCACTTGTCAGCCGGCACAGGTAGACGGAGTCCAGCGTGTCACACCTCGAATTGCGCTTCCTTGGTGGCTTCCAGGTCGTGCTGAACGGCAATCCAGCGCCGAGATTCAAGTCCAACAAAGTCCGTGCGCTGCTGGCATACCTGGCGGTCGAAGCCGATCGCCCCCATCGACGCGAGGCATTGGCCGGCCTTCTCTGGCCCGACCGCCCGGATCGGGATGCGCTCAGCAATCTGCGCTACTCGCTGGCCAGCCTGCGCCGCACGCTGGGCGACCCGTCGGCTGCTTTCCCGTACCTCTCCATCCGGGACAGCACGATTCAGTTCACTTGCGCCACTGCCTGGATCGACGTTGCGCACCTGGAGTCCAAGATCGGCGCAAGCACACAGCCTGGCTTTGCCGGCGCGGATCATGCGCGTTCCGCCAGTCACATCTTGACGCCAGAGTTGCGCGATCGCCTGGCAGGCGGCATCGCCCTGTATCGTGGCGCCTTCCTGGATGGTTTCTCGGTCGAGGATGCCGCTCCGTTTGAGGAGTGGGTGTCGCTCCGTCGCGAGCAATTCACGCGGTGGGTGGCAGAGGCGCTCGGGCTGCTTGCCGCGGATGGCGAGGCGCGCGGCGAGTTTGAGCGTGCCCAGACCTTTGCCTGGCAGCAGGTGCAACTGGAACCGTGGAATGAAGAGGCGCACCAGGCGCTCATGCGCGCGCTTGCCCTGGATGGCCGCCGCGCCGCCGCGCTGCACCAGTATCAGGAGTGCTGCCGCATGCTCAGCGATGATCTCGGCGTTGGCCCGTCCGAAGAGACCGCTGCGCTCTTTGCGGCGATCCGCGACGGGACGCTGGCCGCGCCTGGCGCCGGAATACCGGCCGCCGTACATGGGGCTGGTTCGCAACGACCGACCGGGCAGGCCGGCTTCGTGACGGCCTCATCGCTTGTCGGGCGCGAAGATCGGTTGGCGGAGTTGGACGCCTTGCTGGCGGAAGCCCTGGCCGGCACGGGCGGCGCTGTCTTTGTGACCGGCGAGGCCGGCAGTGGCAAGAGCATGCTGCTGGCCGAATTTGCGCGCCGCGCCCTGTCCGCCCATCCTGGCCTGCTGGTTGCCGGCGGCGGGTGCGATGCCGTGACCGGTATCGGCGATCCGTACCTGCCCTTCCGTACGATCGTGCAACTGCTCGCCGGCGACATCGAACATGGGCGCAGCGGCGCGTTGCTCTCAGGGGAAGCCGTACGCCGGCTCTGGGCAACCATGCCTGACGCGCTCGATAGCCTGCTCAAGCACGGGCCGGGCTTGCTCGACATCTTCGTGCCTGCCGCCGATGTGCGCCTGCGCATGGCAAGTGCCGGCAGGTCATTCCGTGCCGGCAGCGCAGCATCTGCCGGCGACGAAGATCAGCGCACTGCGGACGAAGCGAGACAGGGTGTTGCGCACGCAGTGCACCAGCTCGATCTGTTCGATCAGGTGACAGTTGTGCTGCTGGCACTGGCCCGTCAGCATCCGTTGCTGCTGGTGATTGACGATCTCCAGTGGGCCGACCCCGGCACGATCGGCCTGCTTTTTCACCTTGGCCGGCGCCTCGGTGCAAGTCGCATTCTACTCGTCGGCGCCTATCGCCCGGACGCAGTCGCGGCGTCGTCTGGCGCGTCCCACCACCCGCTCCTGGTGGTCGCCAACGAGTTGCAGCGCATTACCGGCCGTGCGCCCATCAATTTGGATGCCTGTGACGGCCGGGCATTTGTCGCGGCCCTGCTGCACACCATGCCCCATCGCTTGCGTGCCGACTTTGGCGAGGCCGTCTTTCGCCACACCGAAGGGCACCCACTCTTCACGGTAGAACTGCTGCGCACCCTCGCTGAGCGGGGCGATCTCGTGCGCGATGACGGCGGACGCTGGACGGAGCGCACCGCGCTGTATTGGGACGACCTCCCGGCGCGCGCAGAAGCGATTATCGCCGAGCGTATCGGCCGGCTGCCGGAGCAGTGCCGTATCATGCTGGCGGCCGCCAGCGTCGAGGGGCAGGAGTTTCTGGCGGAGACGCTGGCCGTTGCCCTGGAAATGGACGAGCGGGCGGTCATCCGCTGCCTGAGCGGCGAACTGGGCGAACGCCATCATCTGGTTGACGCCATGAGCCTGCGCCGGCTGGGAACGCGCCGCCTTGCCCGCTACCGCTTCCGCCATCATCTTTTCCGGAAATATCTGTACGATCACCTGGATCCGGTGCGGCGGGGCGATTTGCACGAGGCAGCCGGCCGGGCGCTCGAGGCGCTCTATGGCGCAGAGCCGGACGAACTGGATGCCGTGGCGCCGCGTCTGGCCTGGCACTTTGAATCGGCCGGGCTGCCAGACCAAGCTGCCCGCTATCACTTGCAGGCCGCGAACCGGGCAAGCCGCGTGGCCGCCTACGACGAGGCGATTGCCCACCTGCGCCAGGTGCTGGCCCTCATCGCACCGCTGGCCGCAACCCCCGATCGCTACTGGTTGGAACTGGAGGCGCATCTGGCGATCCTCTCCCCACTGACCTACGCGCACGGATTCTGGTCGCCGGAGCGGGTCGCGTCACTGGAACGCGCCTTTGTTCTCGCCGGCAACCCTGCCCTGGCCGCGCATCCTCGCCTGTGGACGGTTGCGCTGGCGAACGCCTATTTTGCGCTCTGGTCGGCCGAACCCACGCGCGCGCTCGAAATCAGCACGCGCGCGATCTCCCAATCCGCACAGGCGCCGGCCCAGGCGCAGTGGGCGAACTGTCTGGCAGGCTGCGCGCACTTGATGCGTGGCGAGGCGCACTCAGCCATGGAGTATCTCGACCGGGCGATTGACTGTCCGGCACCTGCGTGCGACCCGCAGCGCGACCTGCTGGTCGGCATTGAAGCAAGTATCATGGTGCTCACCTGGCGCGCCCTGGCCCAGTGGCACATGGGCTTCCCGGACCAGGCGCGCCGCATGCTCCAGGCCGCGTTGGCTGCGGCCGAGCGGAGTGTGTACTCCGTCTCGCTGGCGCACGTGCAGAGCATGGCCAGCCTGCTCTATTTTCTGTACGGGCGCGACCCCAGCGCCGCCGGCGAGCAGGTGCAGCAGATGCGCCAGATGCGCCAGGCCGTCACCGTCTTGCCGTTTGAAGCCCTGGCCGCCAGCTTGCTCGACCCAGAGGCGCCGGCCGGCAGTCGCGGCGACCAGCTCTTGGAACAGATGCGCCAAGGGCTGGATCACTTTCAGGCGGTAGGTAGCGGGCTTGGCCGCGCCGGGCTGCTCCTGCTGCTGGCGCGCGGCTATGGCCAGGCCGGCCGAATCGGTGCCGGTCTGGCGACCCTGGACGAGGCGCTGGATTGGATGAGTGCAACAGGGGTGCGTATCGCCGAAGCCGAGGCAATCCGGCTGCGAGGTGAGTTGCTGCTGATCTCGGCGCGCCACGACCCATGTGCGACCGCCGCCGCCGCGACCGCTTTCCGCCATGCAATCGACGTTGCGCGCCAGCAGAACGCGCGCTGGTGGGAATTGCGCGCCAACGTCAGCCTCTGCCGGCTGATTGCCCGCCACGGTCAGCCTGGCGACGGCGGGACGGCGGAAGCACGGCGCCTGCTGGTCTCGATCACTGCTTGGTTCAGCGAGGGGTTCGATACGCCGGACATGCAGGACGCGCGGGCACTATTGCAGGAGATTGGTGTTGCGTAAACACGCGCCGGTATCGCTACGCTTTCCCGTCCGGCTGCACTCGCGCTAGCGTGCCGGCTGCCAGATCCGCTCTCCGCCAACCTTTTCAGCATATCCCCCCACTTGCCGCTCCAGATCGGCGCGATCCGTGAAGAAGGTGCTGAGCTGCGAGCGGAAGGCCAGGATCGCCTCGATCTTGGCCTGGAGATCAGCCGCGCCGACTTCGAGGACCGCCGGCGCCCAGCCTTCCGCCGGTTCGCCGATGACGGCTGCCAGCTTGCCGGGCTGCTGCGCATACGGGTAATCCTCGTAGAAGTGGAGTGCCTCGTCAAAGGCCTGCTGCGCAGCTTCGGCCACCAGTAAATGATCGACGTGATGGCCGATGGTCAGCGGCGCGTAGATCTGGCCGGCCGCCGGCAACGAGCGCAGCAGGCCGGCAATCTCGGCGACGAGCGGCTGCTCGGCCGGATGGACGTCGCCGAAGATGTCGTCGTCCGACACGTAGAGCGGCTGGCCCGTCACCGGGTCCAAGCGGTAGATGCAGTCGGCGATGGGCCAGTGCAGGTGGTCGGCGCCGAGGATGGCACAGGCGGCAATATCTTCGGCGCGGCGCTGCGCGGTGGCGTTGCGCTCCAGTTCCCAGCGCGCATGCAGGCTGCGGATGTAGTCGTTCTCGGTGTCGGTGGGCGGGTCGCCGGCCATGACGGTCACGATGAGGACGCGCTGGCCGGCACGCGTGCGCCGCGCGATCTGGCCGCCGCACGAGAGCGCGGCGTCGTCGAGGTGGGGCGCGAGATAGATGGCTGCGTAGGCAGTGGCGCTCTGGGTCATCACAATTACAGAAATCCCCGTGTGGTGTTGGTATAAGAAAGCAGCATTGTACCGAACGTGGGCAAGATCGAGGAGTCTACGGAGTGGGCGGCGAACGAATGGATGTGCGCAGCGAGCGCGTTGCGTCGCCTGGCGGGACAGTGCCGGAACCAGAGACGATCGTCAAGGAAGAGGAAACAAATGACAGCATTTCCCGTGGCGCCGGTGCGTCGCGTTGCCATGCTCAGCTATCACACCTGCCCGCTGGCCATGTTGGGCGGCAAAAAGACCGGCGGCATGAATGTCTACGTGCGCGATCTGAGCCGCGCGCTGGCGGCCATGGGCATCGCCGTGGATGTCTTCACGCGCTCGCAGGATGACTGCGCACCACGCGTCGTCCACGATCTAGGGCCGAACGCGCGGGTGATGCACATCCCTGCCGGGCCGGAACGCCCGCTGCCCGTCGACGAGACAGTGCAGTACATCGGCGAGTTTGTCGACAACATCCTGGCCTTCGCCGCACGCGAGGGGCTGCGCTACGACGTCATCCACAGCCACTACTGGCAGTCGGGGCTGGCGGCCGAAGCGCTGCGCCAGGCCTGGTCGGGGACGCCCATCGTGCATATGTTCCACACGCTGGGCCACATGAAGAATCAGATCGCACGCGACGCCTCAGAGTTTGCGCCGCAGAGCCGGCTCGACGGCGAGGCGCATGTCGTGCAGATCGCCGACCGGCTGGTGGCTGCCACGCCCGCCGAGGAGACGCAACTGCGCGGGCTCTACGGCGCGCCGGCCGGCAAGATCGTCATCGTACCGCCGGGCGTCGATCTCGCGCACTTCCGGCCCATCGCCCAGCCGCTGGCCAGGCAGATGATCGGCATCCCGCCCACGCGCAAGAACATCCTCTTTGCCGGGCGTATCGAGCCGCTCAAGGGCATCGACACGCTGCTGGAGGCTATCGGTCTGCTCAAGCAGCGGCGCATCACCGATCTCTCCAACACCTGCGTGACGATTATCGGCGGCAACCCGTGGGCAGAGACGCTCGACGAGGAGATGGACCGCTTGCAGCGCATGCGCGTCGAGCTGGGCCTGGATGATCTGGTGGCCTTTGCCGGCGCACGCGACCAGCAGATCCTGCCCTACTACTACGCCGCGGCGGAGATGGTCGTAATGCCGTCGCACTACGAGAGCTTTGGCATGGTGGCGCTGGAGGCCATGGCCATGGGCACACCGGTCATCGCGTCGGAGGTGGGCGGCCTGGCATACGTCGTGCGCGATGGCTTCAACGGCTTTCTCGTGCCGCGGCGCAACGCCGAGGCGCTGGCCGCGCGCATCGCCGACCTGCTCAACGACCAGCCGCTGCGCCAGCAAATGTCGCGCAACGCCCAGCGCTATGCGCGCGACTTCGACTGGTCGCACATCGCGCAGCGCATCGCCGGCGTCTACGACGAAGTCGGCGCGCGGCAGCTTGCCGCGGCTTGATAGAGTGTGATCTGATAGAACGCGGATGACGCGGATTGAGCGGATTCATGCGGATAGTTTCCAAGGCTTTTTGATCCGCGCCCATCCGCTCAATCCGCGTCATCCGCGTTCGATTGGTGCGATGCCGTAGGATGCCAGTGCCGCGGCGACGTCGATCTGTGGTGTGTAGTGGATGGCGTGCATGCCGACGGCTCGGGCGCCTTCGACGTTGTGGGCGAAGTCGTCGACGAAGATTGTCTCTTCCGGCGCACGGCCCAGACGTGCCAGCGTGCGTTGGAAGATCTCGGCGTCGGGCTTCATGATCCCCTCGTAGGCCGAGCCGACGATGAGGTCGAAGGCATCGGCAATCGGGTAACTCTCGGCCAGCGCCTGGTTGAGGTCGTCCATGGCGTTGGAGATGATGGCGGTCTGGTAGTGCGGGCGCAGGCGACGGATGAGGTCGACCAGCGGCTGGTTGAGGCGGTCGCCGCCCCAGAATTGCTCGCGGAAGATCTGCACTTCGACGGCATCGAAGGCAAAGCACTCCTGAACCCAGCGCCAGAGTTCCGCAGAGGTAATTTCGCCGCGCTGCGCCGCCTTGCCCATGTCACTGTTGTAGACGAGGCGCTCGGCTTCGCCCGGCGCCAGATTCAATCGTTCTTCCAGCTTGCGGCGTGGGGCGCGGTCTTCCGTGCGCACGAGCACGCCGCCGACATCGAAAATCACTGCTTTGATCATGGTCGTGCCTTCCTGGTCACAGTGGCGAACCATTTGCCGCCACCTCTGCAAAGTGCTATGATCCCAGATGCGTTTCGTTTCGATCATCCGGATGGTGATCGAATCCCTCAATGAGTCTACACGATAATCCATCTTAAACGAGTAAGGAGGAGAGCCCATGAAGCTCAAACGGACAATGTTGCTCGGCGCACTGTTGTTGGTGAGTGTCCTGGTTCTGTCGGCCTGTGCGGGCATTGCACCGCAGGCAGCCGCGCCCAGCGCGGGCGGCGAGCAGGCAGCAGCCGGCGAGGCGACCACCATCACCTGGGCCTTCTGGGGCAGCCCGGAAGAAGCGGCCTCGCACAAGATCGTGGCCGACGCCTTCATGGCGGAGCATCCGGAGATCAAGATCGAGATCTGGAACCAGCCGTGGGACGACTACTTCACCAAGATCCAGGCGCTGTGGGCAAGCGGCGATTCCAAGGTGATCCCCGATGTGGCCTTCCTGTGGCCGACCCCGCGCTATGCGGCCGAGGGCGTGCTGGAGAATCTCGATCCCTACATCGAGGCCTCCGGCTACGATCTGAACGACTACTGGCCGGGTCTGCTCGAATCGGCCAAGTACCAGGGCAGCGTCTATGGCTTCCCGCGCGACATCGAAGTCAACATGATCTACTTCAACAAGGACATGTTCGACGCGGCAGGCGTCGCCTATCCCAGCGAAGGCTGGACATGGGATGACTTCAAGGCCGCGGCGGAAAAGTTGACGCAGAAAGATGCTAACGGGATGACGACCGTCTATGCCCTGGGCGCTGAGGGTGGCAAGTGGGCCACTTGGGTCAACCAGAATGGTGGTGCCATTCTTGACGACTATGCCAACCCGTCCAAGTGCATGCTAAGTGATCCGGCTTCGGTTGCGGGTATCCAGTTCTTCGCTGATCTCATGAACAATGGTTACGCTATGCGCCCGGCCGATCTTAGCCAGGCAGGTGGCGACGCGGCAGTTTTTTCCAGCGGCCAGGCGGCCATGATCTTCCAGAATACCAGCCGCGTCTCGGCCTTTAACGCTGCCGGTATGAACTACGACGTTGAAACTGCACCGATTCCGGCCGGTGGTAAGCTATGGAATGGCGCCGGCGGTGCGGCGTGGGTTATGAGCAGCGGCAGCGACAACAAGGATGCTGCGTGGACCTTCATCCAGTGGCTGCAGAGCGATGGTGGCGGCGAGACAATCTACACCGAGCGCGGCGAGATTTTCCCGGCGTTGCAGTCGGTCGCGAACTCGCCAGCCTTCATGACCGACCAGCCGCCGGCCAACAAGCAGGCGATCATCACCGAGGCAGCGGCATCGGACGTGGGTGGCTTTGGCTACTTCCCCGAGTGGGACGAGTTGAGCGGATCGATCATCAACCCGGGTCTCGACAAGGTGTGGGCAGGCGAGGCTGATGCTGCGACGGCAGCGGCCGACATATGCGCACAGGTCGATCAGTTCCTGGCCGACAATGGGTATCCGAAATAAGTGACAAGGTGACAGGATGAGGGGGTGATCGGGTGATTGCGGCACGGGCCTTCTCCGTGCAGGCGATTATCCGGTCACCCCCTTTCATTTTGTCATCTCCTCATCTTGTCATCCCACTACTTACTCATGGCGATACGCTCAACATCAGCCAAACCCAAACGAAGTCGCTTCCGCTGGCAACCCGACCAGCAGTGGGAGGGCTATCTATTCATTCTGCCCAGTTTCGTGGGCTTTTTGATTTTCATCGTGATTGCCGTCGTCATGTCGCTGGGCATCAGCTTCTCCGATTGGGGATTGACCGGTTTCAAATCGTTCGCAGGTCTCACCAATTACCAGCAGTTGCTGCGCGACCCTGTCTTCTGGCAAGCTTTCTGGAACACGGCCTTTTACATCGTCATCATCGTGCCGCTGCAACTGGCGCTGGGGTTGACCATGGCCGTTGGGTTGAATCAGGCCATTCGCGGCGTGACCGTCTACCGGCTCATCTACTTTATGCCGGTGGTGACGACGATCGTGGCGGGCGCTATCGTCTTCCGGTTGTTGCTCGCAACCAACGGGCCGGTGAACAACCTGTTGGCCGCGGCATTCGGTCTGCTCGGCCTTCCCTTCAGCGTGCCGAACTGGCTGGGCAGCAGCCAGTTCTCCAAGTGGTCGGTCGCAATCTTGACGCTGTGGAAGAACACGGGCTTCACGATGGTCGTCTACCTGGCCGCGCTGCAGGGCGTGCCCAAGGAACTTTACGACGCGGCGCACACCGACGGCGCCAACGCCTGGCAGCGCTTCCGTCATGTTACGGTGCCGCTCATCAGCCCGACGACCTTTTTCCTCTTTATCTTTCAGATGATCGGCGCGTTCCAACTCTTTACCGAGCCCTTTGTGATGACGCGCGGCGGGCCGGCCAACTCTTCGCTCTCCGTCGTGCAGTACATCTATTTGGCCGCGTTCCGCGACATTCGCATGGATAAAGCGGCGGCCATGGCGTGGGTGCTCTTTGTCTTCATCTTCGCCTTCACGCTTTTCCAGAACTTCATGCAGAAGCGTTGGGTCCACTATGAATCCGAGTAAGCGATGACGACGGTATCCGCTTCGCCCACGCGCATGAGCACGCCGGCGCGCGTCGGTCTGCACGCGCTGCTGCTGCTCTTCAGCACGATCATGCTGGCGCCCTTTGCCGTCATGCTCGTCGTGTCGTTGCTCCCCAACACGGCGTTTCTGGCGCGCGACTTCTCGCCGGCGAACTTCTCGCTGAACAACTATGTGCGCACTTTCGAGGCCGTGCCCTTTGGCCGCTACTACCTCAACAGCATCATTGTGTCGGTCTCCGTGACGACTTTGCAGATCCTGATCTCGTCGCTGGCGGCCTTTGCCTTTGCCCGGCTACGCTTCCGCGGCCGCGAGGCAATTTTCCTCTTCTATCTCGCCACGCTGATGATCCCCTTCCCCGTGACGCTGATCCCCAACTTCCTCATCGTCAAGAACCTCGGCTGGTACGACACCTACCTGGCGCTGATCGTGCCCGGCCTCTTCAGCGTCTTCAGCACCTTTCTACTGCGCCAGTACTACCGTGGCATCCCGCTCGACTTTGACGAGGCGGCGCGCATGGATGGCGCGTCGAGCCTGCGCATCTGGTGGCAGATCATCGTGCCGCTGAGCGGGCCGGTGCTGGCGACGCTGGCGATCTTCGTCTTTCAGGGTGTCTGGAACGACTTTCTGTGGCCGCTGGTGGTGACTACTTCCGAGAACATGCGCACGATTCCCGTCGGGCTGGCGGCGTTTGTTGGCCAGTACAGCACAGCGTGGGACCTGCTCATGGCCGGCTCGGTGATCGCGCTGCTGCCGGTGCTGGTGATCTACGTGCTCGGCCAGAAGTGGTTCGTGCAGGGGATCGCGCTGAGCGGCATGGGCGGGCGATAGGGGAAGAGGGGTACTCACCGGGCTGCGACGCACGGTTGCGCAGAACGTTTGTGCGGTATAAAATAGGCGGCAGCGTGCAGGTCGGCATTGGCCAAGTGTGAATGGCCGGCACTGTTTCAGGAGCAGCTACCATGACCGAACTTGTCGCACAGGAAGAAGTCGACGAATTCCGCATCACCAAACTTGATTTGTCGCACATCGTCACGGAGGATGATACTCCCGTGGACAACCTCTTCTCCGAACGTCAGATGCGCTTGCTTGCCGAATCCTTGTACACCTCTTGGGCTGGTCCCGACGAAGGGCGCACTTTTGTGGCGATGGCGAATGTCGGGCTCTTCTTTCACCTGCGCGAACCTCCGCTGGTGCCCGATGTGCTGGTCAGCCTCGATGTGACCCTGCCGCCAGAGCCGTGGGAAAAGGAGCACCGCGCCTACTTTGTCTGGGAATATGGCAAGCCGCCCGATGTCGTGGTGGAAATTGTCTCCAACAAAGTGGGCAAGGAATTGGGCGACAAGTTGCTGGACTATGCGCGGCTGGGCGTCGCCTACTACATCGTCTATGACCCCGGCCAATTTATCAGCGAGCAGCCGCTGCGCATTTTTTCACGCCAGGGACTCCACTACACCGAGATCGCCGACGCCTGGTTGGCGGAGGTGGGCGTTGGCGTTACGCTGTGGGAAGGCGAGTACGAAAGGATGGCCGGTGTCTGGCTGCGCTGGTGTAACGAACAAGGCGCGCTATTGGCAACCGGACAGGAAGCGCTTGCTGCAGCTTCGCGCCAACTCGCTATTGAGAGCCAGCGCGCCGAGCAGGCCGAACGACGTGCGGCTGCATTGGCAGCCAAGCTTGCCGCACTGGGCATCGACCCGGAGAGTGACTGAATCGTGGCGCACACGCCGATTGGCAAGATCGTCAAGTCCAACAGCCACGTCGACTATGTCTGCCAGGTCTATGGCTTTGGTGAGGTGCCGCAGCCGCCCGATCCGGCCGACTATGGCTTTGGCGCGTTCGTCGCTGCCGAGTTGGAACCGGATGGCGCCGGCAGCCCGCGGCTGATCGGTCTCATCTACAACACGCTGCTCATGAACCCGGAGTTTGGCAGCCTGGGGCCGCGGCTGAGCCCGCGCGCCGAGGTCGAGGTCTTCTCGCCCGACTACCTGGCCGAGACCGCCACGCTGCTGGGCATCATCGGCATCGGCTGGGTGGACGGTGACGGCGGTTGCCACCAGGGCGTGCCCGCGCTGGCGGCGACGGTCAACTGCCCGGTGCGCCTGCTGGACGACGCCGAGATCGCCCGCTTCCACGCCGACGGCAGCGGGCAGCCCCAGTTGCGCTATGCTTCGCTGCTCCTGGCGCAGAACAATGCGCTGATCGCGCCGCTGCTGCTCTCGGTCATCGACCGGCTGGGCGCGCTCTTCCCGGCGAGCCGCAGCCGCCTGGCCGTTATGCGCAACAACGTGGCGTGGAAGAGTATCGTGCAGCCGGCGGGGTAACCGGCAAGCGGAGTGATGGTGCCCGAAATCTCCCGGTTCTATGGACTCTTGATTCGGATGTATGTGGAGCGTGGCGAACGCCATCACCTTCCGCATTTCCATGCGCTATACCAGGGGAAAAGCGCTGTATACCGCATTGACACGGCAGAAATGATCGGCGGATACTTGCCCCTGCGGCAGCGGCGATTAGTCGAAGCATGGGTGGAACTTCATCGCGACGAGTTGATGGCAAACTGGGAGCGACTTCAGCACGACGAGCCGGCGATTCGGATTGCGCCGTTGGAATAGGAGTTGTCATGCAACACGAACTCTATGAGGTGACCGCTTTCAAGATTGTGGGGTCGTATAGGCTGTACATCGAATTTGACGATGGTACCAGCCAGGAAATCGATTTCGAGCCGATTCTGCGTGGAAAACTATACGGACCTCTGCGTGATCGGAGCCTCTTTCGCCAGGTTACGCTGGACCCCGAAGCGCATACGCTCGTCTGGCCCAACGGTGCTGATTTCGATCCGGAAACTCTGCGCAACTGGCCGCTCTACCGTAGTGCATGGATCGAGGCTGCCAGGTCAATGGCGCAGCGCGAGGCTGAGTCAACGGCAACATGACTGAAAACGCCGGCATCGGCACCGTCAAAGGGCCGGGCGAAACGCCCAACGACTATCTCTTCATTGCGCCGGACCCGGAGCGCCGTGTCAAGCACGGCGAGTTCGTCTACTACCTGGCCGACGTGGACGGCGAACGTCGTGCGATTCTCGGTCGCGTCACCGGGCGGCGACCGGTCAAGCTCTTCCCCGACAGCTTCCTGGCCGACCCCACGGTGCCGCCCGCGTCCGTGGCCGAGTTGCTCGGCTATGACAGCGACGCCACCGAACTTTTTGAGATTACGGTGACTGTGCTGGGCTACCACAGCGGGCAGATGGGCGACTTCATCAACCCGCGCGTGCCGCCGGCGGGCGGGTCGCCCGTCTACATCGCGTCGGACGAGCTGCTGGTGGATGTGCTCAGCAAGCGGCGCAAGGGCGCGCGTGGCAGCGCGTTCATCGGCAGCCTGCTCAGCCGCGCCGAGGAGGCCGTGCCGGTGGCGCTGGATGTGCGCGGCTTCACCGGCACACACCTGGCCGTCATCGCCAGCACGGGCAGCGGCAAGAGCTATCTGGCCGGCGTGCTGCTCGAAGAACTGATGATGCCGCACAACCGGGCGTCGGTGCTCGTCATCGACCCGCACGGCGAGTACGCCACGCTGCAAGAGATGATGAACCTGGCGGACTTTGCCGAGGGCAACTACAAGCCGCGCGTGCGCATCTTCCGCCCCGACCAGTTGCGCGTGCGCATCGACTCGCTGACGCTGGCCGACCTGCGCTATCTACTGCCCAACCTGTCGGAGAAGATGCACTACCAGCTTGGCCGTGCCTATGCCTTTGCCCAGCGCAGCGCCAAGAACGGTCACTACACGCTGGAGCAGTTGCTCCTTGCCGTGCGCCAGAGCGCCGAAGGCAAGAAGGGTGACGAAAACGGCTTCGACGAGGAGGATCCGACGACCGGCGCGCTCATCTGGCGTCTGCACGCCGCGCTGGGCAACAGCCGCATCTTCCACGATTTCGAGAACCTGGAATTGGACGAACTTTTCAAGCCGGGGCAGTGCACGATCATCCAACTCAACGAGATTGACCGCCGTGAGCAGCAGGTCATCGCCGCCACGTTGCTGCGCCGCGTTTACCAGGCGCGCATGGAGACGAGCAAGGGCGCAGTCGAACGCGGCGACCACAGCTATCTGCCCTATCCCGTCTTCTGCCTGCTCGAAGAGGCGCACAACTACGCGCCCGCCAATGCCGACGCGGTCAGTTCCGACGTGCTCAAGACGATTCTCAGCGAAGGGCGCAAGTTCGGCGTCAGCATCGGGCTCATCACGCAGCGGCCGGGCAAGCTCGACGGCGACGTGCTCAGCCAGTGCATGACCCAGTGTATCATGCGCATCACGAACCCCATCGACCAGACGCGCATCGCCGAGTCGGTGGAGAGCGTGGGCCGCGACCTGCTGCGCGAGCTGCCCAGCCTGAGCAAGGGGCAGGTCATCGTTAGCGGTGCCAGCGTCAACACGCCGGTCATGCTCAAGGTGCGCCGGCGCATCACGCAGCATGGCGGTCAGGACCTGGACGCGCCGGCCGAATGGATGCGCTGGTTCGAGCAGGACAGACCGGCCGAGGAAGCGCGCGCCGAGGCGATGCCTGTGGAAAAGAAGATCAACTACGAGGACGACGGTGACGTGCTCTGGGCGTGAGCAGGGAGTACACGACGAAGGAGATAACAAAGGGCGCCTAGTAATCTCTGGCGCCCTTTGTTTTTCCGCGGTGCTCGATTCTGAGAGGCGGTTTGGAATTACCGGATTCGACGCAGGGCAACACAACAACGAAGTAGGGCTTTTCTCTGCGCCTCAGCGTCTCTGCGTCAAGATTGCGAAATACCAAACACTCTGTGAACTACAGGGAACGAGCCTCCAGCGCGATGGGGTTGC
>WBZU01001540.1_pt1 | contig 17225 bp, 10 predicted proteins | sample 5204311 | NCBI WGS metagenome assembly WBZU01 (sample SAMN12344359, study PRJNA552823) | activated sludge metagenome | biome: Activated sludge suspended growth; feature: Nitrification reactor; material: Wastewater; isolation source: activated sludge from nitrification reactor of wastewater... | reverse complement strand
GCCGCGATGGGACTCACCCAACGCGACTCGTTGCGCCCGTCGGCTCGCCGCCGGCTCGCGGAGCGAGCGACGGCGAGGGTGGAGGCCGGTCCGTCCGGCGGCGCGAGGTGTCCGTCCGCCCCGAGCGGACCTGGGTTCACGCCGACTTCAGGAAGCTCGGTGTCGCGAGCTTGTTGGTTCCCGTGTTCCGGCCGTGGATGAGCACGGGGAATCGATCGTCGTGCATCGAGCATTCGGGCGAAGCGTAGCCGAAGGTGACCGCGGCGCGACGGCGGTCCGTCGTGTTGCCGGGCGCCGTGTGGATCATGTCTTCGCGGAAGATCCAGAACTCACCGGCCTTGCACACGAGCGGCCGGGGCTTGGCCGGCATCCGTTGCAGTGCGTCCACGGTGATCTTGTTCACGTTCGGGCCGGCGTATTCGGCCCACATGGCCTGCTCGGCGCGGGTGAGCCCGGTGAGCGGCGGCGCCCGGAAATCGTTCTTGCGGGTGGTGCCGGATCGTCTCTCGAGCGCTTGCTTCGCCCGCTGCGCGAGTCCGATGGCGCGCAGCGCCGTGCTCACGACCGGCCAGGCGCCGCGGCCGATCTTGAGCTTGGATCCGATGTTGAGCGCGGGAACGTCGTACTCGGCGAGGAACGAACGCGTGGGGAACATCCAGTAGTCGACGGGGTCGTAGCGCGGGATCTCGTCCGCCTGCCACTGGATGAACTGCGACCCGGGCAACACCCACAGGCATCCGCTTTCCAGGTCGGCGGGCTCGAGCGCCACCCACACGGCGATCGACCCCACCCGCTTGCGCGGCTTGTCCACGGTGGGCCACGTCTGGTCCTGGCGGCCGTCGCGGTGGACACCGGTGGCTTTGGCGCCTGGCCGCTTCACGAACGTCCACGCGCGCCAGAAGAGCACGTCGTCGCCGATGATGCTGCGGATGCGGTCGACGATCGCGGGGTCGGCACCGAGACGGTACACGTGCTCGTTCAGCATGTGGACGTCCATGGTGAGGTTCGCCCATGGCGGCCCCTTGGGGTCGTCGAGAAGTGGCTGGATGTCGCGGCAGAGCTGCGCCATCTGCTCTTCGCTGCGGACCCGGAACGGGCCCACGCAGCCATCGCGCTCGAATGCCTCGAGCTCGGCTTGAGTCAGCATTTCGTCTCCTCGGCCTGGATGCGCGCGGCTCAGGCCGCCGCCTCGAGGACGATCGGCATGCCGTCGGACGGCGCGAGCACCGTCGACGTGCGCACGATGCGTGGCTCGAACCCTGGCGCCGGCCGCGGCACCACCTGGGTCAGGGCTTGGGCGATCACGATCTTCATCTCGTAGTACGCGAACGACATGCCCACGCAGAGCCGCGAACCGCCGCCGAACGGGTAGAACGCGTACGGGCTCACGCGCGTGCCCACGAAGCGCATCGGATCGAAGCGATCGGGCTCGGGCCACACGTCGGCTCGGCGATGGGTGAGATAGGTCGCCGCGAGGGCGCAGGTGTCCTTGGGCAGGTCCCACTGGCCCACGCGTGCCGGCGCCTGGAGGTCGCGCGCCATGAGCGGCAGGATCGGGAAGAGCCGCAAGGTTTCCTTGATGACGCCTTCCAGGTACTCGAGCTTGCCCACGTCGTCGGGCTGGACCGGGCCCTTGCCCACCACGCGCGCGATCTCCTCGCGGACCTTCTCGAGGACCTCCGGATGACGGGTCAGGCGATGGAAGACCCACGCGAGCGTCGTGGCGGTGGTCTCGTGGCCGGCGAGCAGGAGCGTGACGAGCTGGTCGCGCAGCGACTCGTCGCTGAGCGCCTGGCCGGATTCGTCGCGCGCCGTGACCAGGAGGTGAAGCACGTCCTCGCGCGTCGCCCCCTGCTGGGCCTCGGCGCGGGTGCGCGCGATCTCGGCGTAGAGCACCTCGTCGATCCGATTGAGCAGCGGCTTGAGCAAGCCGAGCCGCGCCTGGATCAGCGGGAACCACTCGCTGCGTGTCATCACCGCGAGGCACAGGTTCCGGAGGCGCTCGAAGCGCTCGCCCTTCTCCAGGCCGAAGATCGTGCGCATCACGACGTCGAGGCTGATCTCGTGCACGGCCGGATTGATGGGGAACGGCACGCCTCGTGGCCAGCGGCGGATCGCGGCGTCGGCGATCTCGCGCATCGCGTCTCCGTACGCGCGCATCCGATTCCCGGTGAACGGCGGGCCGACCAGCCGCCGGAGCGCCCCATGCCGCGGCCCGTCCGAGAGGAAGATGGACTGCTTGCCGACCACCGGGCCGGTGATGGCGTTCGACACGCCACCGTAGAAGACCTCGGGATCGCCGGCGAGGATCTGCTTCACCTCGTCGGGATGGGAGAACACGACGTGTGGCCGCCCGCCCGGCAGGCGCAGGCTGAACGGCTCGCCGAGCTTCTCGTGGCATTCGTCGAGGAGCCCGATCGGTTCGCGCGCCCACCGGTAGAGCTGGCGCAGCGGAGAGCCTGGCAGGCTCGGCGGAAGTGACGTCATCACGGCCTCGTCGAGTGGGAGCGGGGAACCCACCAAGTATGGCCTGCGGCCGGGAACGACTGCCAGGACGCGAGGCGACGCCGCGGGAGAGGGCCCGCGTGAGAGCGCCGGAGCCCGGGGCCGCGCCGAGATCGCCTCGCGCGTGAATGCTCAGATCAAGATCGGCAGCGTCTCGGGACGGGCGCTTCGGCGCCGCAGCGCAGCCCACGCGAGCGGGGCGAGGAGCACGAGCAGATTCTCGAGTCCCTGCGCCGCCGGCGCGTCATGGCCGACGGTGCAACCGATCGTCGCGGTCCCAGCCCAGCGGATCAGCACCGGCGACGTGGTCACGGTGTAAGTCGTGCCCGTCGACTTGTCCCAGAGCAGCGTGCCCTTGTAGTCGTAGACGTCGATCGGCTGGGTCGCCGTGATGCCGAAGAGCTGGCGGAGGTCGACGGTGGTGGTGGTCGACGGATGCCAGGCGAAGGCGAGGTGATCCTTGCCGTTCGAGTGGGCGAACTCGTAGAAGACGCCGCCCGCTTCTTCGCGCTTCTGGAGGAACGTGTAGCCGCTCGAGGCGCCGATGGCGTCGGTGACCAGCTTCGCGCTGTACGCGGCCGGACGCCACGTGGGCGCCCCCGGCGTGCCGTCGAAGAGCGGCACGAAGGTCGGCGCCATGAGCGAGGCCATGAGCGGCGAGTATGTGACGTGCTCGACCCCCGCGCCCATCGCCGTGACCAGCTTCTGGACGAGCCAGCGGCCCTGATCCTCGGCGTTGAACGTCGAGCTCTGGTTGGCGAATCCGAGCTCGCTCAGCCAGATGGGCTTGGTCACGAGCTGTCGGGCTTCCAGGAACGCGACGAAATCCTCGAGCATGAGCGGGTTGTCGTAGAAGTGCGCGCCGACGATGTCGTAGTAGTCGTCGGCGGTGGCGGTGAACATCGCGTCGATCATCGCGCGGGAGCGGATCTCCTGGACGTCGGTCGCGTAGTGCTGGTAGAGGCCGGCGTCGTTGCCCGCGTATTGATCGAAGACCACCTGCAAGAGCAGGCTGGTGTGGAAGAAGCTCTTCCCCCAGCTCCGGACGGCCTGCGTGTAGAGGTTGCCCGCCTGCTGCGCGCGCTCGAACGCCATGTAGTAGCCGATGGCCTGGCTCGCGGCGCCACCGCTCGTCACCTTCGCCTTCGGATTTCCCGCCTTCACGGCGCGATAGAAGCTCGGCTGGAGCCCCACGGCCGGATCGCCGCCCACGCCGCCGAACATGTCCTTCGACGTTCCGTACCAGAACCCTTTCGAATCCGCCTCGTGGACCGTGGACCAGTAGTCCACGCGCGGGAGATAAGCGCCGGGGAAGAGCGGGTCTGGGTCGGGAGTGCAGCCGCTGTAGCGAGCGGCGAGTGCGCGGACGAACTCGTACCAAGGCGACGTGTTGCCTGGCTCGTCACGGGTCAGGACCTTGGGCGGGAACGAAGCCGCGCCCTCGAGGGCCGGGCCGTTGCGCGGGCCAAGCCACTCGCCGTCCTTGTAGTCGTAGGAGGTGAGGTCGACCGGCCAGTCCGCTTGCGCGCCGGCGAACGGCTCGGAGCCGCCTCCGCCGGGGCGGATGCGAAGCTCGATGGCCGTCATGCCGTCGGTGATGGCTTCCTTCACCTCGCGGTCGAGGTCTTGAAGCTTGCTCGCGTCGAAGTTCACGCCGTCGGGCATGAGCGTTGCCCACGACGCGGACTTGCCGACGACGTGGTGGCTGGTGAGACCCACCGCGAGCGCTGCATTGAACTGCAAGGCCATGACCCCGACCTCGCCAAAGGGCGGAATCGGAGTGGTCGCGGCGCCGCACGACGACTGAGCAAACGCCACCCGCGGCGCACCGGCCGATGCCAAGCCGGCGAGCACGACCCATGCGACGAGTCTCCCTGCAAGAGCGCGGGTGAGGCCACCATGACTCGCGTGCCGACGGTCCATTGTCATTTCCTTGTGGGTCGAGATCTCTGAGATTGTTCCTTGACGATCTTCTCGTCGGACTCGTGCCACGCAAGTCATGGGCCGCTAGTGGTGACAATCTGCCCGACAGATTCATGTCGAAATGTCTCCGGAACTCCGCGCGGGATCGGGCGTCCTGGCGAGAAGTGAGTCGCAACTATTTGATATAGCTCACGTAAATGACGTTCACTGCGTGGCGTGCGAAGGATCCGGCAAGCCTTATAAATTGACGTGATTGTTGATAGTGTGACTCGTTGCGATTGAATGTCGACATATTGTCATTCTATGTTCGACTCCATGACGCCCTGCGGTAGAGCGCAGGCGGGTACGACGTTCGATTCGAGGGAGCCGGCGCCGTCTCGGCGGGGGCCCGAGGCAAGCTGCCCGGCACCGGGCCGTCGGTCCGGGCTCGCTGCCCTCTCGTGCCCGAGATCCCTCCCGGCCGGGGCGCGCATTCCGGCGCCAGCGATTCCGACAACTATCGTGATGTCAGCGGCTTACGGCGCCCTGTGCGCACGCGATCGGGACAGGCATTGGCGTTGCCCTAGAGGCGGCCCGCAAGCCGCGGTCGACGGGAGATCGCGGCGAGGAGGTCGCCGTGAGCTTCTACTCGACACAACGCACCCAGGCCGACCGCCGGGCTCGACGCTTTGCCGCCGCAGGTTCGATTCTCGCCCTCTCGCTGGCATTCGCCGCCACCGCGCGCGCCGCCGACTCGTGGCCGACCAAGGGCCACGACGCGCGTCGCACCGCCCAGATCAACGTGTCCGGCCCCGCGACGCCCAAGAGCGTCGCCGTCGCCCGCATCGATCAGGGCGGCGCGATCAACGTCGCGGCCACGGTCGCCACCGACGGGACCACGTTCTTCGGGACGTGGGGAACCGTTCAGGACAACGGCAGCACCGACCGCACGGACTGGGACAAGCTCTCCGGTGACGTGTTCGCCGTACGTCCCACCTTCGGCGCCACGTCGGCGCTGACGGCGGCGTTCGCTCCGTCCACCCTCGACCCGGTTCCCTATTGCTACGACTACAACCCGTCGATCGCGTCACCCACCCAATGCGGCGGATCGTTCAGCGAGGAGCTGAGCATGTGGACGGGGACGGTGGAAGGAACGCCGGTGCTCTCCCCGGACGAGAAGGTGCTCTACCTCGGGCGCGGCGACGGGAAGGTCTACGCCCTGGAGGCGAAGACCGGGAAGATGCTGTGGGACTTCCACACCTGCAACGACGTCAACGACTGCGGTCGCACGCCGTCCAACCCCGAGTTCGGCGGCGAGGTGGTCGCTGGCCTGTTGCTGCGCGGCTCCACGGAGCTCTACGTCGGCAGCTTCGCTGTCGAGGGCTCGAACGGCATCGAGAGCACGGCGCTCTACAAGCTGGACGCCGCGAGCGGCGCGCTCGTGTGGCGTTTCCCAGGCACCGGCTCGCTGCCGGGCGTGTTCATGGCGGCGCCTGCGCTCAGCCCCGACGGCAACACCATCTACGCCGCGACCATGTGCGGGCCCGCCGCCAACTGCACCTCGCCCGGCTACCTCTACGCCTTCGATCCGAGCGGCAATCTGCGCTGGGCGCCGGTGCCGTTGACCGACGCGCTGAATCGTTCGGCGGGTGCCTGGTCGCTGGCGGTCGGTTCCGACGGCACCGTGTTCGTGGGTGGCGGCGGCGCCGCGTCCTGCGACGCGGCGTTCCTCTCGGCGTTCGAGCCCAAGAAGGGGACCCGCCGCTGGGGTCCGGTGTCGTTGCCGTCCGGGTTCGGCATTCCCTGCGCGAACCGCACCGGCGGCATCGCCCTGCGGGAAGTCTCGGGAAAGACCACCCGCGTGTACGCGTCGACGAACTACTCCGCCGAGATGTCGCCCGTCGGCCAGCCCACCGGCGGTCGCGTGTTCGCGTTCGATCCTGCCACGGGCAAGCAGTCCTGGGGCTCGCCCTTCTTCGACCCCTCGCGCGCGGGCGGTTTCGGCAACGCGCTCTATCCGAGCGTCGACAAGGACGGCACCCTCTACACGGGTAGCTCCGGCTCCTACGTGGGCGGCTCGCCTGCGTACCCCGTGCAGCGCGGCGCCCGCATCTTCGCCGTGACCGAGAAGGCCAAGGTGAAGTGGTCCTACGACGCGGCCGGCGTCATCGCCTACGCGCACCCGGTCCTGGGCGGCGATGGCGTGCTGCGCTTCGGCGACATGCGCGCCCGGAACGTCGACCCGTGGCTGCGCCCGGCGAGCGATCCGATCTTCGCCAACGTGGATCAGAGCCCGGCGTTCTACGCCATCTCCGGCAAATGACGGGAAGCGTGAGCCGCGGCCATCGAATGCGCGAGGACCGAGCCCGGGCCGTGAAGGGTCAGGGGTCGGCCACCGCGCCAGGCGGCGACGCCCCCCCGGCGACCGTCAGGTCGAGGAAGCGAGCCGGATCGTCCAGCACCATCTCCACCCGAGCGCCCTGATCGACGAATCGCATCGTGATCGAGAATCGATCGATGCCGGCGGCGTCCTCGTAGTGAATGCGGAACGCGTCGTCGGCGATCCACTCGCCGGTGGCGGCGACCGGCCCGCCGGTGGGTCCAACGCGCGAGATCCGATCGAGACCGTCCAGCCCGACCGCGATCTCGAAGTGGGCGCCGCCGCGCACCAGCCCGACGGTCGCGATCGGCGCGCGCGCGAATGCGACCCACACCTCCGAGAGGTCGAGGCGGTTCGCGGCGAGCCGATAGTGCTTTCCGGAGATGGTCGCCGCCAGCGGCGGCAGCGCCGGCGCGGGCTGACGAGGGGGCGCTTGCCGGGCGGCGACGACCGCTCGCGCCAGCCGCTCCTCGCCCTCGGGGTTGGGCGGCAGCGGGGCGTCGGAGCGCAACGCGCCGAGGAGCAGCGGCAGCACCTCGGCACCGGAATAGCCTGCGCCCGTGAGCGCCGCCACGATGTTCCGCTGGGGCCAGATGCTGATGGTCTGGCCGCCGCGGCCGCGCGCTTCGATGACGCCCTGGAAGGCGCCGCCGGGCAGCCACCAGCCGTAGCCGTAGCCGTCGCCGCCCACCTGTGCCCGCGGCCGCGTGGATTCCGCGATCCAGCGCTCGGAGACGATCTGCTGGTCCTGCCAGCGTCCGTGCTCGAGCACCAGGAGCCCGAGCTCGAGCATGTCGCGAGGGAAGAGCCTGAGATCGCCCCAGCCCCGGGCGACGCCGGCGGGATCGGTGGGCCACGCGAGCTGGGTGATCCCGAGCGGCGCGAACAGCGACTCACGAGCGAAATCCTGGGTGGACATGCCCGTGGCGCGGCTCACGATCGACGACAGGAGGTGATAGCCGCCGCTGCAATAGGCGAAGCGCCTGCCCGGCTCGTCGCTCGCCGGAAGCGCGAGCGTGGCGAGGTTCCAGTCCCCGGTGCCCAGCATCGCGAAGAGCTCCTTCTCGCCGGGCTCGAGGCCGCACGCGAGGCCGCTTCGCATCGTGAGCAGATCCTCGACCCGCATCCGCGTCTTGCGCGGATCGCCGATTCGGTCGCGCGCTTCGGGGAAGAACGAGAGCGCGGGCTCGGCGACGTTGCCGAGCTTCCCGCCGTCGACGGCGATCCCGACCAGCAGCGAGGTCACGCTCTTGGTCACCGACGCGACGTCGTGGGGCACGCTGCAGTCGTACGGGTGGAAGCACGCGTCCACGACGAGCGCGCCGTTTCGCGCGATCGACACGCTGTGCACCGGCAAGCGCCGCTCGTGGATCGTCTCGATCGCCTGGGCGAGCACCGCCGAGTCGAGCCCCTGCGCCTCGGGGGACGACGTCTTCCACCCGTGCGTCGGCCACGTGGCCGGTGGCGCCCGGCGCGGGATCGGCGTCGCCGCCGCGCAGCCCATCAGGAAGATCGGCACGAGCTGACGCGCGAGAGCGACCGCGGTGACTCGACGCATTCCGGCGATTTCCTCTCGGTGTCGACCCGCAGCCACGGCGGGTTTCAGCGCTGCACGAAGAGCGCGACCTCGAAGCGGTCGGTCCGGGTGGTGTTGGCGCCGGCCACGGTCGCCGAATAACCGAGCTGGATACCGAGGCCTTCCCACGCGTACCAGAGCTCGGCGCCCACGTCGAGACGCTCCTGGTCGTTGAGCACGGTCACGCGCGTCGCGGGGTCGAGGAAGAGCAGGTCTTGGGTGATGCGGTCCGGCGCGTCGCCGTTGTGGAGGCTCTCGACTCCGCGCGCGAACGCGGCGACGCCGAGCCCGAAGCGACTGGTGCCGAGCTTGGCCTCCCAGTCGAGGTGGTCGGAGAAAGCGCGATCCGCGAGATCCGCCAGGACGTACGCGGCGCTCACGTCGGCGAACATCCACGACACCAGCGGCCCGGACGACGCGGCGAGCCCCAGCGCCAGATCGGTGGTGCCGTTGCCGAGCGCGATCTCGTCGTCGGAGGAGTCGATCGTCGTGAGGCGCAGCGCGCGCACCGAGGTCGAGTACGTGGGGACGCGGGCGATGGCGCGCACCGCCACCGGCAGCGGGCTCGCGAGGAATTGGTACGCGAGCCCCGCGTTCACGTCCGAGAAGCCGCTCGATCGCTGGTCGATCGGGATGCGCGCGCCGAAGAGGTCGAGAACGAAGTGCTTCTCGAGCTCCTTCCACTCGGTGGCGACGATCAGGTCGAGATCGTCGAGCAGTCCGAGCTGCGCGTAGAGGCCGAAGCTCGTGTCGTGGTAGCGCGCGTTGGTGGCGAGGGCGCTGGTGATGCGATCGAGGAACACCGTCGAGGTGAGCGAGACCTCGTGCCCGTCCCGATCGAAGCCGCGATCCCCGTCGCTTTCGGCGTAGCCGGTCTTGAGATAGAGGTGGCCAAGACCCCCTCGGGCTTCGGCCCCGGCGTGGGCTCGCACCGCACCCACGACCAGCACGAAGGCCACGGCGATCGCGAGGCTCGGTTGGCGGCTTGCCCTCATCCGGCGGGCTCGAGGCGTGGCGATCGCGGCGCGCGGGCGCCGGCGATGAATGCGCGGAAGTGCTCGAGCACGAGGGCGGGGTCCTCCACTTGCGGATAGTGGCCGATGCCCGCGAGCTCGGCGACGTAGCCGTGTCCGACCACCTCGCGATAGCGCGCCACCATGTGCCCGCCGGAAATGGGGTCGTCCATTCCGGCCACCAGCGCCAGTGGCACGTGCGCTTCGGTCAGCGCTCCGACCCAGCGCTCGCGATTCTCGCGCCGCTCGCGCATGTACGGGATGAGGCGATGAAAGATCCGGTGGCCCTCGTCGTGGGTGACGAGCCGCCAGAACGAATCCAGCTCGTCGGCGCTGGGGGGCGTGTGGGCGCCGAAGGTGCGCCGCATGCTGCGCTCGAACGCGCGCCGGTTGGTGAGGCGCGTGACGAGTGGCCCGAGCGGACCGAGCAGCAGCTTCTGGATCGGCAGTGCTCGGTGAGTCTCGGGAAAGAGGCCGCCGTTGAGCAGGCAGACGCTCGCGAGTCGCGGCGCGCGGCGTTCGCGGTCGCGCGCCAGCAACTCCTGCGCCACGGTGTCGCCGTAGTCGTGAGCGAGGACGTGGTAGCGCTCGATCCCGAGCTCCGCGACGAGCGCTTCCAGGAGATCGGCCTGCTCGAAGATCGAGTAGCGATGGGTCTTGGGCTTGGCGCTGAAGCCGAAGCCGAGCATGTCGGCCGCGACCACGCGAAAGTCGCGGACGAGGGCGGGCCAGAGCTTCGCGAAATCCCAGCTCGCCGTGGGAAAGCCGTGGACGAGGAGCAGCGCGGGGCGCTGGGCGGCGCCGTCCGGAGCGGAGTCGACGTGGAAGATGGCGTGACCGAGCAGCGGTCGCACGCTTCCGCGGGCGCGCCACGCGGCGAGGTCGAGTAGTGGTGGATCCAAGGTGGGCATCGTTCGAGTATCGCGGAATCGTCCACGCCGCGGCCGAGTCTACAGCCAGTCGCGCAGCCGCACGGAGCACGGCACCGCGCACGGCACCGCGCACGGCGACGCGACGAGGCGTGCGAGGTGGCGCGACGTCGCGCGAGGCAGGCGCCGCGGCATGGAACGGATCGATAAACTCGGCTCGTCATGGATCAAACGGAACCGAAGAGGTCTCGCGCGTGGATCGCGTGGTCGCTGGCCGTGGTCGCCAGCGGCTGTGTGAAGGTCGGCCCCGATTACGCGCCGCCCACGCCGCCAGTGGCGCAGGCCTGGTGGACGCCGGCCCCGAGCGTCGCCGTCACCCCTGGCGCCGATCCCACGACCTGGTGGCTGCGCTTCGGCGATCCCGTGATGCACCACCTCATCGAGCTCGCCGACCAGCGCAACCCCTCGCTGCGCGCCGCCGGGCTGCGTGTGCTGGAGGCCCGCGCGCGTCGCGGGATCGCCGTGGGCGGCCTCTTTCCGCAGACCCAGGCTGCCTCCGCGAGCTATCAGGAGACGCGCATCAGCGAGCTTCGACCCAACTCGTTCCCGGGGATCGATCTCACCACCGACGATTGGCGCGCTGGATTCGACGCTGCGTGGGAGATCGATCTGTGGGGCCGCTTCCGCCGCGCCGTCGAGTCCGCGGATGCGGCGCTGCTCGAGGCGGAGGCCTCGCGCCAGGACGTGCTGGTGTCGCTGGTGGCCGAGGTCGCGTCGAGCTACGTCCAGCTTCGAACCTTGGAGCGACGGCTGGCGGTGGCGCGCGAGAACGTCCAGGTGCAAAGCCGCGGCTTCGAGATCGCCGACGCGCGCTACCGAGGTGGCGCCGTCACCGCGCTGGATGCGAGCCAGGCGGCGTCGCTGCTGGCGGAGACCAAGGCGCTGATTCCCGAGCTCGAAGGCGCGATTCGCAAGACCCGCACGACGATCTCGATCCTGCTCGGCATGCCGCCGTCGGACCTCGCCTCGGAGCTGGGCGGCGAGCGGCCGATCCCGGTGGTGCCCGCCGACCTCGCGATCGGACTGCCCGCCGACCTGTTGCGCGCGCGGCCCGATGTGCGCGCCGCCGAGCGAGCGCTGGCGGCCCAGTCGGCCCAGATCGGCGTCGCGGTCGCCGAGCTCTATCCGCACCTCTCGCTGGTCGGCAGCCTCGGGCTCGAGGCCGAGCATCTCGACGATCTCGGCGATGGTCGCGCGCTCGAGCACTTCGGCGGCCCGAGCGTGCGCTGGGCCATCCTCAACTACGGACGCATCGCGAACGACGTCCGCGTGGAGGACGCGCGCTATCAGCAAGCGCTCGCGGCCTACGAAGGCACCGTGCTCGCGGCGCAGGCGGAGGTGGAGAACGCGCTCGCCGGGCTGACGGCGGCACGCGGTCGCGTGGCGGAGCTCGAGACCGCCGCCGCCGCGGCCCGTCGCGCCGTCGAGCTCGCCGGCCTCCAATACCGGGAAGGCGCCGTCGACTACACCCGCGTCCTCGACACGCAGCAGGTGCTGGTGGCGGTCGAGGATCGCTTGGCGACGTCGCACGGCGACGTCGCGCTCGGCATCACGGCGCTCTACAAGGCGCTCGGCGGCGGCCGGATGCCGTCGTCCGGCGAGCGTCCCGATGTGGTGCCGCCGGCCACGCCCGAGGAGGTCACGGGCTGGCGCTCGTGGTTGCCGAGCTGGTGAGCCCGCGTGTCATCCCCCGAAGAGGAAGCAAGACCATGACGACCGCGATTCACACCCCGAGCTGGCGCGCTGCGCTGGCGATCGCCGGCGCGTGCGTGCTGGTGCCGGCCTGCAAGGGCGCCGCACCCGCGGCGCCGCAGATGCCGCCGATGCCCGTGACCGTCGCGGCGCCCGTCGAGCGCGACGTGCGGGAATGGTTCGAGACCACCGGGCGCGTGGAGGCGGTCGAGAAGGTCGAGGTGCGGCCGCGGGTGCCTGGGCATCTGGTGGCGGTGAACGTCGAGGACGGCGCCCAGGTGAAGGCGGGCGACGTGCTCTTCGAGATCGATCCGCGGCCCTACCAGGCGGCGGTCCACAGCGCGGAGGCCGACGTGGCGCGGCTCGAGGCGCTGCGCCGCAAATCGCAAGCGGACGTCGATCGCAACCGAAAGCTCCGCCCCGAGGGCGCGGCCAGCGAGCGCGACCTCGAGACCGCGGTCTGGAACGTGGAGACCGCGGAGGCCGAGATCAAGGCGGCACGCGCGCGCCTCGAGGAAGCGCAGCTCGAGCTGGGCTTCACCCGCGTCACCGCGCCCATCTCGGGGCGCGTGAGCAAGCGCAACATCACCGTGGGCAACCTGGTGCAAGTCGGCGCCGGCGACGCGAGCATCCTCACCACGCTGGTGAGCATCGATCCGATCTACGTGGGCTTCCACGTCGACGAGCCGGTGCTGTTGCGCTACCAGGAGTATTTCCGGCGGACGCGCCCCGAGGTGCCGCCCGCGGAGGTGAAGCGCCTCGGCGTGCCGGTGGAGATCGGCCTCGCCAACGAGACCGGCTACTCGCACACCGGCGTCGTCGACTTCATCGACAACCGCGTGGATGCCGCCACCGGCACGATCCCGGCGCGCGCGGTGTTCGAGAACCCCGACCAGATGCTCACGCCCGGGCTCTTCGTGCGGGTGCGCGTGCCGTTCGGCGATGCGCAGCCGTCGCTGCTGGTGCCCGAGGTGGCGATCGGCAGCGATCAGGCCACCAAGTTCGTGATGGTGGTGAACGCGCAGAATCTGGTCGAGATGCGTCCCGTGGAGCTGGGCGCGTCCACGGACGATCGGCTGCGGGTCGTGAAGAAGGGGATCGCGGCAGGCGAGCACGTCATCGTGAATGGCCTCATGCGTGCCCGCCCCGGTGCTCCGGTCGTGCCGCACGCGGAAGGCGAGGCCCCGGCGATGCCGGGCGGCGCAGCCCCGGGCGCCGCCGCGCACAAGGGCTGACCCTCCGGGCCCACGCACCGAACCCGCTACCGAGCAATCGAGGCCGCCGTGTTCGCACGATTCTTCATCGATCGCCCGATCCTCTCGACCGTGCTCTCGGTCGTGATCGTGATCGTGGGCCTGGTGGCCTTGCGCGGGTTGCCCGTCTCCCAGTACCCGGACGTGGTGCCGCCCACGATCCAGGTGCTCGCGTCCTATCCCGGCGCCAGCGCCGAGGTGGTCGCGGAGACGGTGGCGCTGCCGATCGCGCAAGAGGTGAACGGCGTCGAGAACATGCTCTACATGCAGTCGGCGTCGTCCAACGACGGCTCGATGGGGCTGAGCGTGGTCTTCAAGCTCGGCACTCCCCTCGATCAAGCACAGGTGCTCACCCAGAACCGGGTCGCCGCCGCCGAGGCGAAGCTCCCCGAGGACGTGCGGCGGCTCGGCGTCACCACCAAGAAGCGCTCGCCGAGCATGCTCATGGTGGTCAACCTGATCTCGCCGGACGGCAGCCGCGACGACCTCTATCTCGGCAACTACGCCGCGATCCAGGTTCGCGAGGAGCTGGCGCGCGTCGATGGCGTCGGCGACGTGCTGGTGTTCGGCGCGCGCGACTACAGCATGCGGGTGTGGCTCGACCCCGAGAAGCTCGCTTCGCGCAGCCTCGCCGCCGACGACGTGGTGCGCGCGCTGCGCGAGCAGAACATCCAGGTGGCGGCGGGCCGGATCGGCCAGCCGCCGGTTCCGAAGGGCACGCCGTTCCAGTATCCGATCAGCGCGCTCGGCCGGCTGGTGGACGCCGATCAGTTCGGCGACGTGATCCTGAAGGCCGGATCCACCGGCGAGACCGTGAAGCTGCGCGACGTCGCGAGGATCGAGCTGGGCGCGCGGAACTCGGACATGTCCGGCTACATCGACAACCAATCGTCGGTGGCGATGGGCATCTTCCAGCTTCCCGGGTCGAACGCGCTCGCCACCGCCGAGCGGGTGCGCGCGACGATGGAGCACCTCAAGTCGCGCTTCCCGAGCGGCATCGACTACCGCGTCGGCTACGACACCACGGTCTTCGTCGCCGAGTCGGTGCGCGAGGTCTGGAAGACGCTGGTCGAGGCGTTCGTGCTGGTGTTCATCGTGGTGCTGATCTTCCTGCAGGATTGGCGTCCCACGCTCTTGCCGATGATCGACGTGCCGGTGTCGCTGATCGGCACCTTCGCGGTGATGGCGGCGCTCGGCTTCTCGCTCAACAACCTGTCGCTCTTCGGTCTGGTGCTGGCGATCGGCATCGTGGTCGACGATGCGATCGTGGTGGTCGAGAACATCGAGCGCTGGATGCGCAAGGGCTACGAGCCCCGGGAAGCCACGCAACGCGCCATGCAGGAGATCACCGGGCCGGTCCTCGCGATCACGCTGGTGCTGGCGTCGGTGTTCGTGCCCACGGCGTTTCTCTCGGGCATCAGCGGCCAGTTCTATCGGCAATTCGCGCTGACGATCGCGTCGGCGACGCTCATCTCGGCGATCAACGCCCTCACGATGGCGCCGTCACGAGCGGTGCAGATCATCCGTGTGGGGCCGGATCCGGAGAAGGAGCACCACGAGGCGCTGCCGCGCGCCGGCTACGTGCTGGTGGTCGCGGGCTTGGCAACGCTCTTCCTCGCGCCGCTGGCGAGCCACTGGCTCGGGGCCGCTCCCGCGGGCGGCGAGGGCGCGGCCGCTCACGCCACGTCCGCGGCGACTTGGTGGGCGCGCGGCCTCGCGGTGGTGATCGGCGGGGTCGCCGGATGGCTGGTGACGCCGATGGCCAACCGCCTGCTGGCGCGATTCTTCGCGGTCTTCAACCGATTCTTCACGCGCTTCACCGATGCCTACGGCCGCTTGCTGACGCGCGTGCTGCGCTACGCCGCGGCGGCGATGGTGATCTACGGTGTCCTGCTCGGCCTCGGCTACGTCGCGTTCCGGATGACGCCGAGCGGCTTCATCCCCGAGCAGGACAAGGGCTACGTCATCGCGGTCGTGCAGCTTCCCGACGGCGCGAGCCTGGAGCGAACGGACGCGGTGGTGCGACGAGCGACCGACATCGCGCACACCGCGCCCGGCGTCTCGCACGTCGTCGGCTTCCCGGGATTCTCGATCCTCTCGGGGTCCACGCTGCCCAACTCGGCCGTGATGTTCATCGTGCTGGATCCGTTCGAGGAACGCGTGCACGCGGGGCTCGGGGTGAGCAAGGTCCTGGGCGACCTGCGGATGCGATTCATGGCCATCGAGGATGCGTTCGTGCTGGCCTTCGGGGCGCCGGTGGTGGACGGTCTCGGCACCGTGGGCGGCTTCAAGATGCAGGTGCAGGATCGCGGCGCCAGCGGCCCGGCAGCGCTGCAAGGCGCGGTGCAGGAGCTGATCGCGCGCGCCAGCCAAGAGCCCGGCCTGGTGGGGCTCTTCAGCGGTTTTCGCGCGGGCCAGCCACAGCTCTTCGCCGAGGTCGATCGCGACAAGGCGAAATCGCTCGGTGTGCCGCTCGCCAACGTGTTCGACACGCTGCAGATCCAGCTCGGCTCGCTCTACGCCAACGACTTCACCCGCTTCGGGCGCAACTGGCAGGTGCTGGTGCAGGCGGACGCGCCCTTCCGGGTGCGGCCGGAGGACATCAAGCGCCTGCAAGTTCGTAACAGCAACGGCGAGATGGTGCCGCTCGGCACGCTGGTGAGCGTGCGCGACACCACCGGACCGGCGTCGGTGAATCACTACAACCTCTTCCCCTCGGCCGATCTCACCGGCTCGACCTTGCCCGGCGTGAGCACCAAGCAGGCGATCGAGAAGATGGAGCGGCTCGCGCGCGAGGTGCTGCCGGCCGACAAGACGTTCGAGTGGACCGAGCTCTCGTTGCAGGAGATCCTCGAGAAGAACACCGCGCCGGCGGCGTTCTCGCTCGGGACGCTCTTCGTTTTCCTGGTGCTGGCGGCGCTCTACGAGAGCTGGTCGCTGCCGCTCTCGATCGTGATGATCGTGCCGATGTGCCTGGTGAGCGCCGTCGGCAGCCTCTACGTGATGCGGATGCAGAACGACATCTTCGCGCAGATCGGTTTCGTGGTGCTCATCGGGCTCGCGGCCAAGAACGCGATCTTGATCGTGGAGTTCGCGCGCGAGCGCGAGGAGGACGGGCTGAGCCGCGTGCGCGCCGCCATCGAGGCTGCGCGGGTGCGCTTGCGTCCGATCCTCATGACCTCGCTGGCGTTCGCACTGGGCGTGTTGCCGCTCATCACGTCCAAGGGCGCGGGCGCCGAGATGCGTCGCTCCCTGGGTGTGGCGGTCTTCGGCGGCATGGTGGGTGTGACGCTCTTCGGCCTGGTCTTCACGCCGGTCTTCTACGTGGTGATCCGGGGGATCGCGGCGCGTTTCTCGCCGTCGGCGAAGACTGCCGCGACCGCGTGATTCACGCTCGAGGACCTGCGGGAGAGCCGGTCGACGTGCCGCTGCGTGTCTTCTTCGCTCGCGCAAGCGCGACACGCGTAGCTCTCGGCGCTGCGACGGGCGAGTGACGGAGTCTCCCGGTCGGGGCGCTCATCGGCGCATGGCGAGCACGCACACGGCTCCCGCGTCCCATGCATGCCGAAGATTCGACTCAGCGCATCCTCATCCGGGCCCAGCGTTTCCACATCTACCCGTCGTCGATTCGACGTCGATGGCGAACTCGAATGAGGGGCACGCCAACTCAGACCTGCGGGCTGGACCGAGGCAGATCGGCCGCCCAGGCTCGCGCCCCCAGACGCGATCTCGCAGGTCGTTACGGGCCATCATCCAGCATTCCTGTTCGCTGCAGGACGATCACGCTCTCGTCTGGCGGTGAGAGAGAATCGACCGCAGAACGTCGAGCGCAGCGCGTTCATCAATCGAACATGGCGCGCTCGACGTGTTCGCCGATTGAACGCCGATCGTGGTTGACGAACGGAAGAGCGTGCGATTTCACGGGCAAACAGCCACTCCTCGGGGTTGGCCCGGTCCATGCTTAGGTCGCCGTTT
>WBZU01000969.1_pt1 | contig 17228 bp, 18 predicted proteins | sample 5204311 | NCBI WGS metagenome assembly WBZU01 (sample SAMN12344359, study PRJNA552823) | activated sludge metagenome | biome: Activated sludge suspended growth; feature: Nitrification reactor; material: Wastewater; isolation source: activated sludge from nitrification reactor of wastewater... | reverse complement strand
GAGTGCCAGATCAGCGGCATCGAGATATGCGGGCAAATCATACTGCTTTGGGTCGCGCACCATTTGATAAATGGTCGAGTTGTTCGCGGTCGAGCGCTGCACGCGTTCCGCCTCTGGAAGCAAGGCACTGTCGTGGATGGCGAGCTGCCACTCGCGCAGCTTGGCACGCATCGTGTTGAGCGTCTGCTGATGCTCCGGTTTGTCGGCGAGATTCACCACGTTGTCGGGGTCGGCATCCATGTCGTAGAGTTCCTCCACGGGCTTCAGCGTGAAGAAGCGGCCGGTGACGGCGTCGGTGCGATGGTTCTTGAACGCATCCTCCCATGCTTGCGTGGCAACCATCTTCCAGAGGTAATCGAGATGCTGGCCCCACGGCACATAGGGCATGTAGTTCTTGATGTAGGCGAAGTGCTTGTTGCGCACGGCACGCTGGTTGTCGAAGCGCTCGTCCATGCGCTCGCGGAAGCTGAATACATAGTCTGGCTCCGGCTCTGCATTCGGTCCGAGGAAAATGCGCCCCTGCATTACGGCGGGCACTTCCGAGCCGGTGAGACTGAGCCACGTCTTCGGCAGATCGAGGAAGCTGACGAGACGATCCACCGTGCTGCCCGGCTTCTCCGCGGGCCAGAGCTTCTTCCACTTCTCCGGAATGCGGATGATGAGAGGCACGTGCGTGCCGCTGTCAAAAAGGAAGCGCTTGCTGCGAGGCAGCACGCCGCCGTGATCGGAATTGAAGATCACGATCGTGTCATCGGCGAGACCTGCTTTGTCGAGTTCCGCGAGCGCCTTGCCGATCTCCGCATCCATGTTCTCCACCGCATCATAATACTTCGCGTAGTTCATGCGGATCGGCATTTCGTCCGGGTGATACTTGCTCAGCGTCACTTCGCCCGGCGAGTGTCTCGTGCCGGTCACATCGCCCTGTGCCTTGCTCTCGTGCGACTCGTTGAAGTTGATGACCTGGAAGAAAGGCTGCCCCGGCTTCCGCTTGTTCCATGCATCGGCCACGCTGCTGTCCCAAGGATCCTTGTCGTCGCGACCGCCGATGTTGTAATCGGTCTTTGAGTGATTCGCGGCGTAGTAGCCAGCGGCGCGCAGGTAGTCGGGATAGTATTTGATTTGATCGTGCGGAATCGGGTAGCGGCTGCGCATCGGGTGCGTGCCCATCGAGATGGAATTGATGCCCGTGATCCAGGTGCTGCGCTGCGCGGCACACACGGGGGCGCTGGCAAACACGTGCGTGTAACGAAAGCCCGTCTTGGCAAAGGCATCGATGTTCGGCGTCCTCGCCTCTGGATTGCCGTAGCAGCCGATCCAGTTCACGTTCGAGTCCTCGCACACGAGCCACAGGATGTTCGGATGATCGGCGGCACTCGCGATGGTGAACGCGAGAAGGGAGGCGGCGGCAAAACGGAGAGCATTCATGGCAGGTAAAGCGTTGGATCGGATTCGGGGCGCTGAAACGCAGTGAGTTCTCGGTTTCCCTCAGCAGACTCATCGCGGACCCTTAAGTGAATCCCGGCAAAGCAGCGCCCCGCGCACAATCTCATCAAACCGATCCTGCCACGCGCCCACGTTTGTTTCGCGCAAGAGCCACGCGCGGCCGGCTTCGCCCATCTCCGTGCGCCGATCCGATGTCATCTCCTCCAGCGCCATCACCGATCGCACGATCGCATCGGCATCACCCGGCTCGTGCAGCAGACCCGTGCTGCCGTGCTGCACGGTTTCGCTCAAGCCACCTGAGCGTGCGGAGAGCACGGGCTTGCGCCAATCATACGCTTCATACACCACGATGCCCAGCGGCTCCCACCACGTGCTGGGCACGATCACGGCGCGACAGTTTTGAAGTTGCTCCCGCTTTGCCGCACCATCGACCAATCCAAAATAGCGCACGCTCGGATTCGTGCCCGCGTGAGCGCGCACCACTGAATCGAGCGGACCCTCGCCAGCGATGTGCAGCATCGGCGTGCGCTCGCCGAGTTGTGTGCGCAGCGCCCGCCAGGCGTCCAGCAGCGGGCATACGCCCTTCTCTTCCACCAGACGGCCGAGGAACAAATACGCGCCGCGATCCTGCACGTCAGGAGCTTCAGGCATAGCGTCCCACGAGTGCCGTAGCGCGTGGATGCGATCCGCCGGCACGCCGCTTTCCACGAGGCGATCGCGCATGAAATCGCTGATCGCGATCCATGCTTTCACGCTGCGCAACCACCCGCGCAGGTGCAGATGTTTGAGCATGAGCGCGAACAAGGCCGACTTCACCATGCTGCCCTGCCAGGTGCCGTAGCGCACTTCCCGCCACCACTGGCCGCGCAGTGCCTCGGCGAGGATTTGACCGCGTCCAAACACCGTGCCGCTCACGCAGAACGGACGGAAGTTGTGCAAATACTGGATCACCGGCAGCTTCGCGGCGCAGGCGGCAGCAGAGAGCGAGGGCGAGCCGACGGGATAGAGGTTGTGAAACAGTGCAGCCTCGGGTTTGTGCTCGCGGACTGAGGATTCAAAGCGTGTGCGAGCATCGGGATTGTAGATCAAGCGACATGCCTGCCCGATCTTGCCCGGCGCATCCGGCCCGGTCCATTCGCGGCTGTCGAAGAAGCAGCGATGCATCTCATGTCGCTGCGCTGCGTGCGCGAAGATGCGGTCCACGGATTTTTCTTCGCCTCCGGGATGAAGGTAGCGATTGAAGACTTGGAGCAGGCGCATGGATCGGACTGTGACTGTGTAGCTGCAAAACATCTCCTGCGGAAGCGCAAGGTGACACAGGGCCGCCGGCCTGCGCGGCGTGTGCCGGGAGTCTGCAGATGCGCTGTATCAAGGCACAGGTGGGGAGGAGGCGATCCGGGCAGACGTTCTGCACGCGCCGGAGGCGCTGTGTCCCGTGGCGCGCGGCTTGCTTTTGTCCAAAGCCGCGGACGGGCGGACAAATCTTGCTCCGCGCGTGCTCTTGCACTCGGTCCAGGGGTTTTGCATGATGCGGGTCTATGCGTTCACTACCACTCATCGCCTCCTTTGCTTCGCTTTCGTTTGCAGCTTTTGCCGCTCCGCCCAACGCCTCGGTGCCGCCTGTTGTTGGCGGAGAGGATGCCGTGGCTTCCAGCGAGAACTGGGGGCGCGGCCCGGGCGAATACAATCAGCCGGAGTGGGTGCAGCGCCGGCCCTTCACGACGACCCGCGTGCACATTCAGCGCAATCCTGGCGAAATCGCTGTGGAGCAGTGGGTTCGAAGCCGCTACTACGATGACACGAACGAGTGGAAGTTCCGCTTTCAGGAAGAAGTGGAGATCGGTCTGCCAGGCCGCATCCAGCTCGATTTCTACTATGACTGGACCGTGGAGGACTCCAAGGCGGATCACCTCGACTTTGCGGGAGAGATTCGCTGGGCACCTGCGGACTGGGGCGTGATTCCGCTCAATCCGGCATTCTATTTGGAATACAAGGTGACGGATCCCTCCCGCGGCGGTGATGTCATCGAGCCGAAGCTTTTGCTCGGCGATGACTTTGGCGACGGCTGGCACTGGGGCATGAACTTCGTGTATGAGCGTGAACTGAGCGGCGAAAAGGCCGAGGAGATCGCCATCACGAACGCGATCAGCAAGACGATCAGCGAATCGCTGTCGCTCGGAGTGGAAATGGCCTGGAAGCGCGAAACCGTGGATGGCGCGCGCAATGCGCCGGAGCAGAAGTTCATCATCGGTCCGACGGTGCAGTGGCGTCCGACGAAGAACATGCACATCGATCTTGCTGGTCTTGCAGGCTGCACGGAAGCCTCTCCTGATTTCGAGGGCTGGCTCATCGTTGGCTTTGATTTCGGTGGCGATCATCCGAAGACGGGCAACGCGCCGATCTCTGGCCGGCGCTGATTTGGTGGTTTCCAAGAAGGCGCTGGTTTTTTCGTAACGCTCGGTCCATGAAGCATTCCAACACGCCGCCATCTGGAGCGCCGCCCGCCAGCGGTGGCGGGCGTGCGACGTTCCAGCATCGGCGTCGGCGCACCGGCTGGGGCGGGGGATCGCTGCTCATTTCCCTGGCCGTGCACGGAGCTGTGATTGCGGGTGTTGCTGCGTGGTCGCTTACGGGTCAGGGGAGCGGCGGCGAGTCTGATTTGGCGGCAAACGATTCCGAGGCGGCTGCCATCGCTGTGTTTCGTGCGATGCCACGCGCGGAGACTCAGCCGATTCCGGTGAAAGTGCATGCGGCACGAAACTTCTTACCTGGGCGCTCGCGTGTGCTGGCGAAGTCGCCGAGCGCGGAGATGAAGATTGAGCAGTGGGACATGCAGCCGGTGAAGCCCCTGGCCGCTGTGGTGCAGACACCTGCGGCACCAAAGGCTGCGAGCGACGAGACGCGCAGCCAGACGAAACCATCGCAGACTGCGAAGGCTTCGAAAACATCGAGCACAGCGCAGCAGTCGCGTCGCACGTCAGGTGCAGGCGCGGGGGACGGCGTTGGCAATGGCGTGCGCCCCGGATCCGCGGCGCGCATCGTGTCATCTTATCCGCCAGCGTATCCGTCGGCGGCGAAGCGCGATGGCGCGCAAGGCACGGCCATGGTCAGGGTGTCTTTGTCTGATTCGGGCCGTGTCGCGGCGTGCAGCATTTATCAAACCACAGGCAACAGCGCGCTGGATGAGGCCGCATTGAAAGCGGTGCGCGGCTGGCGTTTCACCTCCGGCATGGCAGGCGCGGAGGTGCTGGTGCGGGTGAGCTTCCGGCTGAGCTGACAGCAGGGCTGCTACTCGTCGGCCTTCAGTGATTTGAAGATCATCGCAGCCAGCGCACCACCCAGCGGGCAGGCGACGAGGAACATCCAGATGTCGCTGCCTTTCCAAATGCCGATGATCGTGCCGCCGATGGCGACGGCTGGATTGAAAGCGCCTCCGCTGATGCCGCCAACAGCGCATGCCATGACCGTGACAGTCATGCCGATCGCGGCACCGTAGAAACTGTTGCCGTTGTTGGCCTTGGTGGTTGCGACGTTCAGCACGACCCACGCGAGGGCGAAGGTGCCGAGCACTTCGGCGAGCATGGCCGGGCCCGCAACGAGCGCCACAGGCGTGACGGCGTGGCCTGCCTGCAGGTATTTGACCGCGCCTGCTGCGGCGCCTGCGCCCGCGATCTGGAAGAGGATGTATTGCAGCACGTCCTTGGTGTCGCACTTGCCACGAAGCCACACGGCCAGGGTTACTGCAGGATTGTAGTGAGCGCCTGATATGTGGCCGCCCGCGTAAATCATCACGGCCAGCGCGAGCCCGATCGCCAATGGAGCCAGCGGACCGGCACCGCCGCCAATGACGACATTGCCTACAGTGAATACGAGAAAGAAGGTGCCCAGCAATTCGACGATGTATTTCTTCATGGCGCGGATAGCAGATAAAAAAGGCGTCGCACGGGCAAGACATTATTTGAGAATGTTCCTCCCGCACCGAGTCTGCCTGTCATGCCCGTCGCTTTTCCCAACACCTCCGGTCCGGTCTTTCGCCTGACCTCCGAAACGCTGATCGCTGGTTGTGCTGCCGCGGCGGCCAGTCCGCGCCAGCGCATCATTTTGCCGCTGCATCGCGAACAGGGAGCGCTGGTGCAGCGCATGCTCAACTTTCTCCAGCCGGGCACTTACATCCGACCGCATTTGCATCCGATGCCGCATGCGAGCGAGACGATCCAGGTGCTGCGCGGCGCGATCGGATTTTTGATCTTCGACGAGCAGGGTGCCGTGCTCGAACGCCATTTGCTCGAAGCGGATGAGACCGGCATGATCGATATCGAACCGAATGTCTGGCATGGCTTCGTGGCGCTGGCACCGGACACCGTGGTCCTGGAAATCAAACGTGGCCCTTATGACGCGCCGACTGACAAAGGATTCGCGTTGTGGTCGCCGGACGAAGGCGCACCTGATTCGATGAACTTGCTCGCCGGGTGGCGGGCCGAGTTCACGCCATGACCTTCTTCAGATACGCGATGCTGCGCTCGGCGATGACATCGGGTCCGAGCGAGTAATCGAAGACCTCTGTGCTCAGCCAGCCCTGGTAGTTCACTTCACGCAGCGCGGCGATGATCGGTTCATACTTCACCTCGCCCATGCCGGGGCCGAGCAGGTTTGGGTCATTGGTATGGAAGTGCACGAACCACTCTTTGCTGTCGCGAATGATGTCGGGGATGGACTTCGATTCATCGCTCATCGCCTTCACGTCGAGGTGAAGTTTGCAGGCGGGATGATCGACGGCTTGGCACAGGCGGATGGTTTCCTCCGCCGTGTTGAGGAAGTTCGTCTCCTTCCGGCCCAGCGGCTCCATCGCGAGCGTGACGCCGTAGCGCCCGGCTTCCTCGGCCACGCTGCGCACGACTTCGACTGCACGGGCGAAGGCGTCATCGTAGTTCCACTCGGGCAGGAGATTGCGCGCCTTCGGGCTGCCCCACACCATGATCTTGCCGCCGGCCATGCCGCAGAGGCGCGCGAGATGGCGGCCCAGCTTTGCGGACTCGCGGCGCAGCAGGGCATCGGGCGTGGTGATGTGCAGCCAAGCCGGCTTGGTGAGTATCCAGTGAAAGCCGATGACCTCGATGCCCGCCTCGCGCGCTGCTTTGCAGACAGAAATCGCGTCCGCTTCGGTCAGCGCACGCGGGTCTTCATTGAGTGTGAAAGGCGCGATCTCCACGCCCTCATAGCCGGCGGCGGCGATTCGTTCGCAGGTTTGGGAAAAGGGGAGCTGGCCCCAGTGTTCGTTGCAGATGGCGTAGCGCATGGTGCGCGGATGAAAGGCACGCGCGCCGGGGCGTCGAGCGATAAGTCATTCGCGCCAGCAGGTGCCGGCGTCCGATTTGCCATCCACCGGCAGAAGCCAGAGATAGACCTGCACGCTATCGCGATCGAATGGCGGCAGTAAATGCACTGGCACGCGCTCGTATTCGCCAATCGCGATGCCTTCCAAAACATCCAACCGCGCCAGGCATTCCGGGTCCACGTCCCAAACTTCGCCTTCGATGCTGAGGCCATCGCTGGCGGGGCGCATCATACCCGGGAAGCCGCCGAGATCGTGCATGCGGAAGGCTGGCTGCGTGCGTGCTTCCCCGATGAACTGCTGGCCCGCGAGCCAGTGGTGGTTGCTGCAGCCGCGCTTCAGCGTGCCGTAAACAAAGATGCGCGTGAGCGATGGATCGGGCGCGGACATGAGCGAGTGCTTGCACCTGTGGCGCATCACTCCAACTCTGTGCAATGCCTTTTCAACGCCTCTGCATCTACTGTGGCTCCAGCCCGGGCGCGCGCGCGGACTACGCGGTGGCCGCGCGCACCTGCGGACGCGAACTCGCGGAGCGCCGCATCGCGCTCGTCTATGGTGGCGGCAACGTCGGCATGATGGGCATCCTGGCCGACGCCGTGCTCGACCACGGCGGCGAAGTCATTGGCGTGATTCCGCATCACCTCGCGGACAAAGAACTCGCCCACACGCGCGCCACCGCGATGCATCGCGTGAACTCGATGCACGAGCGCAAGCAACTCATGGCCGATCTCAGCGATGGCTTCATCGCGCTGCCTGGCGGCATTGGCACGCTGGAGGAACTCTTTGAAACGCTCACCTGGCTCCAGCTCGGACTGCACGCCAAACCCGTGGGCCTGCTCAATATCGACGGCTTCTTCGATTCACTGTTGAGCTTTGTCGATCACTTGGTGAACGAGCGGTTCCTGCGCGCGGAGCATCGCGCCATGTTGATCGTGGACAACGATCTGCAAGCGCTGCTGCATCGCATGGAGAAGTTCCATGCGCCCGATCGCAGCAAGTGGCTGGACACGGCGCGGGAGGATTTGAGGTAAGGGGCGACTTTTGGGGGAGGCGAGTGCGGACTGCGAAGTGCTGGACGCTCCGTTGCAGCCCGGGGCGGTGTGCTGGGCTGCTAGGGGCTTGGTGACGTGGAAGGGTGGAGTGCCGTCGCTCGCGTCGAGCCGACTTGCCGGTGCGCGAGCCGCCGAGGGGTGTTCGTGTAGATGGTCGATCGTTGAGTCAGGCCGCAGGGGGCATGTGCGCTGGCCAGCCGCCTGACGAGACCCACCCAAAGGAATGGCGATCCAGGACGCGTAGCGTCCAGGAGGGGCCTGCTTGCAACAAGCCCTGAATGTGCCGGCAGCTAGCTTTGGGCCCCTGCTGCCAAATTTTCAGTCCATCCAAATGGTTTAGGTCAGTTTATAGCTTGCAAAAATTGTGTTTTATCATAATTATTGGAAATTAGACGGAATAACCATATAACTACCCTGCCACCTCAGAGCCCTCGGCTCGCTCCTCATGATCCACGTGATCGACCAACTTCTTAGTGCGTGCGGCCTCGCCGGAAACGAAGCCGTGCGCACTGCTATCGAAGAGGCCTGCCACAGCCAGACCTCCTTCATCGATGCCGTGCTGGACGTGCCGGGCGTGAATGAACGCACCTTCCTGCAAACTCTGGCGCGTGTGCTTGAACTGCCCTGGTGGGAGCCTGATGCGGAGAAGCAGCAGGATCGTTCGCTGCGCAAATACCTGCCCGCCGAGGTGGCATTGAAGAATCGTCTGCTGCCCATCGCGATCAACACGAAGCCGAGTGAGAATGCGGCGAACGCCATCGACCAGGCAAGTGCTGTGGAGGCCACGGCGATCCATCTTGCCACGCATGATCCCCTGAATCTCGTGGCGCGTCAGATGCTGGCAGCCAGCGTGAGCTTGCCAGTGATCTGGCATGTCGGCCAGCGCACGCGCATCGCGGAAGGGTTGCAAAAACTCTATGGCCTCGGTGCGGACACCTTTGAGAAAATCCTGCGTGGACGCGGTGATTGGGGAGCTGACGATCTCGCCGAAGAGGTCACCGTGCTGGACAACGAGCCTGAAGACGAGGAGGCGAGCGTCGTTCGCTTCGTGAATCAAATCATTCGGCGTGGCCTCGAACAGCGGGCCACGGATATCCATGTGGAGCCGCAGCAGGATCACCTGCGCATTCGCTATCGCATCGACGGGCGTCTGGAGGAACTGCCGGTGCCGGACAATATCAAGGCACTGCAGTCGAGCGTGATCGCGCGCTTGAAGATCATGGCGCGGCTCGACATCGCGGAGAAGCGCCTGCCGCAGGATGGCCGCATCAATCTCGAACTCGATGGCAATCCCATCGACGTGCGCGTGGCCACGATTCCCAGCGTCGAAGGTGAGAGCGTTTCGCTGCGCCTGCTCGGATCGCAACAGGTCACGATCGATCGCCTCGGCATGACGGACACGCTGCGGCCCGTCGTGGAGGAACTCTTGAAGCTGCCGAACGGCATCATCCTCATTACCGGCCCCACGGGATCGGGCAAATCGACGACGCTTTACGCCTTCTTGCATGCGCTGAATCAGACGCATCGCCGCATCGTCACCATCGAGGATCCGGTGGAATACAAGATGCCCGGCATCCTGCAGATCGCAGTGAAACCAGAGATCGGATTGAGCTTCGCCACCGGGCTGCGCTCAATTCTTCGCGGCGATCCGAACGTCGTCATGGTCGGTGAAATGCGCGATCTGGAGACCACCGAGATCGCGATTCGTGCCGCCTTGACGGGACATCTCGTGTTCTCCACGCTGCATACAAACGATGCGATCGGCGGCATCACGCGTTTGGTGGACATGGGGGTGGAGCCGTTCCTCGTATCGAGCGCGGTGCGCGCCTTCTTTGCTCAACGGCTGGTGCGCAGACTCTGCCCCGCCTGTCGAGAGCCCGCGGAATTTGAGCCGGAGTTCCTGGAGAGCATCAATTTTCCGCACTATCGGCGCGGACAGCTCATGAAGGCAAAGGGCTGCGAAAGCTGCCGCGGCACAGGCTTCCAGGGGCGTCTCTCGATCTACGAGGTATGCATCATGACGCCTGCGCTCACGCATCTGATCAATGCCCGCGCGCATCCCAGCGAGTTCCACAAGCAGGCCCTCCACGACGGCTATCTGCCCATGCGCGGCTACGGTTTCCTGAAGTGTCTGCAAGGCGAGACCACCGTGCAGGAGGTCATCAGCGTCACGGCTGCCGAGCGCGATTTCCACGAGACCAAACCCGCGCTCAAACCCCGCGCTCCCGCTACCGGCCCGATTCTCGCCACCGCGCGCTGATCTCCATTCTCAACTTTCCCAATCATGCCCACCTTTGCCTATAGCGCCCACGGCCCGTCCGGACTCGTCAACGGCACGCTCACTGCGAGCGACCGTGCGGAGGCGTTTGCCCTGCTGGGCAAGCAGCGGCTGCAGCCGGTCAAACTGCAGCAGGCGGGGGCATCGGCAACGAAAGCGGACAAAGCCGAAAAGGCAGCTCCCGCCGTGCGTGCGGACAAATCAATGCGCTCGGACAACGGCGGCATGATTCGGCTGAAGCTGCCGCAGGTGGTCATGTTCGTGGAGGAACTGAGCGATCTGATTGCAGCGGGCATCCAGTTGGAGCCCGCGCTCGGCACCATGGAAAAGCGCAAGGAACTCAGCGGCATCAAGACGCTGGCCAGCGCCCTCCGTGCGAAGGTGCGCGACGGCATGAGCTTCAGCAAAGCCGTCGCTGCGACCTCGCCCAGCTTTGGCGCGCTGTTCTGTTCGCTGGCGAGCGCCGGTGAAGCAAGCGGCACGCTGGACGTCATCCTCAAGCGCCAGGCGCAATACATGCGCGGACAGATGGCGCTGCGCGGCAAGATCCTGTTCGCCATGATCTACCCCGCCTTCCTCATCGTAGCGGCGCTCGGCGTGACCATGCTGTTCGTCGTGTATCTGATTCCGCAATTGATGGACATGCTTGACTCCACGGGTGGCACGCTCCCCCTCGGCGCGGTGATCATCCTGAAGATCAGTGACTTCTTCAAAGCCTGGTGGTGGATGATCGGCCTCGCGTTCGCATGCGCGTTTGTGCTTTTCAAAACATGGGTCAAGCGGCCTGAGTCGGAGCTGCCCTGGGCGAAGATGCGTCTGCGCATGCCGCTCTTCGGCAGTGTTCAAAGCGCGCGCTTCTATGTGCAGTTCCTGGAAACGCTGGCGAATCTCGTCGGCAACGGACTGCCCATGATGAATGCGATGCAGCTCACCCAGCAGGCGACGGACAATGCCTACCTGCGTCGTGAACTGGATCCCGTCATCCGTCATGTCGGCGAAGGTGTGGCGCTCTCCCGCGCGCTCGATCGCAGCGGACACTTTCCGCCGCTGCTGATCGATATCGTCAGCGTGGGCGAGCAGACTGGCAAGCTCGCCGAAGCGCTGAGCAAAGGCGCCGAACGGTTCGATCGCGAGCTGGCCAAGCGCATGGACAAGCTCACCGCACTCATTCAGCCCGCCATCGTCTGCCTCATGGCGGGGCTTGTCGGCACCATGGCCTACATGATGATCACCACCATCTTCAAAACCATCAGCTCAATGAAGTGAGCCAATGAATTCCTGATTCAGGCAAACAAACCTTTCCGCAACACCAGAACTCAACCCCAAAAACACCCACATCATCATGCACGCTCGAATCAGGACTCAGAAATCAAGAATCAGAAATCAGGGCTTCACCCTCGTCGAAATGGTGCTGGTGCTCGGCATCATCGCACTGCTCGTCGGTGCTGGCATCTTTCAGCTCACAGGCGTTCTGGACACTGGCAAGGAGAAGCGCGTCAAAGCGGACCTCACCACCTTCACCGGGGCATTGAACGCGTATGAACTGGCGAACGGCGTGCTGCCCACCACCGAGCAGGGATTGAACGCCCTCGTGGACAAACCCTCGGCGCGCCCGGCGCCCACGAACTGGCGCCCCTTTTTGAAGAAGGCCTCCGCGCTGATGGATCCATGGAAGAACCCCTACAACTACCGTCGCCCGGCGCAGAAAGACAAAGGACCGTTCGATGTGTATTCGAGCGGCCCGGATGGCGTGCCGAACACGGCGGATGACATAGGCAACTGGCAGGACTGATCGACGCCCAAACTGCCAACAGCATCCCACAAACCTATGATCGCAGCACTGCCAGCCAGCCCTTTGTGCATTCCTGATTCCGGCGTTCTGCCAGTGGACGGACTGGGCAATTCTGTGCCGCGGCAGCAACTGGCGGCACCGGAGGTCATTCCGCTGGCGCAGCCACAACCGTGGGCGTTCACGCTGATCGAGGTTTGCATCGCGATGGCCGTCGCCATGTTGATTCTGAGTGTGGCGGTTCTTAGCGTGACGGGGCTTCAGGACGAGCAGAGATTGAAGGAGACTGCAGCACAGATCGAAGCCTCGGCGCGCGAGTCCTTGCTGAAAGCCGTGGCTGGACATCGCACCGTGCAGATGCCGATCGCGTCGCTCGGCGGCGGCAGTGTTGAAGTGAAACGATACGGCGAGAAGGAGTTTCGGAAGGCGGACAAAAATGAGACCTGGGAGTTTGATCCCACCGGCATCTGCGAACCGATCGAAGTGCGAATCGTCAACGCCGATGGCACCATCGAACTCGGCTTCGATCCCCTGACCGCCTGTGTGCGCAAGAAGAACATCACAGTGAAAGGATGAAAGCCAGTATCGACATTTCACGCGCGCAGCGTCCGCGAACGCAGTGGCTTGCCACCGCCGGCGGGCGGACATCAGCGCGTGGTGCTCGCTTTGTTCGTGACCTTGGCGGCTTCGTGCTGCTGGAGATCATTCTCGCGCTCGGTCTGTTTTCGATGGTCGCATTGGCGATGACGCGCGCTCTGGATCAAATTGCAACGACCTCCTCGCTCGTGCGCCGGGAAGCACAGGTGATGCGCGTCATGGAGAGTGTGCTGGCCGAGGTCGTGCATCAGCCCAAGCTGAAGCCCGGCAGTTCGCGTTTCGATGCCGGAGCGGATGGCGTCGAGGCCGTCGCCAGCATCGCACCGATTGAGCTACTTACACGCAACAAGAACCGGCTCGATCACATGTTTCACATCCGCGTGAAGGCGTGGATTCCTGACGGACGCGCGCACGTAATGGAGCGCGAAATGGAGACTTTTGTCTATTCACCCAACAGCCCGGAGAAGTGAGAATTTCAGATTTTAGATTTCAGATTTCTGAGTCCTGGCGGATGCCGGTGGGCATTGCTCGGCCTCGTGTGAATCCGGAAGCAGGAATCAAGAAGCTGAAGTCCGGCTTTACTTTGATCGAGGTCATCTTTGCCATGGCGATTTTGATGACCGTGATCGGCGGCGTGTATGGGATCGCCAACGGCTCCATGCAGCTGGGCAAGATCATGTCTGAAGCGCGCATTCACGACACGCGCATCACGAACTTCGTTACCACGTGGCGCGAGTATCTGGAGAACCTGCCCCCGCAGACGACGATCAGCGTGGCGCAGAAGGCTTCGCGCAAATTTGGCCGTGGCAGCCTGCTGTTTGAAAACGGACCCGCGCCGTTCGCCTGGTCGCGTGCCGTGAGGCTGTGCCCTGCCGTCGAATTCAAGCTCGTTCCCGCCAAAGATGGCACACGCAGCACCACGCTCTGGGTGCGTCACCTGGACAAGCCAAAACGCGCGACCTCGCCGGATGACTACGAAGTGGTGGCCGAGCTTCCATTGATCGAAGGACTGCGCGAATTTGGCTGGGAGTTCTACGATCCGGAGAAGAAGAAGTGGGTCACGCTGTGGGAAGACAAGCCCACACCGCCCTTGTTCATGCGTCTGAAGTTCAGCTTCGTCACCGAGCCACGCGACAAGGGATACGAATACGTGTTCTGGTTCAGCGGCGGCAACCGCATCAACGAACTCGGCGGTGCAGCGCCGCAGCCAGCGATGTCCGGACAGCCGGTGACCGGTCCGAACGGCCAGCTGCCCAACGGTCAGTTCCCCGGTGCCGCCATTCCACCCATTCAGCAGGGAGGTGTGCGATGACTGCAAGGCATTCGAGGCACACCACGCACGGGTCGGCGTTGATCGCCGTGTTCTGGATGATCGCCGTCATGGGAATGGTTGTCTTTGCGGCGACAAAGCTGCTGCACGCAGACACCACGGCCGCACGAGTCATACGCGACCGGGCACAGGCGAAGCGATACGCGGAGATGGGGCTGGAAGTCGGCAGGCATCCGGCCATCGAACAGTATGATCCGTTGCTTTCCCGTTCGGGCGTCAACGGCGGCAGCTACTCGGTGAAGATCACCACCGAGGAGGCGCGCTTCCATATCAATGCGCTGCTGCTGAATTCGGATCGCGACATTTTGCGCCGCGTTTTCCTTTCGTGGGGATTCAAGCCGGAGTTCGTATCATCCTTGCTCGACGCACTCAAAGACTGGGTGGATGCGGATGACAAAGTCTCGCTCAATGGCGCGGAGAAGCGGGAGTATCAAAAACTCGGGTTCGACAGCATGCCGTTCAACCGGCCTTTCAAAGACCTCGATGAGATGCTGCTGGTGCGCGGCATGGAGACGGTGAATGCGGTGCACCCAGGTTGGCGCGAGTGGTTCACGGTGTATGGCGATGGCCGGATCGATTTGAACGAGGCGCGTCCGGAGATGATCGCCGTGCTTGCGGCCGTGCCGATGGAACGCCTGCGACCGCTGGTGACTCTGCGCAACGGCAAGGACGGCGCGCACCACACGATGGATGACGGACGGCTGGCCAGTGCCGTGCAGGTGGCGCAGCTGCTCGGAGTCACCGATCGCAAGATCGTGCAGGATCTGCAGGTGTGGAGCCAGTTCGCGGGTCCGATTCGGCGGATCGAAAGCACCGGGACCTTCAGCACTGCCAGCAGAACCATCATTCTGATCACGCAGAACAATCAAACCTTGTGGCGCGGCGAAGTGCCGCCTTCATCATGAGCAATCGAACTTCCAAACTTCGCACTGAGCTGCTGCTGCCGGGTCCGGCGGGCTGGCAGCTGTGGAGCGGCACGCAGACGGGCGCCTTCGCAAAGGTCCGTGATTTCGAAGCTGGTCCCGGCCGGTTCGACACGGCCTCGGCCAGGCGATCGCTCGCGTTCCCAGCGTCTGCGCTGTGGGTTTTGCCCGCATGGCTGAAAGGGGCAAAGTCTGAGGTGTCCGATATGGCGCGTCTGCACCTGGAGCGCCTGAGTGTGCGCACGCCTGAGCATGCGGAGGCGATGCAGGTGGATGTGGTCTCCGAATCGGAGAACGCCCATCTCGCACGCATCGTGGCCTTGAAGGATCTGCCCGCGCCTCTGGCGGACCTGACGTTGCTGCCGGATGAGTGCCGCATCAGTGCGGCGTGCTATCCCATTCCGGCTGATTCGCTGGTGGTCTGGCGGGAACTGGGGCGCCTGGTGGTGGCGATCACGAGCGGCCCTCGGCTGGTTTGCTTCAGCGCGCTCTCCGCGGGTGTGCTGGATGGAAACGGCATGGCAGAGTTGAACAACCTGTGTCTGCAACTCACGTTCCAGAAGGTGCTGACCTCCATCTCGGGCATTGTTTTGTGGATTGAAGATGGTGATTCGGAGCGCATTCAACGCACCACCGGCCTGCCCGTTCAGCGTGAGGATATGCCGGCGCCGAAGCTTGCCGGTCCGGCGCCGTCTTTGATGCCCATGGATGTGATCGATGCGCGCAGTGCGGCTGCCGGTTCGGCAAGGCGCCGCGTGATGGTGCTCGCCGGTGCGCTGGTGGTGGCTGCGTTGATCGCTGGATTCTCGATGCTGATGGGATCTGCCACGCGGGAGCGCGATGCTTTGGCCGACAGAATCGCGGAGATTTCGCCGCGTGCGGCAAAGGTCTCCGCCCACAAAGCGGCGTGGATGGAAGTCGCTGCCGCCGTCGATCCCGATCGCTATCCGATGGAACTGCTGCTGCGCTGCATGGAACCCAAGTCATCCGCAGATGTGGCGCTCACTTCATTCGAGTGCACGCAGGACCGCGTGATCATCCAGGGACGCACGCTGGAGATTTCACCGGCGCTCAAATACACGGAGGATATCAAGAACAGCGAGGCTCTGGCGGCTTTCACCTGGGATGCTGCGACGCCCACGATTAACAACAGCGACAACAGCGCCGCCTTCGAGTTGAAGGGCACGCTGCCGGGAGGGGAGGAGGCACCATGAAACGCAGCGAGAAAATCCTTTTGATGGTGTTCGCCATGGTGTTCGTGGTGGTGGCGGGCGGCGGGCTGGCCAGCTTTGGCATCAAGCGGTATCGCGAGGTGAGAGATGATGCCGAACGTCTGGAGGCGCGGCTTTCCGCGATGTCGCAGAGCATTGCTCAAAGCCGCGACTGGCAGGCGCGGTCGGAGTGGGTGGACGCGAACATTCCGAAATTCTCCAGCCACGAAGAAGCATCCGCGCGTTTGATCCAGATGATCGAAAAGGAGGCCGCCTCGGCCAGCTTGAAGATATCGGGGAAGGAGATGATGCCGAAGAAGCAGGAGAAGGAAGGCGAGTCGCTCGGCTACTTCGATCAGGCGAGCGTGAAGATCACGGTGACGGATGCAGGTGAAAAGGAACTCTTCGCCTGGATGCATGCGCTCTATAAGGCCCGGAACTTCGTGGGCATTACGCGGCTGCAGATGTCTCCCAATCCCCAGGGCAAGACCGTGAACTGCGAACTCGATGTGACCCAGTTCTATCGTGAGTCAGTCGCCACCAAACTCAGCAAGGCCAATTGATCATGAAAACCGCTCTAACATGGATGCTGCCCGCGCTGATCGCCGCACTGCCTGCCTCAGCGCAGGACGATGACGATGCGGCGTCAACTCCGCCTGTTCAGGTCGCCAAAGCAGTGCCCGCGAAGCCTGGCACGCCTGCTCCTGAGGCTGATGGCAAAGATGACTCGCCCGTGCATCTGCCCGCGCTCGATCACTATGCGCGGCTTTGGACGGAATCGCTGTTCACCACTCGGGCGCTGCCGATGCCGGATGTGCCCGCCGGTCCCAGCTTCGTGGACAACTACACCTTGTCCGGCACGATGGAGGATCACGGCAAGATGACGGCGATCTTGATCGACAAGACCACCTCGACCGTCGTGACGGCGTATATCGGAATGGATAACGAGGCTGGCTTTCGCATCTCCAAAATCGAGCCGGGTGATGGACCGGACAAGATGCGCATACAGCTGCAAAAAGGGAACAAGTCAGGCTGGCTCGGTTACGGTGATACGAGTGGTGACATGGGCGGCGTGGCCGTGGCACCTCCCAGCACGAACCCTGCTCCGCGCACGACACCGCCTTTCCAAACTCCTGGTGTGACGGTCCCGCCGCCACCACAGAGATTACGGAATGCCGGACCCGCGGTGCCGCGCGCTCTGCCTTACCAACCGGCGGCGGCCCAGCAGCCGGTGATGCAACTACCGGCGCAGCAGCCGGGCGTGAATCTGCGT
>WBZU01001539.1_pt1 | contig 17231 bp, 16 predicted proteins | sample 5204311 | NCBI WGS metagenome assembly WBZU01 (sample SAMN12344359, study PRJNA552823) | activated sludge metagenome | biome: Activated sludge suspended growth; feature: Nitrification reactor; material: Wastewater; isolation source: activated sludge from nitrification reactor of wastewater... | reverse complement strand
GAAGGTGTCGAAGACCTCGCTGCCGACATGGAAGGAGTCGTGCGCCTCGAGGCGGGCGTGCAGCGCAGGCGCGTCGCGGCGCACGATCGCGCGCGCGATCAGCATGCCCGCGGCCTTGCCGCCGATCGTGCCGATGCCGATCATGCGCGCGCGCACCGCGAGCAGGTCGTCGAGGTTCAGGTAGCGCGCGATCAGCTCCTGCAGGCCCGCCTCGTCGGGAAACAGCAGGCCCGCCAGGCGGGCGAAGGCGGCGGCCTCGCCGGCCAGCTCGGGCGCCCCGGCCGCGCGCAGGGCGGCGAAGGTTCGCGCCTGATCGAAGAGGCGCTGCCAGTGGCTGCGGATCTGTTCGTCCTCCAGCCCCTGCCAGCCCGAGCCGGCGAGGATCTCGGCCACCGTGCCGCTGTCGGCGACCGCGCGGAAGCGATCGCCCGGCTCCCAGGCGTGGATCAGGTTCATCGCCGCGGCCGAGCGGTGCTGCACCTTGATCGGCCGGATGTAGAGCCGATCGCGGCAGCGGAACACGTCGAGCAGGTACTGCGTCGTCTCGGTGATCATGTCCATGCCCGCGCGCGCATGTCGATGGCGCAGCACGCCGAAGTAGGTCACCGTGTCGAGGTCGAAGAGCCGCGGGCAGGTGAGGCGGAAGAAGTTGCCGAGCATGCGGTCGGACAGCCAGGCGTCGGCGAGGTCCGAAAGGCAGTCGAAGACATACATGGTCTCGCGACCGGCGGCCTCGATCACCGAATGCACCTGATCGACGAAGGCGTCGAAGCCGTCCTCGGGACGCGGGGTGAACAGCTCGGCGCCGCTGTCCCCGGCGAGCAGCGGAGGATGCGCGGCGAAACGGAAATAGATCAGCCGCCGTCCCTGCGCCTGCGCCGCGGCCGCATAGGGCAGCACCAGCGCGCGGTAGTCGTCCAGCGCCTGCACCTGCCAGACGATGTTGTCGCCGCGCGCCACGCCGCGCAGCATCGCATCCAGGCCGGGCAGGCCGGTGGTCGGAGCGAAGGTGGCGGGGAGCGTGAGAGCGGACTTGGCGGGAGACGTGGGAAGATCGGACGGGATGGGTCCGGCCGACGTCGGAACGGCAGAATTCATCAGGAGCTCCTCGGACAAGGCCTGCGAGCGCGATTATGCGCGCAAGCCCCGCGGGAACTTTCCCGCCGCTTGGCATTCTTCTTGCCTTGCCAACCGTCGAACGATTGCGCTGCTGCACCATCGGCCGGCGGCCGCGCGCCCTCGTGCCGGGAATCCGACCCTTCCCACCTCGCCTTCGAGTTCCGCAAGAGCCTAGACCGGCACCCGACGCATCACTCCCGACTCCTCACGCCCGAAATGTCCCGACAGCCCCTCGCCCGCATCCTGCTCCTCGCCCTGCCCGCCGTCCTGCTGCTCGCCTGTTCGTCGGAGCCGCCCGATACCCACCCGGACAAGCCGGTCACCCAACGCCGCGACGCCTTCAAGGCCATGCTGCGCAGCACCGAGCCCATGAACACCATGCTCAAGGACCGGCGTTTCGACGCCGACCAGTTCGCCAGCCTCGCCGAGCAGCTCGCCGCGAAGCGCGACGCGCCGTGGAAGCACTTCGGCCCCGGCAGCAATTACCCCCCCACCAAGGCCCGCCCGGCCGTCTGGGAAAAGCCCGCCGAGTTCGAGCGCCGTCGCAGCGAGTTCATCACCGCCACCGACCGCCTCCTCGCCGCCGCTGCGGCGCGCTCGGAGGAACAGGCGCGCACCGCCCTCGCAGCCGTTCAGGACAGCTGCAAGGCCTGCCACAACGACTTCAGGCGCTGAGGCGGCAAGACTGCAGGCGCGATTGCGGAACCCGCGGTCCCACCGCGCGTCGTCGCATCTCCTGCGCCCGATCGCGACTCGCGTCGCTCCCACGGTACGCTTCCGGAGACGCCGCGGTCTCGCGCAAGTGCGATTCCAGCGTACGAGATCCCGCCGGGCGTTCCCGAACCTCATGCGCTCCGATCGCGACTCGCGTCGCTTCCGTCCTTGGCCCTGCCGCCGACACTCAGCAAGCGGGTTGGTAGCGGCGGCCTTGCCAGCTTTCCCTCCGCGCCAGCTCTGCACTCAGCCGCGGGGCGAGCTCGGAGAGGCGGATGTTCCACTGCGGCGCCAGCTTCAACGCCGGGGGAACCTCGCTGCCCAGGCGCTGGAGCAGGATCGTGGGCGCAAGCCGCTCGACGAAGTCGGCCAGCAGCGCGATGTACTCGTCCTCGGCGAGCAAGGGTACGCTCGCGGGATCGCGCTCCCAGTCGCGTGCCATCGCGGTGCCCCTTACCAGCTGCAGCTGATGCAGCTTGAGCGCCGCCACCGGGAGCGCGGACAGGCGGCGCGCGGCTTCCAGCATGCCGGCGCGCGTCTCGCCGGGCAGGCCGAGGATCAGGTGGGCGGTCACCCCCAGGCCGCGCGCCGCGGCACGCCGGATCGCCTCCTCGCTGCAGGCGAAATCGTGGCCGCGGTTGATCCGGCGCAGGACTTCGTCGTCGGAGGACTCCACGCCGATCTCGAGCTCCACGATGTGCTCGCGCGCGAGCTCGGCCAGGTAGTCGAGTACTACGTCGGGCAGGCAGTCCGGCCGCGTGCCGATCGCGAGCCCGCAGATGCGCGGGTGCGCGAGCGCGGCCTCGTAGCTCTCGCGCAGGCGCGCGAACTCGCCGTAGGTGTTGCTGTAGGTCTGGAAGTAGGCGATGAAGCGCGCGGTGCCGGGATAGCGCCGGTCGAGGAAGCGCAGCCCGGCGTCGATCTGCTCGCCGATCGGGTCGCGGCGATCCAGGTAGCCGGGGGTGAAGCCGGCGTTGTTGCAGAAGGTGCAGCCGCCGCTGCCCAGGGTGCCGTCGCGGTTCGGGCAGGTGAAGCCGGCCGCCACCGAGACCTTCTGCACCCGCCCACCCCAGCGCCGCTTCACGTGGTCGTTCCAGGCGTTGTAGCGGCGCTCGCCGAAGGGCGAAACCGCGTGCGGCTCATCGACCGGATCCAGCACCGGAGAGTGAACGCAGGGAGAGACGAGTGCGGGAACCGGGTTCATGCGGGGAGGGAAAGTGGATGGACGGTGAAAGCGGCGCAGCCGGATGCCGCTGGCGAAGTTGCCGAGGCGCGAGTGTGCCGCCGATCGCCCGCGCAGCCCTTGACCGTGCGCAAACGCAGGCCGCTGGAGAAATCGCCCCGCGGAGCAGAATGGCTTGCGCGGAAGTGCCGCGCTTCGGAAGCCCTGCAGGAGCGGCAGCCCCGTTCATGCCATGCCGTGGTCGTCCTCGCCGATCAGCACGAGGCCGTCGGAGAGCCACTTGTGCGGCGGGATCTCGAGGTTGGTGGGGGCCGGCTGGCTGAGATAGACGCGGCCGGCGAGGTCGAAGATCGAGCCGTGGCAGGGGCACAGGAAGCCGCCGGGCCAGTCGGCGGTCATGCCCTCGGTGGTGCCGATGGCGAACTTCTCGGACGGCGAGCAGCCCAGGTGCGTGCAGATGCCGATCACAACGAGGTATTCCGGCTTGATCGAGCGCTGCCGGTTGGTGGCGTACTCGGGCTGCTGCGGTTCGCCCGAGACAGGGTCGGCGAGGCGGGCCTCGTTGTGCTCGAGCGTGGCGAGCATCTCGGGCGTGCGGCGCAGGATCCACACCGGCTTGCCACGCCACTCCACGGTCACCATGTCGCCGACTGCAAGTTTGGAGACGTCGGCCTCGACCGGCGCGCCGGCGGCCCGGGCGGGCGGCGGAAAAAAGGGCGAAGCGGCCGGGGGGCACTCCATCGGAACTGCGCTGCCAGGGGCAAGACCGTCGAGGGGGGACGATCATCCAGCGATCACGACGCGGCCTGCTTCGCTCTGGGCTCTACAAAGCAATCGGCGTACCAGCTCCAGCAAAGGCCGGTCTGTCGGGCATCTTTGTCGTATTCGGGCGCCTTGATACTGCCAAAGGCTGCCGCCCCCTCGATGATACTGCCACAGCTGACAGCAACCCGGCACCTCCGCGACCACGTGCCGCGATCCGGTCCTGCTTCCCGCGCCCCGCCCCCACTCAGCGCACCGCCCCCCCGCCCTCCTCATCCCCGCCGCGCATCGCCTGGCCCTCGAGCAGGCCGAGTGACTTCAGCCGCCGATACAGCGTGCGCTCGCTGATCCCCAGCCGGCGAGCCAGCTCGCGCCGACTGCCACGATGCGCGCGCACGGCTCGCAACATGGCCTGGCGCTGCACCTCCTCGAGATCCAGCGGATCGCGCACCGGGATCGCTGCGGCCAGCGGACCTCCACTGGCAAATCGTGACTCGGCGCTCTCGCTCTCGGGATGCAGCACCTCCTCGGGCAGATGCTCGGGCCCGATCAGCTCGCCGTCGCACATCAGACCGGCACGCTCGAGCACGTTGCGCAGCTCGCGCACGTTCCCCGGGAAGGCGTAGTTGCTCAGCACGCGCAGCGCGGCCGGACTCGGCGACAGCTTGCGCTTCGGCGCGACACGTTCGAGCAGGGAGTCGATCAGCAGCGGCAGGTCGCCCTCACGCTCGCGCAGCGGCGGTACGGTGATGGGGAAAGTGTTGATGCGGAAGTACAGGTCCTGACGGAAGCCGCCCTCGGCGATCATGCGCTTGAGCGGACGGTGGGTGGCCGAGACCAGGCGGATGTCGGCACGACGCAACTCGGTGGAGCCGACGCGGCGGTAGGTGCCGGTCTCGAGCAGGCGCAGCAGCTTGACCTGCATGGCGAGCGGAATGTCGCCGACCTCGTCGAGAAAAAGGGTGCCGCCACTGGCCGCCTCGACCAGGCCGGGCTTGCGCGCCGTGGCGCCGGTGAAGGCGCCGCGCTCGTGACCGAAGACCTCGCTCTCGAACAGGGTCTCGGGCAGGCCGGAACAATCCACCACCACGAAGGGCCCCTCGGCGCGCCGGCTCGCCTCGTGCACCGCGCTCGCGAGCAGCTCCTTGCCGGTGCCGGATTCGCCCTGCAGCAACACGCTCGCGTCCGAGGGCGCGACCCGCGCGATGAGTTCGAGCATGTGCTGGAAGGCCGGCGAACGTCCGATCAGGCCGCGGCGGTCGGACACCCCGCGGGCGACGTGCAGCGGCTCCATCTTCTCGATGAACCAGGCGATCTCGCCAGCGGCGTCGCGCACGGGCGAGAGTTCGATGTCGACGTACTCCTCGCCGCGCGGCGTGTGGTGAAGGTGCAGCACGCGCTCGCGCTGTCCCGACTGCAGGCTGCGCGCGAGCGGGCAGGATTCTCCGGCGCGATCGCAGGGCACGCTGTAGTGGTGCGACACGTCGTAGCAGGTGCGCCCGATCACGCTGCGCGCCTCGGGCCACGAGCGTCGGTAGGCGGCGTTGGCGGCGAGGATGCGGTAGTCGCGATCGCACAGGATGTGCGGTTCGGGGAAGGTCTCGAGGAAGGAGACCAGCTCGGGCAGCGGGCGGGGGTCGGGCGGCATGTCCTGTCAGATCTGGCGGAAGGTCTGCCAGCAGTCTGCGTCCCCGGGAGCGGCGCCGTCAATCGCCTCCTCTGGAGCCAGGCCTGGGCAGCGCGAGCGGGCGGCGCGACTGCGGCAGGCGTGCTTCGGCAACGTGCGCCGCGTCAGCGGGAACCGCAGGCTGCGAGGCGCGATCCGGGCGCAGTGGCGGTACGGGCTGCGGTAGACTCGGCCCCCGACCGGCGTCCTGCACGCCGCTCCGTGACCGGAGGCCTGCGTCGCACGCCTCCACCGCTCGATTCCACCGGAGACCCCGATGAGCCTGCTGGCCCAACTCAAGAAAGACTCCCTGCTCGCGCGCAAGGCTGCCGACAGCGTGCGCGCCACCCTGCTGTCCACCCTGATCGCCGAGGCCGAGATGGTCGGCAAGAATGCCGGCAACCGCGAGAGCACCGATGACGAAGTGCAGCAGACGATCCGCAAGTTCCTCAAGAACAACCAGGAAGCCGCGGCCGTGATCAGGGACGCCGGCCGCCTGGCCGTGCTCGAGCGCGAGTGCGCGGTGCTGACGGCCTACCTGCCGCCGATGGCCACCGAGGCCGAGGTGAAGGCCTTCATCGCCGACGCGGTCGCCAGCCTGGCCGAGCGCTCGCCCAAGCAGATGGGCGCGGTGATGGCTGCGCTCAAGGCCAAATACGGCAGCGGCTTCGACGCCAAGCAGGCGAACGCCTGGGTCAAGGAAGCCCTGGCCGCTTGAGGCCCGTCGGCAGGCCCGGCCGGCCGCTGCGGCTTCCATGCGGCGAGCCGGGCACCATGTAAGAAAGGCCGCCCGGCAATGCCGGGCGGCCTTTTCTGTTGCGTGGAGAAGCGACCGCCTCTCCGCGCGCTGCGATCACTTCTTGGTCGCGGCGCTCACGGCCTTGACGGTGGCTTCGGTCGCGGCGGCCATGTTGGCTTCGGCGACTTCGGCGGCTTGGCGGGCGGCCTTGCTGGCGTTGTCGTACAGGCTGTTGGCGGTGTTCATCGCCGAGCGGACGGCCTCGAACACGCCTTCCGAACCGGCGGGCGCCTGCTTGGCGGCCTGCTCGAGCATGTCGTGGAAGCGCTTGTTGAGGTCGGCGATCTGCTTCTCGAACAGGTTCGACACTTCCTGCTGACCCTCGGTGGCGATCTCCTGAACGCTACGGGCGTAGGCGACGGCCTTGTCGAGCATCGGCTTGGTCAGTTCGCCCTGGAGCTTGGCGAGCTGCTGCGGGTCCTTGGCTTCGGCCAGCTTGCGGGTGGTGGCGACGCTGTCCTCGAGCACCGAACGCACGGTGTTGAGGTTGAGTTCGGCCAGGCGCTCGGCACGGGCGATGGCGCTGTTGGCGAGCGACATCATGGCTTCGAGGTTGGCTTGGCCGACGGCGGCGAACTGCTCGGGGGTCTGGATCTTGGTCATGGCTGGCTTCCTTGGTGAGTTGCAGTGGAGTCGATGATGCGAAAGAAACTCGCGGTCCATGCGGCCTTGTTGCCCGAAACCATTCCGGCTTCGTTTTGCTGCACCGCACAATGGAGCCGATTATAGCGTTGGGAATTCCACCGTCAACACTTTTTTGTTGCACCGCAACATCCCGCTGTGCCACCCGTTAGCCATGTGGTGGAAATCCCGCTCGCAATCGCATTCGCCGCGATCCTCCTGATGCTCTTCCATCGAGGTTTCAGGCGCATGAAAGAGGCAGCGCAGCGCCCTCGCCCGCCTGCTCACGCCGCCTTCTTCTTGCCCGGCGTCGCGGGATCCTCCGGGTCGATGCCCCAGTCGCCATAGGTGTACCAGTCGTCGCCGAGCAGCTCGATCGGGTGCTGGGTGCGTCCCGAGCCGTTGCCGCAGCCGAGCGCATCGACCGGACAATATTTGTCGCAACCCCAACAGATGCGCTCCGGGTTCTTCGGATGAAGGGGAAATTTCTTCGCCATGACCACACTCTCCAATACGCTGCCCGGGTTCCGGGCGCGCTCGACTGCCCGCGCGGGCACCCGGCAGGCGGCCGGGTGCGGCACCTCCCCGCTCAGGCCTTGCGCTCGCCCTTGAGCATCACCAGCAACATCTTGAACTGCGAGCGCGGCGCCACCGCATGCGGCGCGCCGGCGGGGATCAGCAACGTTTCGCCCTCGCCGAGCCGATGGATGTCGGCGTCGACGCGCACTTCCGCTTCACCCTCCACACCGATCAGCAGCGCATCGAAGGGCGCGGTGTGCTCGCTGAGGCCCTCTCCCTTGTCGAAGGCGAACAGCGTGGCGCTGCCGGCGGCATTCTTCACCAGCATGCGGCTCACGATCGCCTGGTGCTGGAAGTCGAGCATCGACTTGAGCTTCTCGACGCGGGTTTCGCCGCTCGCGGCATTCGTGCGATCCGTCATTTCGGGTTCCTCCCTTCTGTCAGGCATTCCATTGCAATCCTACTCCTGCGCGCGCGGGTCGATCCGCCGGCGTCCGCTAAGCCTCGCGCTCGCCGGCGAAGAGCGCCGCCACCACGTCCGACTGGGTGATCATGCCGACCAGCCTGCCGTCCTCGTCGGCAACCGGCAGGTGATGCAGGCCGCCGTCCGAGAAGGCCCCCACCAGGTCGGCGAGCGATTGCCCGGGGCGGGCGCTGTGCACGCGCCCGCTCATGATCTCGGCGACCACGCGGGCGGTGCGCATGCGCGGCACCGGCTGCGGCTCGGGGTTGTGGCGATCGATGAAGAAGTCCGGCACCGATACGATGCCGACCAGCCGGCCGCCCTCCTCCACCACCGGCAAGGCCTTGATGCGGTGGTGCGCGAGCAGCGCCCAGGCCTCGCCCACCGGGGCCTGCGGACCCACGCTCACCACGTCGCGCGACATGATGTCGGCGCAGCGCAGCGCGCCCCAGGTGCGCCGGCGCGCGTTCATCTGCGCGCGCACCATGATCTCCTCGAGGTCGTCGCGATCGACGTCGAGCACCTCGCCGAAAGAGGCCAGCGCCGCGTCGAGGTCCTCCGCACGAAAGCCGACGCGCTTGCTCGGCAGCGGATCGGCCGTGCCGTGCGCCTGCGCACGCGCGGGCGCAAGGTGCGGATAGCGCCGTCCCACGAGGTTGTTGAACAGGAAGGCGACCACCAGCATCGCCAGCGTATTGACGAGCACGGGCATCAGCGCGAAGGCGTAGCCGAGTTCATGCACCATCGGACCACCCAGCACCGCCGTCAGCGCCACCGCTCCGCCCGGCGGATGCAGGCAGCGCAGCAGGAACATCGCCCCCACCGCCAGGCAGCCGGCGAGCGCGACGGCCGTCCCGGTCTCGCCCAGCCAGCGATAGCAGCCTACCCCGATCAGCGCCGACACCAGGTTGCCGACGAGGCTCGGCCAGGGCTGCGCGAGCGGACTCGCCGGGACACAGAACAGCAGCACCGCCGACGCCCCCATCGGGAGGATGAACCATGGTTCCTGCCCGCCCAGCGCGAGGAAGCCGATCCACTCGGTGCAACCCAACCCTACCGCCACCCCCAGCGTCCCCAGTGCCATCTCGCGCCGCCCCGCGGACAAGGCGGCAGGCAGGGAGAACAGTCGGGCGAGGGACATCGGCAGGCTCCAGCGGCGAGGCGCAACGAGGGGTGCCCACCGGTCGGTCAGGCAGGTGGCAGACTCCCGTCTGCACTGTCCGGCAAGCACGGCACCGTGCGGGTGGGCGCTCGCCCTTGCGGCATCGACTCGCATCCGCACGAGCCGGTCATTACATCAAAAAATGATATTTTAAACCGTATCCCGGATTCGGCGAGGACTCGCGGCATTACAAAATGTATGGGTGCGAGGGTGCGGGAGTCAGCGGGAACGGATGGGGGATGGGCGGCGGGTGCGCAACGGAGGGCGCGCGACCATTCGATCATCCACGGCAAAAAGGCCCGGTACGCGGTCCGGGCCTTTCGTTTCGCCGAGAAATCGGCGCATTCGGTGGTGGGTGCTGACGGGGTCGAACCGCCGACATTCGCCTTGTAAGGGCGACGCTCTACCGACTGAGCTAAGCACCCGCGCTTTCCCCGGCGCGGATGCCGGAGCAGCAAAGTCCGCTAGTTTACAGAATCCTTGAGCCCTTTGCCAGCGCGGAATTTCGGCACCTTGGCCGCCTTGATCTTGATGTTCTTGCCGGTGCGCGGGTTGCGCCCGGTGCGCGCGGCGCGCTCGCCCACGTAGAAGGAGCCGAAGCCCACCAGGGTGACCGTTTCGTCCTGACGGAGGGCCTCGGTCACCGCGGCAACGGTCGCGTCCAGCGCGCGCGCCGCATCTGCCTTGGTCATGCCAGCCTTCTCCGCAATGCTTGCAACCAGTTCCTGTTTATTCACTTGACCCCCTCCGGTTTTGTACTGCAATGGGTGGAACCGTGGCTTTGGAATGATCGGAGCGCACCACGGGTTGCGACATGACCTGCGGAACTCGCGATTTTATAGCGCGCGCGATTCAGCACTGTCAACGCGGCAGGAAGTGCCGCCGTGGGACATTCGACGAGACTTCCGGCGCGTGCGGTGCAGCATGGCCGAAGCCCGCATCTCCACCAGACCACCTACTGCGGCTCAGCCGCAGCGGGCAGGTGCTCTTGGATGAAGCGGTCGTACCCCTCCAACACCAGCTCGCGCGTCTTCATCACGTCAGCCTCGACCGCGCCCTTGAAGACGCCCAAGCCTTCGAGGATCTCGCGCGCCTCGCCGAAGCCGCTCTCGAAACCGCCACGGATCACGTCAATGAAGTCGCGCAGCACGGTCTCAGGGGCATCGTCCTGGCGCCGCGCGGCATAGGCCTCGAAGAACGCGGTCGACATCGACACGATGCGCCCGGCGGTGGCTTCGGCCGAACGATCCTGGTCCATGGAGTTCTGGATGGCCTGCGGACCCAGCGTGGGTGCAAGCGCCTCGTTGATGCCCTCGATTGCCGAGCGCAACAACAGCGCTTGTGATTGATCTCCCGAGCGGATCGACACCTGTATCGAAGCCTGCAGGATGCCGATATGGAGATCCTTGCGCAGCTCGGACTCGGTGGTTGGCGCCTGACGCTGCAGGCGCGACGCCGCCGCACTGTTCTGGCGCGCGGCATCCGCCGCCTGGACGGACGCACCCGCGGGGACGGAAGCACTCGTCAGGACGGTATTCATGGCGGACTCCTTTGGCGTTGTTCTCTCACTTCCAGTCTAGACAGCGGCCCGGCATCGCGCTGCGCCAAGACCGCTCAAACGTCGCGAGTCCGCAGCCGCCCGGGATGATCATCGCCCCGACGGCGAGCGTGAGCGCGCGCGGACTCATGCCGGCACCCCCCGTCCGCACGGGCGCTGCAGCACCCGCAGGACCAGGATCGCCGCCAGCGCGACGACGAGGAAGAACAGCCATTTCGGCATGATGTCCCACCACCTGTCGAAGAGCTTGGTGTATCGGAAGAGCATGAAGAACACGATTCCCGTGTTGACCATGTCGTTCCACGCGCGGCGCGCGCCGAACCAGATCGCCAGGGCGCTGGTGACGAACCCTGTGAGGCGCCGGTGCGGGGCTTGCACCGATCAGGATCGCCACCTGCACCGTCTCGGGAAAGAAGCCCCGGAACAGGTGGGAGAGGAAGAACACGCTCGCCGACATCGCGAGCGCACCGAGAAAGGACGCCACCCGCATGCCGAGCGAGACATGGCGGGCGCACTGCCACGTCGGCCGGTCTCGATGACGTGAGCCAATCCGGCGCCACGCTGCCCGGCAAGGCGTGTGCGGACGACTCCGGTACCGGACTACCTGCCGCGCTGCGCGACCGCGCCGCTTCAGGCGTGCAGCCGAGCAGCCCAGCGCGCGACGATCTCCGCCAGCGCCGGCAGCCCCTCGCGGATCGCCACCGGCCCCGGCGCCAGGATCAGCGCGGATTTCACCTCGTGCAGCTCGTCGTCGCGCACGGCCGGAACGTCCTCCCACCCCGCACGTGCAGCCACACGCTCGGGGCGGAAGCGCTTGCCGCACCACGAGCCCACCACGATATCCGGCGCTGCCCGCGCCGCCTCCAGCGGATCGGCGAGGATGCGCTGCGCCGCGCCCGGATGGCGGGCGCGCTCGGCAAAGATGTCCTCACCGCCGGCGATCCCGATCAGCTCCGACACCCAGCCCACCGCGCTGATCGGCGGCTCGTCCCACTCCTCGAAATACACCCGCGGCCGCCGCGGCAGCGCCGCCGCCCGCGCGCGCACCGCGTCCATCGTCGCCTCGAGCTCGGCCACCAGAGCCAGCGCACGCGCCTCCGCCCCAACCAGCCGGCCCACCGTCTCGACCATCGCCAGGATGCCGTCGACGCTGCGCTGGTTGAACACATGCACCGCCACCCCGGCCTTGATCAGGTCACACGCCACGTCCGCCTGCATGTCGGAGAACCCCAGCACCAGGTCCGGCGCGACCGCGAGGATCTTCTCCAGGTCGCCGCTGGAGAAGGCGAACACCTTCGGCTTCTCCTTGCGCGCACGCGGCGGGATGACTGTGTAGCCGCTGATGCCGGCGATACGGTCCTCCTCGCCTAGGGCGTAGAGGACTTCGACGGTCTCGGTGGTCAGACAGACGATGCGGGAGGGGAGGCGGCGTGGGTTCATGGCGGGATTATCGCGTATCCCCTCGGGCACGCGTGCTCAGCCCCGGTCTGCTCCTCGCCCATCCGCCGCGCGTGCGGCCTGCATGCTGGGAGCGACCCGCTTCGCGATCCCCACGTGCAGAAACCGGTGCGATCCGGAATCGTCCGCTTTGGCGACCGATTGCGAACGGCCTTTCGGCTACCTGGAGGATGCTCGACTTGAAACGGCGGCCTGGCTTCAGGCGTTATCTTTAACACTCCTCTTGTTTTCTTTAAAACAGACAACTATCCTCGAAGTACCGATCACCACCAAGCGAGGAGCCCGCCATGAGCGCCATCGCCGAGCGCGAAGTGAACGCATCGGAAGACCGCGGTGCGCTGGCCAGGATGGTCATGACCCTGCTCGATCACTGGAACCTGAGCACCGAGGACCAGGCCGCGCTGCTCGGCATCGCCGCCAGCAACCGGGCGGCGCTGTCGAACTACCGCAGCGGCAAGCCGATCGGCACCAGCCGCGACCAGCACGACCGGGTGGGGCACCTGCTCGGCATCCACAAGAATCTGCGCCTGCTGTTTCCGCACAACCGCGACCTGGCCTATCGCTGGATGAGCACCCGCAACAAGGCCTTCGACAACCTGAGCCCGGTCGAGGTGGTGAAGGAATGGGGCTTTGCCGGGCTGCTGATGGTGCGGGGCTACCTCGACCACGCTCGTGGCGTGTGAGCCGGGCGCACGATGAATTCGCCGTTCGCGCAGGTCTCGCTCGCCGACGTCCATCAGGACGTGGCGCGCAATATCGTGTCGCTGCGCCAGTCGCAGGATCTGTTCGACGACCTGACGGACGATCCGGCCGCGTGGCTGCTGGCGCAGAAGGTGGAGGCGGAGGTCAGGCCGCCGTCGTATCGGTCGCACACGCCGATCATCGACCGGCCCTTCGAGGATGCGGCCTGGTTCAACGCCATCCTGTGGCCGTTCAAGCACTGGCAGGCGAGCCGGTTCTCCGACGGATCCTTCGGCGTGTGGTACGGCTCGGACTCGGTCGAGACCACGGTCTTCGAGTCGGCCTACCACTGGTATCGGGGCCTGCTGTGCGATGCCGGGTTTGAAAACGGGACGGTGATCGCCGAGCGCAAGGTCTATCGGGTGGCCTGCAGCGCCGCACTGCTGGATTTTCGCAAGGCGACCGCCGAGCACACCGACCTGCTGCATCCCACCGATTACGCCTTCCCGCAGGCGGTGGGCGCGCGGATTCATCGGGAAGGCCACCCAGGGCTGCTCATCCAGTCGGTCCGCCGACGCGGGGGCGAGAACGTGGTGATCTTCAACCCGGGCGTGCTTTCCAACCCGAGGCACCACTGCCAGCTCACGTACCGCCTCGAGGGCGTGCGGATCGTGGTGGAAAGGCACCCGGGGGAGACCTGGATCAGCGCGGCGGTCGCTGAATTGGGCTGATCGCGCAGCAGCCTCCGCTGCCCGGGGCACCGGCGCCCCCACAAGCAAAACCCCCCGCCATCGCTGACGAGGGGTTTCTCCACCAGGACGGCCTCTCAGCCGTCCCGGCGCTCGAGCCGCTTACCGAATCAGACTTCAACCGTATCCGCGACCGAGCGGAATTCCTCGATCTGGTCGAAGTTCATGTAGCGGTAGATGTCGGCGGCCTTCTTGTTCACCACCTCCACCTGCGCCATGTACTCGGCAACGCTCGGGATCTTGCCCATCAGCGCGCACACCGCGGCCAGCTCGGCCGAGCCCAAATAGACGCGGGTGTCGATGCCGAGGCGGTTGGGGAAGTTGCGCGTCGAGGTCGACATCGCGGTGCTGCCCTTGCGGATCTGCGCCTGGTTGCCCATGCACAGAGAGCAGCCCGGCATTTCCATGCGGGCGCCGGACTTGCCGAGCACGCCGTAGTAGCCTTCCTCGTTGAGGATCATCGCGTCCATCTTGGTGGGCGGGGCGATCCACAGGCGGGTCGGGATGTCGGACTTGCCGTCGAGCACCTTGCCGGCGGCGCGGAAGTGGCCGATGTTGGTCATGCACGAGCCGATGAAGACCTCGTCGATCTTGTCGCCGGCGACTTCGGACAGCAGCTTGACGTCGTCCGGGTCGTTCGGGCAGGCGACGATCGGCTCCTTGATGTCGGCGAGGTCGATCTCGATCACGGCGGCGTAGTCGGCGTCGGCGTCGCCCGACAGCAGCGTGCCGTTGGCGATCCAGTCCTCCATGGCCTTGATGCGGCGCTTGAGGGTGCGGGCGTCCTGGTAGCCGTTGGCGATCATCCACTTCATCAGCGTGATGTTCGAGTTCATGTACTCGACGATCGGCGCCTTGTTGAGGTGGACCGTGCAGCCGGCGGCGGAGCGCTCGGCCGAGGCGTCGGTGAGCTCGAAGGCCTGTTCGACCTTGAGATCCGGCAGGCCTTCGATCTCGAGGATGCGGCCGGAGAAGATGTTCTTCTTGCCCTTCTTCTCGACGGTCAGCAGGCCCTGGCGGATGGCGTACAGCGGGATGGCGTTGACCAGGTCGCGCAGGGTGACGCCCGGCTGCATCTTGCCCTTGAAGCGCACCAGCACCGATTCCGGCATGTCGAGCGGCATCACGCCGGTGGCCGCGGCGAAGGCGACCAGGCCCGAGCCGGCCGGGAAGGAGATGCCGATCGGGAAGCGGGTGTGGCTGTCGCCGCCGGTGCCGACGGTGTCGGGCAGCAGCAGGCGGTTGAGCCAGGAGTGGATCACGCCGTCGCCCGGGCGCAGCGCGACGCCGCCGCGGGTGCTGATGAAGCTCGGCAGCTCGCGGTGCATCTTGACGTCGACCAGCTTCGGATAGGCGGCGGTGTGGCAGAAGGACTGCATCACCAGGTCGGCGGAGAAGCCGAGGCAGGCGAGGTCCTTGAGCTCGTCGCGGGTCATCGGGCCGGTGGTGTCCTGGCTGCCGACGGTGGTCATCTTGGGTTCGCAGTAGGTACCCGGGCGGATGCCCTGGCCTTCCGGCATGCCGCAGGCGCGGCCGACCATCTTCTGCGCCAGGCTGAAGCCCTTGCCGGTATCGGCGGGGGCCTGCGGCAGGCGGAACAGCGTCGAGGGCGGCAGGCCGAGGGCCTCGCGCGCCTTGGTGGTGAGGCCGCGGCCGATGATCAGCGGAATGCGGCCACCGGCGCGCACTTCGTCGAGGATGACCAGGGTCTTGAGCTGCGATTCGGAGATCACGGCGCCGTTCTTGAGCGCGGTGACCTTGCCGGAAGCGTGGTCGACCTTGAGCTCGATCTCGTCGCCCATGTCCATCTGGCCGGCGTCGATCTCGATCGGCAGCGCGCCGGCATCTTCCATGGTGTTGAAGAAGATCGGGGCGATCTTGGAGCCGAGGCACACGCCGCCGAAACGCTTGTTCGGGACGAAGGGGATGTCCTCGCCGGTGAACCACAGCACCGAGTTGGTGGCGGACTTGCGCGAGGAACCGGTGCCGACCACGTCACCGACGTAGGCGACCAGGTTGCCCTTGGCACGCAGCTCTTCGAGGAACTTGACCGGGCCGCGCACGCCCGCTTCTTCCGGGGTGATGCCCGGACGCGGGTTCTTGAGCATGGCCAGCGCGTGCAGCGGGATGTCGGGGCGCGACCAGGCGTCGGGTGCGGGCGACAGGTCGTCGGTGTTGGTCTCGCCGGTGACCTTGAAGACGGTGAGCTTTTGCGAGGCGGGGACTTCCGGGCGGCTGGTGAACCACTCGGCGTCGGCCCACGACTGCATCACGGCTTTGGCGTTGGCGTTGCCCTTCTCGGCCAGTTCCTTGACGTCGTGGAAGTAGTCGAACATCAGCAGGGTCTTCTTGAGACCCTCGGCGGCGACCGCGCCCACTTCGGCGTCGGCCAGCAGATCGATCATCGGCTTGATGTTGAAGCCGCCCAGCATGGTGCCGAGCAGCTCGGTGGCCTTGGCGCGCGACACCAGGGCACAGGCTTCCTCGCCCTTGGCGACCCTGGCCAGGAACTCGGCCTTGACCTTGGCGGCGTCATCCACGCCGGCGGGGACGCGGTAGGTGAGCAGCTCGACGAGGAAGGCCTCCTCGCCGGCGGGGGGGTTCTTGAGCAACTCGACGAGTTCGGTGGCCTGCTGCTTGGAGAGCGGCAGCGGCGGGATGCCGAGGGCGGCACGTTCGGCGACATGGGCACGGTAGGCTTCAAGCACGGCGACTTCCTCACTATGTGACGGTGATCGGGACTCCGGACGGGTCGGCCCCACCGGAACGGGCGAGATTATATGTCTTTTATAAGACTTGCGGTGCAGTGCAACACCATGGCTCGTCGCCCGACATTCGAGCCGAAAGATTCTACGCCTTCGTCACGCTGCGGGGGATATCCCCGCGCGCGGCATGCGTTCGCTGACCGGCAGGGTCTTGCGGACGATCCCGCAGAGGGTGTGCCGTAGAGCGATGCAAGTCGCGATTGCAGCGTCTGCACCCCGCCGTCGCCCGTCGCCACCACGCCATCGCGACTCGCGTCGCTCCCACGGGAACGCACGACTTGCGCCTGCAGGAACTTCCCCGCCGCGCAGCGATCGTTTGTATTGGTCCCAACAGGAAAAGGAGATCCACGATGTCTGCCACCCCGTTCGATACGCTCCGCCCCCTGCCCGCGTCCGCCGCCCGCCTCTCCTATCACTCGCTGCCGGCGCTCGAAGAGGCCGGCGTGGGCCGCATCTCGCGGCTGCCGGTGTCGATCCGCATCGTGCTCGAGGCCGTGCTGCGCCACTGCGACGGCCACAAGGTGACCGCCGAGCACGTGCGCGAACTCGCCAACTGGGAGGCCGACGCGCCACGCACCGCCGAGATCCCCTTCGTGGTCGCGCGCGTGGTGCTGCAGGACTTCACCGGCGTGCCGCTGCTCGCCGACCTCGCCGCGATGCGCAGCGTGGCCGTGGCGCAGGGCCGCGAGGCCAAGCTCATCGAGCCGCTCGTGCCGGTCGATCTGGTGGTCGACCACTCGGTGCAGATCGACCACTACGGCACGCCCGACGCGCTGCGCCGCAACATGGAGATCGAGTTCGAGCGCAACCACGAGCGCTACCAGTTCATGAAGTGGGGCATGCAGGCCTTCGACAGCTTCCGCGTGGTGCCGCCGGGCATCGGCATCGTGCACCAGGTCAACCTCGAACACCTTTTCCGCGGCGTGCGCACGCGCGATGGCCTGTGCTTCCCCGACACCCTGGTGGGCACCGACTCGCACACCACCATGATCAACGGCATCGGCGTGGTGGG
>WBZU01001538.1_pt1 | contig 17234 bp, 14 predicted proteins | sample 5204311 | NCBI WGS metagenome assembly WBZU01 (sample SAMN12344359, study PRJNA552823) | activated sludge metagenome | biome: Activated sludge suspended growth; feature: Nitrification reactor; material: Wastewater; isolation source: activated sludge from nitrification reactor of wastewater... | reverse complement strand
GTGCCCGTCGACGATACGACTTGCGTGCTTGGGGCGATTCTTGACGTATACCCCCACCGCTCCGAGTTGCATCGCCGCATCGAAAAGCACTTCCCGGGCGGCCGCCGCGTCTTCTTCATAAAGCGATACCACCAAAAAATCGCCATATCGATCGACGGTTACGCCGGGCAAACCGTCCGCTTCGGCATTGGCCAAGCGAAAACAATTCGTTCCCGAAAGACGCGCGATACCCAGACGTCGTTCGGCGGCTTCCCGCAATCGCCGCTCGATGATTTCGGCATTGGCGAAAGAGTTTGTCCCTTCGAGCCAATCCCGGAAAAACACCGGCATGGGCGCACGTACCTTCAGCGGTCGATTCGTCTGCGGATGCGTGAATACCAGCTCGCTCAGGTGCAGGCCCAATCGATGCGCAGGTTTGCCCCCGCGTTCGCCATCTCCTACCAGCGGGGCTCCTTCGGCGCCCAATTGCGCGGGCAAGTCAAGCACACATCCGGGTTCGGGCTTGATTTCCAGCAACGTGCGAGACTCGTGCCGCTCCAAGACGCGAAACGACAACGTCGACGGTCTTCCTTCGCGAGCATTGGCGGGTAAAACCTGATGCGTTCCCGTCTTCGGTACAAATACCAGCCGATGGCGTAAAACTCCATGATCCGGCGGTTTTCCTCGACCCGGCATTCCGGGAATTCCCGTCACGATCGCCAGGTACGTCCGGCCAACCTTCCGCTGCTCCATTTGCTCGGCAATGACGCGATTGGCTTCGCGCCGACGCGTGAGCACGAGCACGCCCGACGTGTCGCGCTCGAGACGCTGATGAACCCCGAGGTATCCGGCCGTTTTTCCTTTGAGCGCAAAGTGTTCGGTCAAACGACGCACGACATCGTCGCCACGTTCGGGCGCGTGCGTGGGCAAAAACGGCGGTTTGTCGACGACCACCACATCCGCGTCTTCATGAAGGAAGCGGACGAGCGGAAATGGAGGCCAAAGAGGTTCGAGCGACACGAGATTCAGTTTTGCGTGATGTTTGTCCCGGCGGGGGGCGTGAACGTAAACTCGGCAGGATCGATCTTTTCGGGTTGAGTGGCGTTTTCCAGGTCGAAGCGATTGCGATTGCCTTGCGCGTCGAGGATGAGGATGCGCCGAACGACACCCGGATCTTTCTTCTCGAGCAACGCTTTGTCGACGTAGAACATGACCGAATCATAATGCGGCGTCGGTTCCTTGGGTTTGCCCAGCAAAACCGGGCCTCCGTCGAATTTCGCCTTTTCGTTGAATCCGAAATTGAACGACGGCCCCATGCCTTTACCCATCAAAAATGCGAATGCTCCCGGGTACTCGGTTTTTTCCACCGATTGGACGAACATCTGTTTGTCTTCGGCGATGTAGACTTTCAGTGTTTTTCCGTCGGAGACAATGCGATTTTGACTGGGAGGGTCGTACCGAAACGACATCTTGTTCGGACGCTCGAAGAAGAACACGCCCGTCGATTTCTTGGTTACGCCGGCGATCTTTTGCGTGTGCTCTTGCTTGAATTTCGCCGAGAATGTGTTTTTGCCCAGAAAAATGGTGTCGACCTGCGCGGCGACCAAATCTGCCGGGCTTTGCGGGACGGGCGCCGGAGTCGGTGCGGCGATTGCGGAAGCCGACGTTGACGGAGGCGGAGGTGTCGTGGATGTCGCGGGTTTGGCCGGGTCTTTCTTGGGTGCCGGTTCAGCTTTGGCGGAAGCGGATGCGGCCGGCGGCTTTTCTTCGGCGGCTGTGGATCCGGATGGAGCGGCGGACGCGGACGGAGCTGTCGAAGCCGAAGGAGCGGCACTTGGCGCCGATGCCGCCTGGGCTCTCGTCGAGGCGATCATCGACCCCAACTTGAGTCGCGGGCGGCTCGAATCTGCAGGCGAATCGCTCGAAGGTTTCGGATCGTCGTCACAACCGACAACGGAGACGAGCGGCACGACGAATAGGAAAAATACGGCCGCGAGTTCGGAGGTTTTACTTGAGCGGCGGCTGCGGAATCGTTCGAGCATGGGTGATCAACGAGTGGGAAGTCAAAAGGTTACAGGAAATAGTTCGACCAAAAGTTGCCCTTCGAGTGGCGATTGCTTGGTGTCGAGTTTCGGCGACGCTAGCCCGACCCGTTCATTTCGTCAAGTCACCGGATTCATTTCTTGCCCCCGACCACATCGATCGTTTAGAATCCGCGCGATGTCGCGTACCGACACGTCTTTTTGCCGCGTTTCCGACGAGGTTGCAGATGGCGGATCATGAAACTGAATTGACCGGCGAAGATAACAAGCGCAACGAGCCGGAAGAATCTCCCTGGGAGGAAGGTGTTTTCGCGGATGATCCGATTCCTCCGCCCGATTGGGAGGTGCCGCTCATTGATTTCGCGGGAGAAACATTACCGCCGCAAATCATTCGCACCGTCAATGAATTGCCTGTTCCCACGCATCAATTGGCGAAAGCAGATGTATTCGGGATTGCGGATTTCATCCTGGATCGCGCTCGTGAAGGCATTGCGGATATTTTTGAGCACGCCGATTACGACTCCGAGCATTATTTCAACCCGGATTCCATCGATGAAGGGTTTGCCCGGACAGTCGCCGAACACCAGACGGGAATTCCTTATACACAACCGGCCTATTTTTACCCCGGAGGCCAGAAGACGATTGCGCGACAAATTGGGGAGGAAGGCACTTATCCGCTGGCCGGGCAATGTCAACAATCCGTGACTTCGGCGCTGTGCCTCGTAGGTTGGGACGGTGGATCGTTCGGAGATATCGGCTCCGATATCGGTGCGCAATCGCGCGCCGCGAAACTCGGCAAAGGCTGGACGCCGAAAGACCTGGCCGCACGATGCAAACCTGGGAAGTCGGGGCTTGTTTTGGCGGATTGGCCCGACAATTTGTGGAATGAAATCCGCGTGGGAACGTGTCTTTTTTGGTCCGCGCCGTGTCCGATGACCAAAGACGGAAAAACCTGCGGTCCGTCCGGGCACGTTCCGGGATGCGGTCAAGGCTCGGGGCACGTCGCCGTCGTGATTCGAAAACATCCGACCGAACGCAAATGGCAATTGTGGGATACGACCACCTCGTTTTACGATCCGGCGGTGCATGCGGGCGCGAAAAAAGGCGCGCGTATGCTCTGGGAATCGCATTGGTGGAGCTACATCGCGGCGGGATTGAGCGGCGGAACGTGGTCATTTCGCGGTTTGGCTTTGATGAACGAATTGCCGGCAAGTCCCGTGAGCGACCTGAAACCGCGCGGGAAAGCGCGACTGCTTCTGCGCAAACGAAGTGACAAAACACTGCTTTATCGAGGCCCGTGGCTCGATATGCAGAAGGAGAGTTTGCCCATTTCGTGGCTGTTGCGATCTTTGCGTGGCGCGCCTCATTTCGATTCCATCGAACCCACGTGGTGCATCGATTCGCCGGGGCTCGGAGGAAAACCCGAACACGCGCTCCTCGATTTGTCCTGCGATGTCAAAGGTAACGCCACCATGTCGTGGAATCCCGCGCAAGGCGCGCACAATCGGACCATTGCGCAAACGGCATGGAAGCCGGCCGAGGTTTTTCCCGCCACACGTCCGGACGTCCCCCCCGATCCCGAAGTGCTCGCGCCCGTTCCGATCTCCGAGCCCCCGCCGATTTCGATCGGTGTATATCGTCACGCTCCTCTCGCCGGGGTCACCGAGCTCGAAAACATTGCGAACGGGAAGTCTCGCGCCATGCGGCGCAATGACAAGGGCGAAGGCGTCAAGGCCTTGCAACGGGCGCTGATTCAATTGAAGTTCTTGACAAACTCGCTGCCGGACGGCGATTTCGGCCCGCGTACGGAAGCGGCCGTCAAAACATTTCAAGCGGCGAAGAATCTCACCGCCGATGGGGTCGTGGGCAAAGGAACGCTGGGCGCATTGGACAAGGCGCTCGCATAAATCCGTTGCCGGACCCGCCCCATCGTTTCATCCGCCAAACCAATTCGTGCGCATCCGTCGAACGTGTCGATCAGGCAGCAAGCCAATCACGGCGCGGGCAAAAACGTCGTTCGCAAAACTTCATCGGCGACGCTCCGGCCTTGGATAACTCCTTCCGTCTTGTCGAAACTCCAATGAATGCCCAGGTAAATCCGGCTCTGGCCATTCTCTTCTTCGGCTTGCGAAAGCGACCCGAACGAGCGACTCAGGCGCGGGCGCGTCGTGCCGTCGCTGTCCTTGGTAATACCGTTGAATTCGTCCGAAACAACGCTGAACGCAATGGCATCCGTGCCATAAAAGCCGCGGAGGATTTGGAAAAGTGCGCCGCCGAATGCCGCATGTCCTGAAGGATACGCCGGAAAGGGAGGCGTGAAGTCCGGGCCGTTCGTATTGCTCGCCGGCGCGCCAAGGGGAATGAAATTGGGATCGCCGGTCGTATTCGGATTGCCATCTCCAAGAGCGTTGCGAATGGCCGTAATCGGTCGCCAGAATTCGTAAACATACTTGGATTCCCACGTCGCGATTCCCGTATCCCCCAGCGCGACGTTGATGAGTGCCATCAAACGAGCCAATTCGATGCCCGTCGTGCCCATCTGTTTTGCAATGACGAGGGCGATCTGATTGTAAAACCGAGGCGGCGTCCCAAGCTGCGGAGTTCCGTCATAACCCCAGAATTTTCCAATGATCGTTTGTTCCGCCGTGCGTTGTGTCGGAGATCCCCCGACCGCGCCGTTGCCTCCGAGACGAAATACTTCGTCGAATGCCGTCGTATAATCGGCGCTCGTCAGGGCGGGCGGTGGAGGTACTCGGAATTGCGACGAAGACGAAAGAACAAAGGGTTTTACCCTGCCCCAGAACGCTCCAAGGGCAATCGGGGATTGACTGATTGGATCTTGTTGCCAATCTCCAGGCGCCGTCCCGGGTTGATAATCGACACCAATGACGGGTTCCGTATGCCCCGAACCATCATTGGTTCGACGATTGATGATGGACAACGCGCACGTATGGCCCAAATTGATTCCTCGCAATATCGCGGGACGTCGAGGCGTCTTGCTCAGGTATTCGCTGAGTATCGTGTCGAATCGTGCCTTCTGTGAGGGATACAGATAGGCCATCGTGTCATACGCCGCTTGCGCCACCGCCGCTCGCGAATCGACGGCCAGATTTGCCGCAATCGGCGTGATTCCCGTATAACTTGCGTATTGATGATCAATTGCATTGAGCGCCTCGAACATCGCAATGTGCACGATGGCCATGGCTCGAGCCGACCTCGCCGGACCCAGCTGCTCTCCAAAAACACGATTTTCTCCCGGCGCAACCGGCGTGTGATCCACGGCCATTGCATCATTGGCCGCGGTACTCCACACCTCGATGGGTTCGCCTTGGGTTAATTTCGGGGGTTTGGCGGCGTCGCGCCGTAAGGCAATTCGACCAAACCAATCGCGCTCATTTCGCACGACACTCGCCGCGAGCGCGGGTTGCGGAACGATTGTCTCGAAAAGCAATACCGCAGGTGCAAGCCATTGCCCGACTTTCCGTATGCCCATGACAATTCCCCCTTCGCTGGTCGCTCGATAAAGCGAATTATTTCCAGATCTCGAGCCGCGACTCAGCCATGCCGTGGCTCACAATGACCGAGCATAAGCGGCCGTGCAAACCGGGAGAATACGAGTTATTGGTTTGGAAAAAAAAAGAATCGGTGGTGGACGTAGGCCGCGACGAATGTGCCGTCGGGCTTATTTCAGTTATCGGGGAATCATTGCGTCACGCCTGAATCCCCGTAAGCGAATGTTCGCCACGGTCTGTCGGGGAGATTTGGAAATCATTCCCCCGGATCACCGGCAGGATCCCGACTCTCGATGACGATCGTCCCTTTTTTCGCCGACGCTTTGCGCGGAGGCGGCGATGGCGAATTGAGCGATGCCAAAAGCTCCGGCGCAGGTTCGCCCTTGATGGGCATGACAAACTCTTTTGCTTCGCCGTTGCGTTCGTACGCCACGCGAAGTTCCGGTGCCGTCGCCAACGACGTCCACGCCTCCCACAATTGATCCGGTGTCTCCACGCCCTTGCCGTTCACCCGCGTGACGATATCGTCCGGACGAACATCCAACCCCAGCCATTCTTCGGGAATCGCGACGAGTCGCCAGCCGATGAACTTGCCTTCCCGGACCACTTCTTCGGGCCACACGCGGCGTAGAATCCAGGGAAGACCGCTGGGAAGCACGGTTTTGATCGCTGTTCGCTCGAGTTTGTCCGGGGGACCCGCGGGGGTGGACGGAGGTGCGGGCGCTGCTGGAGGTGCTGCTTTCGCCGTCTTCGGCGGCGGATTTTCATTGCTGCACGCGAAAAGAAACGAAACGGAAACGGCGAGAAGAGCGATACGGGAGCGCATGTGTGCAGTATGCGCGAGCCTGCGATGTTCTGCCAAGAATCTTGCAAAAGTAGTTGCGAGCCGAGCTGCGAGCCGGCGCCGTGGGGGGCATCGGTCGGCTGTTTGCGCGCCGGTTGGGCGAGAATTTCCGGGCGGGGAGCCTTTCAGGAGCGGGGTCGAACAGCAGCCGTGGTTTCGGATTTTCATGATAACGTCGGAGATTGGGAAGGAAAACTCCGTGGATCTTCATCACAAACACGTGCTCATTACCGGCGCCAGTCGCGGCATCGGTGAAGCTTTGGCGCTTCGATTTGCCGCGGAAGGGTCGCGCGTGTCGCTCGTCGCGCGTAACGCATCGGCGCTCGAGGCTTTGGCGGAACGTTTGCGAGGTCATGCGTTCGCGTGCGATTTGAGCAACAAGGATCAAGTCGCCCATTTGGTGGCTCGGGTCGAAGAGCGCGCAGGTCCCGTCGATGTCTTGGTCAACAATGCCGGAATCGATGTTTCAAAACGCCTCGAAGATTCTACGGCGGAAGAGGTCGAGCAGGTTTTCTATCTCAACCTCGTCGCCCCGGCGGAGCTGATTCGGCAGGTGCTTCCGAAGATGATTTCGCGACGCGAAGGGCATATCGTGAATATGTCGTCGCTCGGGGGTGTCGTTGCATTTCCGGGATTGGCTTCGTATGGAGCCTCCAAAGCGGGTTTGTCGCACCTGACATCGTGCCTTCAGGGCGACCTTGCGGGCACGGGAGTGCATGCCACGTTGGTTGAATTGGGCCCGGTGCCGACGGATATGCTCACGTCCGTCAAGGCGCATCCGCCGACGGAGGCGGCGTTTGCCCGAGCCGCACGAATGCAATTGATTCGCGATGTACCTCGGGACGAAGTGGCCGAGGCGGTGGTCATTGCGGTGAAACGCAAAGAACGGCGCATTTGTTTGCCCAAACGAGGCACTCCATTTGCGGCATTGACGCATGCGCCGCGGGCTGTGATTGAATGGTTGTTGTCGGACTTGCCGCGGAGGTAAGCGGGCGGTATGCGGCTCGGGCGACGCGTATAAAATCGGTTGTTACGGTTCCATTCGCCTCGACGATTATCACGGATACGCCGGGCTCGACGATGTCGTTGATGGCAACTCGTGGTGCGGGCTTTGCTGTACGCGCGGAAAAACGCAGGGGGAAGATAGTTTTTACAAACTCTTTCTGGCCATTTGTCCGGAACCTCGTAACATCCGCGCCGTGGAGCTTCCGGAATCGTTTCCGATCGTCTTGTCGCTGCGCGTGGCCGCGCTGGCGTTGCTCTTCATAACGCCCGTCGGTCTGGCACTCGCGCTCGTGCAAGCGCGCAAGCGTTATCCGGGACACTCGTTCGTCGATGCGTTTTTGTTATTGCCGCTCGTTCTGCCGCCATCGGTCATCGGTTATTTCTTGGTGCTCTTGTTTGGCCGTCAGGGTTGGGGAGGGCGCCTATTCGAGTCGCTTTTTGGGATTCGATTCGTTTTTACATTTGCCGGGGCGGTGCTCGCCGCGTCCGTCGTGGCATTGCCTATTTTGGTGAAGACGGTGCAGCCTTCGATTGAAGCGGTACCCAAATCATTGGAAGATGTGGCTCGTTCGTTGGGGCTCGGCCCGTGGGATGTTTTGTTGCGCGTCACGCTGCCCTTGGCCTGGCGCGGCATTGTTGCGGCCCTTGTGCTCGCGTTTGTCCGGGCGATGGGAGAATTCGGCGCCACCTTGATGTTGGCGGGACAGATTCGCGGACGAACCAATACGATGGCGATTGAAATCTTTACGGCGTTGCAGGAAGGTGATCAAGCTCGGGCCGGGTTTTACGTGGCCATTCTGACGCTGATTTCCCTTGCGGTTGTCCTATTCGCCGGACGTATCGGTCCTCGGGATACTTCGGTATGAGCGGCGCGGCCGACAGCACGACTTCCGCTCTCGCTGTGGATATCGAGATTCACGTGGGCAAACCGCAGCTGGGATTGACGATTCAGGCTTCGTTTGTCCTGGAAAAAGGCGTGGCGATCTTATTCGGGCCTTCGGGGGCGGGAAAAACGCTCACGTTGCGATCCATCGCGGGGCTCGTGACGCCACGCCGCGGAAAGATTCGGCTTGGCGAAACGCTGCTGTTCCAGACGGACAAACGTATCGACATACCGACGGAGCGACGTCGAATCGGCTATGTGCCTCAGGATCAGGGCTTATTCCCGCACCTCGATGTTCTCGGCAATGTGGTGTTCGGGTTGGACCGGGCGCAGCGTCAATCTCCGGGCGCCGAAGTGAATGCAATTCTGGACGAGCTTGGATTGTCAAAATTGAGGCATGCGCGCATATCCAATCTTTCGGGTGGCGAAAGGCAACGTGTTGCTTTGGCGCGGGCGATGGTCGTGCATCCGCAATTGATTTTACTCGACGAACCTTTGTCGGCGCTCGATCGAAAGTCGCGTCGTGAAGTGCAGACGTATTTGCGCCGAGTGTTGGAATCGCAGAGGATTTCCGCCGTGGTTGTGACGCACGATCCGGATGAAGCGGAAAAGCTCGGGGATGTATTCATTCAATTCGAGCGACACGAAGGGCGGACCCAAACCCGAATCGTGGAAGCTCGCGAGATCCTGCCGGCCCTTGACGACGCGGGGACAATCGATCGCGCATGAAATGCAGGATATTGGTTTTACGAAAGCGTCGAATTCTTGTCGATGATATTGGTTTTTCGCTCGATTGTGTTATCCTGCGTTCGACATGCCTTCCGCGAATTTGATTGCCTTGATCGACGATATCGCCGTTTTGCTCGACGATGTGACCATCATGAGCAAAGTGGCGGCGAAAAAGACCGCCGGCGTTCTTGGGGACGACTTGGCGCTGAATGCGCAACAAGTGACGGGCGTGGATCCGGCGCGCGAATTGCCCGTCGTCTGGGCGGTGGCCAAAGGATCGGCGATCAACAAGGTTATTTTGGTGCCTTCGGCGCTGCTCATCAGTGGATTGGCCCCGTTTGCGATTCTTCCCCTTTTGATGTGCGGCGGGGTTTTCCTCTGTTACGAGGGAATCGAAAAAGTCGTTCACAACTTGGCCCCCGCGCATCGCGCCGCGGACGCCAAAGCGCACGAGGAGCTTGTCAAAGCGGTGTCCGATGCCTCGGTCGATATGGTCGCGCACGAGCGTGACAAGATCAAAGGGGCCATTCGTACGGATTTCATTCTCTCGGCGGAAATCGTCGTCATTTCCTTGGGCACGGTCGCCGACAAACCTTTGCTTCAGCAGTCTCTTGTGCTCGCGGCCATTGCGGTGGCCATGACCGTCGGAGTGTATGGCCTCGTCGGGGCCATTGTGAAACTCGACGACGCCGGGATGTGGCTCGAAAAGCGCGAAGGTTCGAGCGTGTTTGTCCGAATGCAACGAGCGTTCGGGCGCGGGCTCCTCGCGTTTGCTCCGCGTCTCATGAAGTTTTTATCGATCGCCGGTACGGCGGCGATGTTTCTCGTTGGAGGCGGCATCGTCGTGCATGCGGTGGGGCCGCTTCATCATTGGGTCGAACAGCTCGATACAGCGTGGGGTTCGAGTTTTTGGGCCGGCATCTTGGGTTCTTTGGTTGAAACGGCGGTCGTCGGATTGACCGGGGTGCTTGCCGGAGCGGTTGCACTTGGGGTCGTGGCGCTTGTCAACCGATTGCGCAAGGGGTCGAAGCCGCCGCCCAAACCTGCGTGATCGCGCCGGAATCGACACGCGCACTCTTTGTTTTGCCCGTCGCCGTCCCTACATGACGCGCCGCAACGATTTGCAAGTGGACACGCGTCCCTCTTCGCGGTACCCGTTCGTCCGCTCAACGAACCAGGGAGTCTTCTGGAGATGAAACCAATTCACCGTGCAGCCGTCATCGGCGCAGGGGTCATGGGCAGCGGAATCGCCGCTCACCTTGCGAACGCCGGCATTTCCGTGCTCTTGCTCGATATGGTCCCGCCGAACCTCAGCGAGGCTCAAAAAAATGATCGCGCCGCGCGTAACGCGTGGGCGCAAGGCGGGCTCGACAAAGCGATCAAAGCCAAACCGGCCGCGTTTTTCCACTCGTCCTTCGCCAAACTCGTGTCCATCGGCAACGTCGATGACGACCTCGAACGAGTCGCCGATTGCGACCTGATCATCGAAGCGATCATCGAAAAGCTCGAACCAAAACAAAAGCTCTTTGCACGCCTCGAAAAGATCGTCAAGGCGGATGCCATTGTTGCGTCGAACACGTCGGGCTTGCGTATTGCCGAGATGATGGACGGGCGCACGGATGCGTTCCGGAAAAACTTCCTGGTCATGCACTTCTTCAATCCGGTGCGTTACATGAAGTTGCTCGAGCTCGTGGCGGGCCCGGATACGGATGCGGCGGTATTCGATCGCGTCGTGAAGTTTGGCGAGGACGTCCTGGGCAAAGGCATTGTCGTCGGCAAGGACACGCCGAATTTCGTGGGCAATCGCATTGGCGTGCACGCAATGCTGGCGACGATTCACACGATGGTCGAAATGGGCCTCGAACCGGAAGACGTCGATTCGATTACGGGTCCGGCCATGGCCCATCCCAAGAGCGCCAGCTTCCGCACGGCGGATCTCGTCGGTGTCGATACCTTCGTGCACGTGGCCGAGAATTGCTACACGTCGCTCGTGCAAGATGAAGATCGCGATGTTTTCAAGGTTCCGACCTTCATTCGCGGAATGCTCGACAAGAAGCTTTTGGGCGACAAGACCAAAGGCGGGTTTTACAAAAAGGGCAAAGACGGCGTACAAACGCTCGACCCGAAGACGCTCGAATACCGCGCAAAGGGTGGCGATGAAGCCATCAAGAAAGCCATCAAGTCGATTGAAAAGATCGATTCACCCGTGGAGCGCGTGCAGAAGCTCGCCGCGGACAAGGGCAAAGCCGGTGAATTCGCGTGGAAAGTCACGTCGCGCTCGCTTGCGTATGCGGCTCGACGCATCGGTGAAATTGCCGATAGCGTGACGGCCGTCGATGACGCAATGAAATGGGGCTACAATTGGGAGCTCGGGCCTTTCGAGGTTTGGGATGCGCTCGGGTTTGACGCGACGTACAAGCGCATGAAGGCGGATGGAATTTCGCTGCCCGAATCGATTGAAAAAATGCATGCCTCGGGCGCGACCGGGTTTTACCGACCGGGTGAAGTGTACGACTTGCTGAAAGGCGCGTATGTTCCGCGGGTCGAAGATCCGCGTAATGCGACGTTTACGATTTTGAAGCGCGGCGGAGCCCCCGTGCTCACGAACGACGGCGCGGACGCGTGGGACCTCGGCGATGGCGTGCTTGGTTTGACCTTCAAAACCAAAGCGAACAGCATCGATCCGGACGTCATTTCGATGATCACGAAAGCGACGGAAAAAGCCGAGCAGGACTTCAAGGGAATGGTCCTCTTCAACGACGGCGACCATTTCTGCGTGGGAGCGAATTTGTTCCTCATCGTGATGGCCGCGGCGAACAAGGATTGGGAATCCATTTCCAAGTTGGTCAAGGAATACCAATACGCGACGCAACGCATGAAGTATGCGCGTGTGCCGGTCGTTGCGGCGCCTTGGGGCATGACCCTCGGCGGCGGCCTCGAATTGTGCTTTGGTACGGCGGCCGTTCAAGCGGCGGCGGAAACGTATTCGGGCCTCGTCGAAGTCGGCGTTGGACTCATTCCGGGCGGCGCGGGTACGCTCAATATGCTTTGGCGCGCATTCGAAGGCATTCCGGAAGGCGCCAGCATCAATACGCTCGAGCTCGTCACGCAGGTCTTCAAAAACATTGCGTTGGCGAAGGTCGCGACGAGCGCCGATGAAGCGAAGGCATTCGGGTATTTCCGCCGTACGGACGGCGTTTCTTTCGACAAATCACGCCTTTTGACGGAAGCGAAAGGCCGAGTGCTCGGATTGGCGGCGTCCGGTTATCATCCGCCTGCACCACGCGCGTACAAATTGCCCGGTGACAGCGGCATTGCCACCCTCGCAATGATGGTCGATACTCTCGTGGCTGCGGGTCATGCGACCGAACATGATGCGAAAATCGCTGGAAAACTGGCCAATGTCTTGTGCGGCGGCGCCGGCGGAGCATCCCGAGAAGTGACCGAAGACGAAATTCTCGAACTCGAGCGAGAAGCATTCGTGAGCTTGTGCGGTGAAGAAAAGAGCCAAGCGCGTATGCAAGCGATTTTGATGACCAACAAACCCCTGCGGAACTAGGTGACGACCATGGCGGACATCGTGATTGTAGAGGCGGTTCGTTCGGCTGTGGGCCGAGCGCATAAAGGAGCGCTCGCATTGAAGCGTCCCGACGAACTGGCGGGCGAAGTCATTGCGGGCTTGTTGGCTCGGGTTCCTCAGGTCAAACCGAGCGACGTGGAGGACGTGATTCTGGGCTGCGCCATGCCGGAAGGCGAACAGGGGCTCAATGTAGCTCGTGTTTCGGCTATGCTCGGAGGTTTGCCGCAGGAAGTCTCGGCCATGACCATCAACCGCTTTTGCTCGAGCGGTTTGCAAGCCATCGCGCTTGCCGGTTCGAGTGTTGCGGCGGGTTATGGCGATATTTTCGTCGCCGGCGGCGTGGAAAGCATGTCGATGGTTCCGATGACCGGAAACAAGCTTTCGGCGTCTCCCGAGGCGATGCATCGATTCCCGTCGGTTTATACGCCGATGGGCATTACGGCGGAAAACGTGGCGAAGAAATTCGAAGTTTCCCGTGCCGATCAGGATGCGTTTGCCTTGGCCAGTCAAAAGAAGGCCGTTGCGGCCATCGAAGCGGGCAAGTTCAAAGATGAAATCGTGGCCGTCAAAGGCGTGCGTTTTTCCGGGAACGATCGAATCACGTTCGACTTTGCGCGTGACGAACTTCCCCGCGGAGACACGACGCTCGAAGGTTTGTCGTCATTGAAGCCCGCATTCGCGGCGACCGGATCGGTGACGGCAGGCAATAGCTCGCCCTTGTCGGACGGTGCGGCGGCGGCGCTCGTCATGTCCAAAGCCAAGGCCGACGAGCTCGGCGTCAAGCCCTTGGGTTATTTGCGGATGTTCGTCACGGCCGGAGTCGATCCGTCGATCATGGGTATCGGCCCGGTGCCTGCCGTGCGCAAGCTCTTGGCGCGTAGTGGATTGACGATCGATCAAATCGACGTCATCGAAATGAACGAGGCCTTCGCGTCGCAATCGGTGTATTGCAAACGCGAGCTCGGCATGTCCGATGAAAAGCTCAATGTGAATGGTGGAGCCATTGCGCTCGGCCATCCTTTGGGCTGCACGGGTGCGAAACTCACGGCCACCGCGCTTTACGAATTGCGTCGTCGAGGTGGCAAATATGCCATTGTGACGATGTGCATCGGCGGCGGTATGGGCGCGGCGGGTCTTTTCGAAGCCGCGTAAAATCGACGTAACCGAACGTAGCCCCGTGCAGGCGCCTCGAGCGCTTCACGGGGTTTCGTTTTTCGAACCGTCACAAGCGTTCGAGCTTTTCGCCGTATGTGCTAGACTGGCGAAATGCATGCATAAATGCGCATGCAGGCTTAGATGATGCTTGGAGGTTTGTCATGTTGAAGAACGTCAAGGGTTGGGCATTGATCGGAATTGCTTCCTTGCTCGTTGCCGGCTGTTCCGGCACGGTCGACGGCGGTGGTTCCGGAGGTTCGGGAGCAGGTGGAAACGGTTCCGGTGGAATGGGCACCGGTGGAATGGGCACCGGTGGAATGGGCACCGGTGGAATGGGCACCGGTGGTTCAGGCGGAGGCAGCGGCATTGCGTGCGGTGGATTCTCAGGCGTGTTATGCCCGGCGACGGAGTATTGCGATTTTCCTGACGACATTTGCGGCGCCGCCGATGGCCAGGGGGTTTGTCGCACACGTCCCCAAGCTTGTCCCGAGATCTACATGCCCGTGTGCGCTTGCGATGGCAAGGTGTACAGCAATGCATGCGACGCCAATGGCGGGGGATTCGACGTCTCCAACAATGGAGGATGTCCGCCCCCTGAAGCGACTTTGTTCAATTGCGGCCATCTGTTCTGCAACTCGGCAACGGAATATTGCAACAAAACGCTGAGCGATGTCGCAGGTTTGCCGGACTCTTACGGCTGTGCGCCATTGCCGGCGGCGTGTGCGGGCGGCGCGCCGTCCTGTATGTGCATCGGCGACCCGTGTGGTGCTCCCATCGCGGGAACCTGCGCCGCTTCGGGGACCGGCTTTATGGTGACGTGTCCGGGCGGGTGATTGCCGCAAATGCATAACGAGGATCGAATTCGCTTCGATCCTCGTAGGACGCCTCGTAGGAGGCCGGCCATTCCATCTGCAATTTACGGTTCGACGTAAACGTCTTGCTCCGCCGCCGCGTGGGCCGGAGCCGTTGCCGGTGTTTTCGTTTCAACGGGACGAACCAATCGCAAAACGACTTCCGGCAAGCGCCAATGCACCACGACGAACCCCGCCGCCAGGGCAATGAACAAAGCGAACGGAACTTTGAGTTTGGCTCGCCAACCTCGCGATTTTTGAACCAGCGGCGCAGGTTCGACCGTCGCCGTTTGTCGCGGATCCTCGGGCAACCACGCGGGGCTCTTCCGATTCACCATCTGCGGAACTCGAATCGCGGGTGACACCGACGGCGCGCAAGGCGTCGGCTCGAGACCCGCCAATTCTTTCAAACTCGAAGCCGTTCGGCGAAGCATTGCTTCTTCGCCTTCTTCCGGTTGACCGAAGGTTCCCAAAAGTTCGTCGACACGTCCGGGTTCGTCACTTGGAACATCGAGCGGTTGGAACGCTTCGCTCACGTCCGAACCTGGTTGCACGAGGATGGCTTGCGACGGCGCTTCGGTGTGCAGCAGATCCGACGACAGTTCCTCGGGTTCGTGCGCGACGGCGACGCCGTTTGTCTGGACAAGATTCACCGCGTTGGGCAGTGCCGATGGAGTGACCAGGATGTACTCCGAGCTGTGCAACGCCTCCTCGGAACTGGGCTCGTCTTTGGCGGAGGATGAACCGGCCACCGGAGCCAAACCGACCAACGTCTCTTCGTACTTGGGTGCCGATTGGGTTTGTCCGTCGTGGCAATCCGCGAAGTCTTGCCCGGTCACCCTCGCGACGGGGTCTTCCGGCGCGGATGGGGCAGGCGTTTCGACGTGCCCGTCGGCGACGGGTTCCACTCCTGCCGAAGCGAGCGTGATTTCTTGCGGACTGCGCGGGGTTTCAACGCGACGAACTCGTCGTTGGGTCGACACGGCGCGCGGGGCATCATCGGATCGCGGCGCACGCAACGATGGATCGATCTGGACGTCGCGTGCGGATAGCTGCGTCGGATCACACGATGCCGTGGATGTGTTGGGCGAGTCAAACCCCGGGGTCAAACCATCGATGAAGTCGGCTTTGGGCTCGACGGCAAGCGAGTCACCCTCTTTGCACGTCGGCGTTGCGCCGAAGACGCTCGAATCGACATGAGCTTCGGTGGCGATCGTTTCGAGGCCCAGCCCCGGCGTCGTCGGCGTCACATGAATCGCGAAGGGATCCGAATCGACATGCTGCCCGAGCAACGACGGCGGAGGCGTCAGCGGTGCAGCGGGAAAGTGCGGGACGATGAACGTGGGCCTGGGCGGTTGAGGAGGTTGGGCGGCGATGAGCGGCGCGATCGCTGCGGCAACGGCGGCCGGAGCTTCCTTCGCCGCCGTACGAGCTTGAACGTGCAACGCCAGCGTACCCGACTCGATGGCGCGCAGGGTTTCTCGAGCCAAACGACCGAGGCTTCGTTTGCCGGCGGCGCGGTTCATCGGGACGAGAGCTGCTTCCACTTCGGCGGCAAACGCGTCGACACCACGTTCGAGCGCCACTTCACGTGGGCGCGCAACGGCGGCGAGGCGCGGGGTTGGTCCTGTCGTAACCGCGAGCAAGCGCGCGAAGAGTTCGCGCATCGCTTGGGCCGCTTCCGGCGCGTTCACCACCTTGCCTTGTTGCGTGACGACGACCGCGCCTTCTGCGGAAAGCTCGATCGCGGTATCCGGCACGTTCAGCGGCAAACACCCAATCGTCTCGCACAGTGCGAGGATGAAGTAACCCGCGCTTTCCGGCACCATGTTGGCGTGGCGCGTCGAAGCGGCGACAAGAATTTGCGGAAGCGTCACATGCGATCGGTTCACGACATTTCCCTCGGTAGCAGGGTGCAGGCAGCGAGCCGGACACGGAGTCCGGGATGGACGAAATGAGTTTCGGCGACGGCAACAGCGTGCGCGTCGTCATCGAAGGTGCGGATGCGGCGTCTCGCACCGCCGTATCTATTGGACAAACCTTCGTCGATGAGCTCGTATGCGCCGCGGCTCGTCGAGCCGATCGGTGAAAAGAACGCCGGCGCATTTTCTGCCCCCGCGCGCATGACGTTCAGATGCGCGTCTGCTCCATCCGCGGCGCCGCGCAAGCGACGCAGTGTCGCCGCGGCACGTCGGACGCTGCGTTGTGTCGATGCGACGACATCGCGTCCAATGGGAGCGTCGGGGCGGGGAAGGATGCGCTTTACGAGCACTCAGCGCGAATAACGCCGTCGTCAACACCGGGCCAAATAATGCGCGGAAGTCTCCCGATGGGTCCGTGGATCCGCCGCTGCTCCGGCGCGTTTTCCGTTCGGAGATCCTCTTCCAAACAAAGCCCAAGCCGGTAGTATGCGCGGAGTGCACTGCCCCGAGTGCGGGACCAAAGCGAATCCTGGTGCTGTCACGTGTGCGGCGTGTGGCCGCCCGTTGCCTCACGACGTCGTGGATCCATCGAGCTTGCTCGCGGCCCGCACGATGGTTGGTGGAGTCGCGGCAGGTGCAGCTTCGCCGCCGGTCCCTCCGCCGCATCCGGATGATCTGCCGACGCTGGTTCAGGCGCCCAAAGTCAAGGCGAAGGGCCAACCTGGGGCGCGC
>WBZU01001537.1_pt1 | contig 17244 bp, 9 predicted proteins | sample 5204311 | NCBI WGS metagenome assembly WBZU01 (sample SAMN12344359, study PRJNA552823) | activated sludge metagenome | biome: Activated sludge suspended growth; feature: Nitrification reactor; material: Wastewater; isolation source: activated sludge from nitrification reactor of wastewater treatment... | reverse complement strand
ACCCATACTTGACCCCACCTTTATGCGCAATCTGGATGTCTCACGAGACACTCTCCTGGAACTAGGTCGCAGAATCGCAGCAGCGTGACTCCGGTCGCTCACTTCGTGAACTCGCTGATCAATTTCCCGAGTTTCTCACCGTTGCGCTGCTTTACTTGTGTCCAGCGTTGAGGTGGGATCGGGTCAAGATCCGAGCCGAGATCACCGGAGATGAGTTGCCCGAGTGGAACTCCAAGCCGGTCTTGCATCGCTCTCGCATATGCCCAAGGGCTGGTGCTGTCAGAGCCCAGGCTGTACCAGATAGTGATGGGGTCAGCTCCGCCACCGCCGTCATGCCGCGAGGCCGCGCAGCCGACGCCGATTGTCTCGCGCACTAAGGAAGTGAACCGTTGACGCAAGTTATCGATAGATTGCCTCTGTTGTAGTGCAGCCAGTTGCTCCTCATAACTGCGGCGGTACTCTCTGGTCGCGGAAGCCACTGATGCAGCCAGTGTTTCGGCTTCACCACGAGCTGTTGGGGGGCCTAGTTGATCGACGTCGGCAAGGCTAGTGATTAACGCTGGCGGTGTCCGATCCGCTCGAACCGCTGCTACGGGGCCCTCGTTCCCTGGCGAGAGAACAAGTGCACTGTCGTCGGGTAGGTGTTCGCCGGCGTGTTTGTCTAGGACCGGGTTGAGCCGCGGGTGACCGTATGTGGCCAAGGCAGTCCATGACTGGGGGTCGCGAGACGCGCGGGATGGCGTCCAGGTGACAGGCCGGTTTACGTCGTCGAGGACCGCGGCGAACCGATCGACCAGTACGTCCCTCAGATCCGCGTGCGTGACTGGCGATGGCGGGTAGACGGGCAGCGGCAGAGGGTCTTCTGCCAGTGTGTCCAATCCGTGGCTATCGCCGTGGTCCAGGCGGTGAATCAGCTGTTTGACTTCTTGCTGTTGCGCTGCGAGGCGTTCGCTTCTCGGTGCCTGAAAGATTCGGCGGAATGCTTGCTCTGCGGCGCCGAGGATGGGCTGCAGGCTTCCTAGCAGACCGCTGAATACGTCGATACGGTCGGCGAGAGCTTGGTATACGGCTTCTTCCACGGTGTTGGGGATGAAGTAACTTCGGATTTTTACAACCGAAGCTTGCTGTCCGAGTCGGTCGATTCGACCGATGCGTTGTTCGACGCGCATTGGGTTCCAGGGCATGTCGTAATTGATTAGATAACTGCAGGTTTGGAGGTTTAGACCCTCGCTGGCTGCGTCGGTGGCAAGTAGGACGGTGATGCGTCTAGCGCGGACTTCTTCAACGAGATCGCGTTTGGAGATGTCAACCCAGCCATCGAGTTCGCGGAAGATTCTCCCGCCAGCGCCGGTAAATGTTGCCATCTGGTACTGGTATGCCCCGCTGAGCCGTTCGCGTAGATCTTCAAGGGTGTCCGCGAATTGCGTGAACACGATGGTGGACCGACCTACGTCGCGGGACTCGTTCAAATCCGTGAGCAGTCGATTGAACTTGGAGTCAGTCACGAAGTTCATACGCTCGACGTAGCCGCGAATTTCATTGATCTCTTCGGCGGTTAGCGGAAGCGCTTGTGCTTGGTTGATCGTTCCCGTTGTGGTTGTTGGGATTTCCTCATCGTCCGCTTCGTCTAAGAGGTCGTCATCAAGCAACAGCTCTTCGTGGTCCAAACGGCGAGTCAAGGTCTTACGAATCGCCGCCCACGATGAAGTCAGTCGCCGTCGGTAGACAGTCAGGACGAAGCCTGCGCCCTTGGTGGTGCCGTGCGCGAGCATGAGGCGATCAATGAGTTCGTCGAGCTGGTCGTAGAGATCCTGCTCGTCGCCGTCGAACGGAATGACGACCGGCAAGGGTTCGCGGTCGGCGAGCTTCTCTGACAACAGTCCCTGCTCGCGATAGATCTTGAGGGTGCGTCGGCTATGGCGCGTGACGAGCTGACCAACCGGTCCGAGGTTACGAATCCAAGTCCGGAGCGCATCAATTCCCTTGGTATCGAGCCCACTAACGATTTCTGACGCCGGGAGTTGTCCGGTGCCGAAACGCTCGATCCTTGCGGTTGCGATGGTTCCCACAGAACTTCTGATGTTGTCCAGCAGGGCCTGATCGGCGGCGGTGCGCGGCAGGTGGCCGGTCTCGCGCAAGGCTTGGTCGAGCCAGTCCCACGCGATGCGCGCTGCGTCGTCTTTAGCTAACTCGCGGAAGAATCGGTTAAAGGCATCGCGGTCGGATAGCGTCCCTTGAAGTCCAATGTGTACGAGCAAGTCTCGGAGCTCGACGGGGTCGATTTGCATTGGCGTGGCTGTCAACAGCCATAGCGCTCGGGTAGCGCCCTGGTCAGTCAGTTGATCGAGTAACTCCAGCATGCGACCGGGGCGATATCGGTTCTCCGCCAGGTGGGTTCGTCTAGCGTGGTGCGCTTCGTCAACCACGATAAGGTCATAGGTGCCAGCGTCAAGAATAAGTCGCTGGTGCTCTGGTCGGCGGGCGAGATGGCTCGAGGCAATCAGGAGTGGGTGTTCAGCGTAGGGGTTGACGCCGACGCTGTGAACATCCGACGGATGGGCCCCATAGACCTTGTTTGAGTCCAGTCGCGGAACCCATAAGCCGAATTTTTCAAAGAGCTCGTCTTGCCACTGCCGACAGACGTTCGCGGGTGCCAGGATCAGAGCTCGACGGACCCGTCCTTCGAGCAGGAGGCGCCGTAACGAAATGCCCGCGCTAATTGTCTTTCCCAGGCCGACCTCGTCGGCTAGTAGCCACGAGCGTGGATATAAACCGGCCAGGCGTTCGGCGACTTGGCGTTGATGGGGGAACAAGTCCAAGCCAATCGTCGCTTCCGCCAGACCCTCTGCCGCGACCAAGCGGGGGGCGACGCGCAAGTACCTTGCGACGACGGTATCCACTCCCATCGTGGGTGGCTCTTCAATATCTCGCGTGTCTGGCTGCTCGTCAGGAGCGATACTGAGCAGCTTGTCCCGCGCCGCTTTCGGTAGCGGATACACCCTGAAACCGGATATCCGACCAGCCCAGTGTTCATCGAACTTATTGGCCCAGAAGCTGAAGTAGCCCGAACTTGCTCCCCAGGAGCTGTATACCGAGAACGATTCGAAGTTCTTCGTCCACGCTGTAGCTGACTCGTTGATCGAGCCTTGGAACGCAACCCCGTCACCTTGGCTGTCTCGCAGGATGCCGATCTTCTCGTGGAAGTAAGGGTCTTGAATACCGCCGGTGATCGGATCGCCGTTGTCATCCACAGCGATCGCTATGCGCACCTCCAGGCGGCCCTGCTGTGCGAGCCATGCGAGCACTTGCAGACGGTTTTGTTCAACCTCGTTGTCAGTGAGCAGGCGCTCGGCCAGTCGCTGCGCAAAAGGGCCTTCGAGGGAACTATGCCCGAGCAGTGCATCACGGTCGGACTCTGTGATCTCCGCTCCGCACAAAAGCCGCAACTGGCCGCCGCCGTTGATGAAACGAGAGAGTCCCCTGGCGGCCACACTCAGAGCGGAGGACCGAAAGTACCCGACCGAGCGGTCATAGGAGACCGCCCGTGAGAGAGCTGGAACGTAAAAGATTTCCAGAACTCTGTCGCTGGAGTCGTAACCCGGTTGAAGGTCGATTCCACGCAAACCCGGAGGAGCCGTCGTCGCCTCATCCCGACGCTCGATGGTCACTCTGCGCCCTCTGCGGCCTCTTCTTCCTCGTAGCCGAGTTGACCAGGAAGGCTGAACCCGAGCTCGCCATCGATCTCGAACAAGCCTTTCGGAGCTTGCGGGACGGCCGCATCGGCAGGCACCGGAATCTGGTCGAACAAGGCGGTGCGAAGGCTGTCTAGAATTCGGGCCTCGGGGCGCACAAACTGCCCCTTATCCTTCACGCGAGGAATCGCGGTCAGTGCAGCTTGCAGGAGATCGGCGAAGCGAGAGTCATCACCCATCCCTGTCCGAGCCAGCCAAGCCCGTGCCGCGGGCAGGCCGTCCTCGTCATAGATCAGCATGAGAACGTGAAGCCGGTCGATCCAATTGGTGAACGACGACGCATCGGGATCCAGCCCGCCAGCGGTGCGACGCTGGGCCGGCGTCAGCAATGTGACCGAACCGCTCGTAGCTTTGACGATCTTGTCGCGACGCGAGAGATCGTCGAACTCGAGATGGGTAGCAATACAGAGCTTCCGGGCCTCATCAAAGGGAAACTCAGCAGCCCGAAAGTCATTCCACGCCAGCAGATACCAGTCTGTCACTCGATCGAACTCGACATCGCGGCCACCGAGTAGACCACGCTTCTTTAGAGTTGCCACCCGTTCCCGCGCCAAGTCAAGGGCCGCATCGGGACGCAAGACCTCAGGATGTCCTTCAGCGCTCAACTCTCCGGTATAGACCGGCCAACTGTCAGAGAGAACCGACAACACCGGCCCGTAGGTCGCGATCGTCAAGTCGACACCGGTCATACCTTCGGTTGCGAACCGGGCGGCTGCCTCCTCGGCTGCACGTTCCACCGCGGAACGGATGTCAGCCCAATAAGCGGGCGCACTAGACAGCCGCTTACGGCAAGCAAGAAATATTGTCGACGCCGCGGCATTCTTCTTGGCTTGATGCAGCGAGTGCTCGCTTTCGGTATGGACAGGCCATGACGCATCTATAGAAAACCCGGCGTCGAGCAGTGCGGCACCCAATGTGTCCCACGCATCAACCCTTTTGTGCGTGAACATCACTGTCAGGACACCGGCTGGCTTAAGAACCCGATGTGCCTCCCGGAAGGAGGCCGTCAGCAGCTGCTCATAGCGTTCATCGGCGAGTTCGGCTGCGGTCTTTCCGTCAGCTGCGTTCCGCTTTCCTCGCTTGGCCGGTGCAGCAACGTCTTTGAACAACGCTGGATTTGCGACAGCTTCATCCTGCTTGTCAGTGATGACCAGATCGGTGAACTCGGGCCAGGTGTCTCCGAGGGAACGCTTCAGCCATACATAGAAGTAATCGGAACACTCGGCGTACATGACATTGTCGTAGTAAGGGGGATCAGTGACGACAGCGTCGACCGATGCATCAGGGAGCGGCAGTTGGGCAGCTGAACCTCTGAGGACGAGTGCCTCTGCGCGGCGCTCCGCCGTACCAAGCAACTCAGGCTGGTAAGCAAGTTTCGCGATGCCTTCATACGCGTCGACGACCTGCGAGACTGCCCAAGGGAACAGCGAATGGGCCGCATCAAACTCCGCGAACGACCACTTGTAAGCGAAGTCGTGGCGATCAAAGGTGTTGCGAACAGTGGTTCGCGATGAATGCCAGCTGCTGAGCATCCCATTGTAGTCGCAAGCCTTGTCAAGTCCGAGAGCAAGATACAGGCCGAGCGACCGTGCAGGTTCATCCCCGAGTGCCGCACGCGCTTCGCCGACTATCTTCCGCAATTCATCGAGGGCGGTGACATTGGAAAGTAACTGTCGAGGTGCGAACATGTCGGACCATCTGGTCAGACCCATGTCGACGCTACGTTTCGTCTCTTTACCCTCAAAGATCGGCTCGTTGGGAACCAGATCCTGAATCTCCCAATTTGGACGAAGCTTCGCTAGCTCGCGTTCAGCTGCAGTGGCCGCCTCAACATCGTCGTCTGACGGGACCCTGAACTGACGACCAGACACTCCACGCCGGTTTATCACGACCGCCAAGAGCATCTGCCCGATCCGGTGCTCCACGCCCTTCTGCCGGATGTAATCACCGGAAAATGTCTCACCGGTCCAGATACTTTCGGCACCACCCCGTTTATAGGTTGACCGACCACCCCACTCGGCAGCTTCACGTCCCTCAACGATTCGCAATTCGTAAGTCCCGGCGGCTCTGTCAACCTCAAGGGCGACCGCCACTTCACGTCCGGCTTTTCCGTGGGCAAGCCAGAAATCTGGCGACAGCGGTGTCGGGCGCCCAGTGGTTGGGCATGGAACCGTGTGGGCCCAAACGTAAGCGATGATCGACTCAGTTGGATTACGTGGGAAAAACCGATCGAGTCGCTGTTCGACGTTGCTGGCCCATTTCGTGCCCCAGTCCGCGATTACTTTCGCAAAGGACGGACCGAGCTGCGCAGGAAGGGAGACCGTTCCCTTCAAAATAGCGGTTGCAACTGGATTCAGCTCGTTCGAAATTGTCTCAAAGCCGTAGCGCGCGGCCTCGAAAGGGATTGAGCCCCCGCCACTGAATGGGTCGAGAACGACAGGAGTTCCGGCTCCACCGGTCCGCAACGATGCAAGTTGGTGAACAAGCTTCGAGTCTTCTTCGCTGGGGTTAACGGTAAATGCGCGAGGATAGCCGTAGCCGTTTCCTTCAAGTTTGATACCGGCGAGGTTCGCGGCCTTAATTGCTGCCCTGCCAGCTACAGGGTCACCGAGAATGCCAAGGGTTCTGAGGTACCAAGCGCGGTATGCGTTCTCGCCACCGGGAAATCGGCTCTTGAGTTCAGTAAGAAGTCTGGCGGCCTGGGCGTCCTGTTCCGCTTCTGGTGTGCTCGGCCATGCCGGCAGCAGCGAAGCGAGTACGGCCGCGCGGCTGGCGGTAAGGGGCCTTCGGGCCCACCAGACGTGGAGATAGTTAATGGGCGGTAGCGCGCTGGATGCGCCACGCTCACGCATACTTTCAGCGCCAATAGCGGCAGCAGGAAGCCACTGCTCGATGAGCGGGCGCGTCACTTGCTGGCTCCGTCCAGCAAGACGCGGAGTGCCTTCAGGCCGTGTCGACGTTGGCTTTGGGCATGCCAGTAATTGGCTTCTTCGCGGCTCATGTCAGCGATTCCTCCTGCGATACTTGTGACTCGGTCGACTCGACGCAGGGGCTTGACGGCGCGTAGGAGCAGTTCGGCATGGGCCCCCAGGGTTGGGGAGAGTTCGAATGCTCGTGGCGTAGTCCACTGTCTGCCGCGCAGTGCTGCCGCTCGGAATATCTCTTGCAGTGGCGCTGCGACGTGAGCGGCCTGGTAGCCGTTGACCCGGATCACTCGTTGGGCGCCTTCGAGGTCGGTGACGTCGATCTCAACAGCGAGGATGCGGCCATCCTCGTCACGGCTTACCAGACATGTGTAGTGCTCCGCACGACTCATGCCGTCGCCTCTGTGGTTATAGCAATCGCGCACTTCGTCGGCCCAGTGTCAGTCGCTGCCTGGGCGATGCCGTTGACAGCTTCCCCGGATAACGGGATCGAGCCCTCCCAGTGTGCGGTTACCGACGCTTTGAGGGTTGCTTGCCGCGGCCCGAGGAGCTGCTTGAGAGCTTCGCGAAGGGGGGCGTACTCCGTTGGTGAACCGTGAAACCGGATCTGGATGGAGTCGTTGGGATCACTGAGTGCGATGGTGGCGTCAACGTCGTAGTGAAGTGTTGCCCCGAGTGTGCCGGGATTCACCACGGTGTGCAGTCTCGTCAACTCCGTTCCTGCGCCTGGGCCGACGTGGTCGATGGTCACGCTGATTTCGTTCAAATCATGGCGGCTAGCCTCAGCGGCGCTGGCGCGGGCATCTGCGAATGCCTTGCCGGCCGATCCCGCCCCAGTGAATAGCGTGCCTGGCGCTGGCGGAGGCGGTGGAGTAGTTCCACCGCCACCACCGCCCCCCGCGCATGTGGTGCCTGGGTGGCTGGCCCCGCAGAACGGGCACGCCAATTGCTTCGGGGGTGGCGCCGAACCCGGCGGGTAGATGAACGTGTCTTCGGCCAAGCGGACAGCGGTATTGGGGTGGTCTTTCGTGGCCCATCCCTCGTCTCCGCGTTCAGGATCGTGGTACTCCCACACACCGTTGCGGACGCCAGCACCGACGAGTGCGACCAGCTGTGCTCGGTCGAGCACCATTTTCAGGTCGGTGCGGCGAGCGAAAGCGCGGATCAGTTCTTTTGTCGGCTGGGGCTTTTGGAGCAGTTCCCCAAGTTTGGTCTTCACGTAGCCAGGGTCGAGTGGTTTGGAGCCGGCGGTGAGGGTTTTATCCATGCTGGCCAAACGGTCGAGGATGGCATCAGTCTGGTTGGGTCGCGCGGACGCCTGGGTGACAATGTCAAGTTCGATGGACTCCAGACCGCCGGCGGTTGGCACGTACAGAACGTTCATGTGGTTGCAGACGGCGATTTGTGCGAGCAGGTCAGATTCCTTCCGCCTGTTCTTGAGTTCTTCCCGCTTGTCGGGGGTCAGTGCCGCGAGCACGTCTGGATTGCCCTCCAGAGCGGCCAGGGCGAGCCGGGTACGCACCGAGCGCACCATAGCTTCGTGGGTAGCCAGCGAAGGGGCGAGAATGACCAGCCGATTGCGGTACTCGCGGATACCACCCGACGGGGTGCGGTCCCACAGTTCTTTGACTTTGGCGGGAATGGCAGTGTGGGGGTCGACACCACGATGATCGCCGAATTCGTCCCAATGCACGATGACCAGCCAGGCGTCCTCGTCGCTGTCGGGGACCTTGGCGTCTTCCCAAGCTCTTTTGACCTTCAGAGCGGCGTCCTTGAAGCGTTGAGCCAAGATGCTGGTCGCTTCGGTACGCGCCTTGGTGATGCTGATCTCGGTCTCGGCCTCTTGGATCAGTTTGACCAGCGATGCTTCCGTGGAGAATCGGAACCCGCGGATGTCGGCGTGCAAGTACCAGCACGCACTCTCCAGGGCGTCCAACGAGCGCTGGATGAGGTTCGGGTCGTCTCCAGGTGAAAGCGTCGCACCGTAGAGCTCAGAGGCGGGAACGCCCGGGACATCACGGGTCAGGGAGTAGAGGTAGATGCCGGTTGCCAGGCGGCGGGCGTAGTGGTTCCCCATGTGTTGGTCGATCGCATCGGCGTGTGACCGTTCTCCGCCCTGAGTGGCGATGTCAGCGCGAATCACGGGCTCGTAGGCCGCGCGTTCGAGCCGGCTGGAAAGTTCCTCGGCGATCACCTTGTCAGCAAGGTTGACATGGTGCAGATGGATCAGCTGGGCGCCTTCGGGCTTTTCATGCCACAGCTCACGCACGACCCGGGCGAGCAACCGCAGCGCACCACGGGTGCGCTGAAAATTGGGGATGGTCGACAACCGCTTGTCGAGGACCCGGATGAACGCTGGGTGGAACGGATAGGTGTTCGTTACCTCCGAGGCCCACCCCGCTGTGGTCATCCCTTCTGGCAGGTCCAGACCGCTATTGAAGGCCGCTTCGGCGGCGTCGGCGTAGTTCTTGGCGACGCGAGTGGCCACCCCGGCCGGGATGGGCTCGAAAAGCCGCCGCGCGAGGATTTTCGGAAGGTCCGCCTCCCCGCTCGGGCGCAGCACGAGCTCCTTGCGCGCCATGAGTTCGCGGGCTTCGTCGATCGCCGTGAGAACGTCGGCGGTGTTATCTCCGAATGCATCGGTCAGCCCGGTCGTCGTGATAACCAGTGCTGCGTGCGGGAGGGCGTCGACAGCTTCCATCAACGCCATTAGGAACGCGGTCGTCTGCCCTGCCAGGGTCGTCTGACCGACTTCCACACCCTTCGCGACGGCGTAGTAGCGGGCGATCTCGTCGATGAGGATTAGGGATGGCTCGTCGCCGAGTAGGCGCTTAATCGCGTCCGAACCTGGCGCGGTCAAAGCCTCGTCGTCGGCGCGCACGATTTGGTATCCGGCTTTTCCACCCAGCTGCAGTGCCAGGTAGCCCCAGATCGTCTTGGCCGCGACGCCGTCGATCGCCGGGAAGCTCGATGCCCCCGCGCTGGTGCCAACGAAGACGCCAACTTGTTTGATCGGGGTCTTTGGGAGCAGTTTGGGATCCATCAACTCCGCGGCCTGGTCGGGTCGCAGGCCACCGCGGACGGCGTGATAAAGGGCGATGAGGTTGTGTGTCTTGCCGCCGCCAAGGTTGGTTTCTAGCCGGATCACGCTGGCGGCGTCGGGACGCCCGCCGGTCACCCGCCCGATGGCCTCGTTTAGCAACGACTTCAGCCCGCCGGATGGGTAGGTGGAGGCGAAGAACGCGCTCGGATCCCCGTAGGCGTCGGGCGCGCTTCCCGAAATCACCTCTTCTAGGCTGGCTGCGAACCTTGCCTCGGTCAGTTCACCATCCAAAACATCACGCCGAGGTTTGACGTCGTCAAACAAGCTCACGATTGCGCTGCCCCCATCTGCCCTATGTAACCGTAGTCATTCGATCCGACAGTTCCTCGGCCGTTCCAACTCCCTGCGTAATGCCTCGAACTCGAAGATTGAGAGTGTCGACGCCGCCATTCGCAGCCTCGCCCCTGGGCGTACTCGGCCTTCGGATCGACGCCCAGGAGGTTGTTGAGGTTTTTGAGGTTGTCGATGATTTGCACGTTCAGTCCCTGGCCGTGTCGTCGGCCCGATGGCCTTCGCGACGTACCCAATCGTCCACTTCTGCGGATTGGAACTTCCACAAGCGCCCTACTTTGTGCGCAGGCATCCCCTTCTCAGCGATCCACGCATACACGGTGTCTTTGGTGACGCCAAGGTGGGTAGCGATGCCGTCTGCGGACAGCCATGGATCAGGCATGGCGACCTCCAACCGTCGACGCGGTTGGCCGACGAGCTGAGCCTACCGGCAAGGAGACCGCTTTAGACCGACTTTAGACCGCTCAACGGGGGTAAGGCCCGTTCTTGTCTGGTTTCACAGTGCCGGCGGCCAGCCACCGGCGGAGGGGGCCCTGTGCCACGTACGTCAAACGCGCAGCAAGCGAGGACTTCAGGCGACAGGTGTGGCATCGTGCTCGTCATCTAGGAATGTGGCCCTTGCGCCGAGGTAGCAGGACCAGCGTCCCTTGTTCGTCGCGGCGGCATGCAGTCAACTGGGTAGACAGCTCTGCGATGACCGTTGCCGCGGCCTGATTGTTGCGTTCGAGTTCGGTATTCGATTGCCGGAGTCTCGCGATGGTCGTCTTCAGTTGGGTCACCGTCGCCTCTAGCTCTGCCACCCGCCGCGACCGTGGTGTGGCGTCCGTTTTGACTGCAGCATCCCAGTCCTTCATCACCGCAGCGGCGCGGTTCATCGTTGCGCGACTGACGCCGGCCTCAATGTGGAGGTTGGCCTTCGTGAGCCGCCCGTCGGTCCGGGTTGGCTGTCCTGAGAGCAGCCGCTCCATCGCGTTGCGAAGATTCAACTCTGTTGCTGGGGTGATCGGGGCTGTCACTTGGGCTCCTGCGTGGTGATGCGGCGGATATCGTCGAGTTGGGATTGGAGCCGCTGCCTATGGATTTCGGCCATGGACTTATCTTTGAGTTTGGCTCGGAGGTCGGTTTCCTCGTGTTGCCATAGCGGCAGGTGTTTGTCCGTGATCACGGAATTTCGGCAGGTCGAGGGTTGGCACATGCTGGGGATCGGGCCACCGGCTTTGACTGCTGCCGAGGCGCTTTCGAGGCAGAGCGCCTTCGCGGGGTCGCCGAGGCAATGATTGAGGGTGCCCAGCCGGATCGTGGCGAATTCGTCTCGCAAAAGGTCGCGGAGCATGCGTTCGTTTCCGATGGCGACGCTGGTGCCTGCCTGGTTGGTGACGTGGTCGAGGCCGTGGGTGAAAACGGCCGCTCCGGGTCCCCGCGCGGTCCGCACGCCTTGCGAGTGGCTGGCCCATTCCGCAACGAGTTGGCCAGCGGTGGCGTCTTGTACGTGATGCTCGAATTCCTGGGCCCATTCCGGGGTGGGCGCTCCGTATCCGGAGGTGGTGGCGTTCGCAAGCGCGCGAGTGGCGTTGTGCTTGAGTGTAATTCCGAGAGCGATTTCGCCATCGGGTTCGTTCGCCGTGATAACCGCCATTGTGCGGCGAAACATGTGCGGCGCCAGCGGCGTTTCGGGTATCGGCGCGAGGCCCGTCTGTGCGGACGTTGCGTTGACCCACGCGACGAACGATCTGATCTGTTCGTACTGGTCGAAACCAGTGAGGTTTCGTTGGGTTCCTCCGTACATGCTTCCGAAGAGCCTGCCGGGATGGCGGGTGATCTGTTCGGCCATTTCGAGAGCCCGAACGACTGGCGGGCTGATCCACCAACGTTGACGGCTTCCGCGTGCGGACTGCCCTTTGTGAAGCGTGCTCTCAACCGCGGGTGCCCCATAGCTATGGCGGATTGAACCTGCCGCGATTCCCTGGACCTCGCTGTCACGCATCATGGTCATGATGGTGACGAAAATGTAGGCCGCGTTGCGGAGTTGCGTGAGTTCCTTCCTGACGACGAAGCGGTCGAAGCCGAGCTGCCAAGGGCCGCGTGTCCCGTCCAACCGTTCCACCAGGGACGGCGTCGTCATCGTGAACCCGAACCGGGTCGGCACGCCCCGGTCGACCGCGTCACGAAGCTTCTGTCTCCTCATCGCGCCGTGGGGGCCGTAGAAGTTCGCTTCACGGATCCGCGGCGACGTGACGAACGCCAGGCCATCCAGATTGATCTCGCCGGCGCGGCCGCGACCGGCGGAATACGGATGCACTGGAATGAACGCGTCGGGAGAGGACAGCCACGAATCGATCGCCGCGTTTACTGACGCGGTGCTCGGCCGTGTTGCCGCGATCGGTGCACTGTCGAGTGATTCGAGTTCGTCGCGGGCAGCGATGATGTCTGGCGCGAAGACGTCGACGTAGGCCCAGCATGCGCGAACCAGTGGCCAGAAAGTGTCCGGGGGGATTACGGGAGTCTTGATGGCCCCGGCAGTGCCGGTGCCTTCCGATGAGCCGATCTGTAGGCGCAGGCCGCCGCCCTCCATGAGCGCACCGAACCCGACCAGATGCCGCAGAAGATCCGTGGCTGAACGGCTCGCGGAGACGGCGCGAGTCGCTTGGACGTTCTCCAGGTAGTTGTTCAGGACCTCGTCGCTCCATTGCGACAGGTCCGTCGCGTGATCAGCTTCTGTTGCCCAACGGGCGAGGTAGCGAAGCTCTGATAGGGCGTGATTGATCGACTTCATCTTGTACGGTTGGTTCGAACGGAAGACTCCCGCGCTTCTCACGATCGGATGCGTGGGGTTGAGCATGGCCATCGCCAGGGTTTTCGCCATCGAAACCCAACTGGCCGGCAGGTCATCAAACCGCAGATGTGCTTGTGCGGCATTGAGGTTGGGCGCAAGACCGCCCGCGCTCAGGTCCCATCGAGGCATGTCGCCGAACCGCGCACGGGGACCCGCCGCGATGCGCCGCTCCTCCGGGAGCACGTACTCGGATAGGTCGAACGGGGGCATCCATGGCCGCGTCGTCGGATTGACTTGGCTGGTCATTGTTCAGCCCGTTGGCCAAACGGCCTGTGCACGTGGAGTTGCAGCGCTCGTGCACGCTCTATCTCGTCGTCCGAGAACCGTGCGAGAACCGCGTCGACATTCACCATCTGCTCGCCATACGTCTCGGCGAAAGAAATTGGCGCCATCGTCTTTTCGATCTCCGTCAGAGTGGTTCGGTATGCCACCAACCTTGGTAGGTGGTCGCGGAAGATCACGGCGTTGCGGCATTGAAGGCACATTGAGGGTGATGCGTGGCAAAGAGTTCCCGGTAGGTCGGCGGGCCCGTGGTAGGGGTCGCGACAGCCGGTGATGGATAGCTGTTGGTCCAAGGGTGATTCCGCGGCAACAGTGTTCGCGATGACGGCGAGCTCCGGATCGGCGCCGTTCACCACTAGCGCTTTTGCAGCCACGTCGACGAACGTCGGGCCCTTGCGGGCGCGGTCCAGCACCTTCTGCTGTGCTCGAAGCACGGTTTGTGCAGCGATCGTATGGACTGTTGTGGTTTGGGCGTAGTGGTTGCGGAAAACTTCGATGGAGTGGTCGTCGCCTGCGGCGCCGTTGAGGGTGCCGATCAGAACTGCCCGAGCACTCTTGACCGTCTTGCGGAGACGGCGCATGTCATAGGGCTTGCTGATCGACAGGGCGTACTTCTCTACGAGTGTGCGCAATGAACAGTCCTGCATGAAGTATTCGGGACGCAATTGGAACGAGGGGTACTCATTCGGCTGGCGGTTCCGTGAATTCTGAACAGGTACCACCCAGAAGGTCGCCTCGGCGGGAGTCAGCGCGTGTGCGTGCTTCATGGCGAAGGATGCGCGCCGCAGCAGGTCGCCGGCCTTCCATCCCCAGGGTGGCTGGTGCGGTGAATCGAGGGTGTGCCAGCGCACTCGCTGAGCACGTAGCTTGCGGGCGCGCACCCGGACCGCGTCTCCCGAAAACTCGATGTCGTCGCGTCTTAGCTGGGCGCTTTCTTCCGGCGCCCATCCTGTTTGAAGGTGCAGCAGTATCCGGATCGCGAGTAAGTACTCGTCGGACGGAACCAAGAAGGCTCCCACCGCCGCAGGGATCGGCGGAGCATTGACACGCCGGCGGATGACACCGGACATGAGGTCGACTGCGCGGGAATCTAGCTGCCGCTGATCGCCGGCAAGGTGCTGCCGAAATGAAGGGTCATACGCCAAGTAGCGAAGCGCCCACAGGACATTCTCGACCTGGTCCCAACCCCCGCTGCGCGGGTCGCGTCCCACCTCCAGCAGCTCGGCGCCACGCCGAAGTCTGTCCTCTGTGGCGCGAACGAGATCTCGGCAGGTCCGCTCGAGTTCGAGTCGCTCACTGTTGTTGAACTCATCGAGGGGAAGGCATTCATACGGTCTGCCGTCGAGCACGCTGCTTTTCGCCCAGTCGTCGAGCACCCCGCCCTCGCGATCGTGCATGCGGAGGTGTCGGGCGACGTGGAGGCGCAATGCGGTTCCTAGCTTTTTGGCATGAACACTGGGCGGTGGGAACTGGTTGACTGCTGCTGACTCCCAGTCATGAAGGCGGCGAGCGACTTCCGTACCGTCGCCATTCAAGGTCAGGAACCGGTCTGCATCTTCGGTGAGAAACTCACCCAGTCGTCGAATGACGACGGATTGGCGTGCCGCGGTCGCTGGCGTGAGGGCGTTAGCCTCGGCGCCCGCCATCCAGGAGTCGGCCAGATCGGCTACCAGTCGCGATGCGACGTACTTTCCTGGGTCGATGTAGGAGGCTTTGAGGGCAGCGCCGGGGGCAAATTGCAAGATGCGAGGGTGGAGAGGATCGATCGTCATGGCGTTCGTGTCTCCAACGCTTCGAGGGCATAGTCGGCGTAGGTCTTCGTTTCATCGCCCCAGGACTCAAATGCGCGCTGTATCAGATCATCCGATTCATCGACGTATCGGAGGTACACCATCGTCGTCGATGGACTGGCGTGGCCAAGGAGGCGTTGCAGGGTCAGCAGCGGGTTGTGAATGATGTGCTCGCTGATGGTGCCGAACCCATTGGTGGGACATGATCGCTCCAGATTCGCGGCCCGCTGCTGCAGGCTGCGCAGCATGACGATCGCAAAGGTGTGTCGCAGATCGTGAGGTGTGACGGCCCGCCCCATGACGGGTGCTAATTCTCCAAGCCTTGCGAGTCGTTCGTTCGCCTCGGTGAAGTATTGGTGCCATCGTCGCTGTGTCGGTGGTTTGCCGCCCTTGCCGACGAAGAGGGAGAGCGGTTCGATGAGGCCGGAGTCATCGATCCGGACAAGTCGACGACGTAGCTCGATCGGAATTGCTGCGATTGGAGTGCGCTTGTTTTCACTTCCCATCCGATACAGCAGTTTTCCTGCTGAATGATCGATCTCGGTTACCACCGCCAACGATGCGAGTTTGCTCCGCAGTGATGCCTGAGACTTCCGAACGAGCGCCACGCGTTCGGTGTTCCGGTAGAGGTTGATCGATGCGATCGTAGATGCCGGAATGTACACGCGACGTGACCGCTCGTTCTTCGCACACGCCTGCAGCGCAATCGAGACGCCATGAAGGTCGTGCGCGATTTCGCAGTCCAGCAGGGTAGACCACTCGCTGAGACGCATTCCGGTCGTCAAGGCCAGCTCGACCGCGCACACGTTTCGGACCGTCGAACGGCCCCGGTAGGAACAATCCATCTCGCCGTTTGGCAGCTGGCCCCCGAATCCGATGTCTCGCACAGTGATCCATTGCGCGTGCGATAGTGCTCGGACGTCCAGTTCGGTCTTTGGGATCCGTGGTGAGACCACCGAACGGCTGCCCACCTGGATCCATGGCACCGTGTCACGTTGGCCGGTCTCATAGAGATAAGTGAACAGCGCACGGATAACGACGAGATGGCGTGCCCACGAGCGCCATGACAGTCCCGCTGCAAGTTGTTGTGCGCGGTAGGCCACCAGGTCTGACTCAGCGACTTCCGTCACGCCGGTCTGCCTAGCGTCGAGGAACCGCGCGAAGGCCAGCGTGTCGCGGGCGTAAGCCTTGACACTGTTTGCGCTCAAGTTGGCGCAGTAGAGCCGCAGAAACGTGCACCACGGCTCCATCGGACGCATGAAGTCATCCAAAATGATCGGAGTGCCGTCCTGGATCAGCCGAGGAGAGTCGCTGGGAAGAAGATCGCTGTCGATGTCATGTGCGAGAACCCAGTTCGCGAAGTAAACGTGCACGGCGCCGTCACTCCTTCCATCCGGCGAGCTGGGCGCGGCGCTCCGCGATCGTCTCAAAGTCGACGGCCTTGTAACCCTCTCGATACAGGCTCACTTCGGCATGCAGCCACTTCCAGCGCCGCGAATCGATGAGTCGTCCGAACTGGTACAGACGGAACTCGATGACGTCGGCGGAGACCTCGAATCGTTCCGACCATCGGTGCACGTCGCGGCAGAACCGGTCGTACGTCGAAGCTCTCTCCTCGAAATACTCCAGGCCGGCCAGGGTAAAGGCAGCTGCACTCACCCGTGAGTCCAGGATCAGGCAGCGCGCCTGCGCAGAGTCGCGGTCGGCGACGAAGTACAGGAACTTCGAGAAGAACGCTGGCCCGAGACGCGGAACCTTCCCGCGGAGTAAGGAATAGGCCGAACGGATGTCGCCGCGGTAGCTGGCGTCGGCGGCAGCAGCGAGGGCGTTGTTGAGCTCGGCATGCTTGGCGTCCCCCATCGCGCTGTTCACGATCGTCGGCGCGTTGCGATAGTCACCCATCACACCCCACGCCAGAACATGCCACAGGAATGACACCCAATCCCGATCGGATGACTGCCTGCATTCATCTGCAAGTCTGAACAGCCCGTCGCGGTTGAGCTCAGCCGATGCGATGGTGACCCCGCGGTTGGCCCACCAGCTGCTCACTTTCACGGGATCATCGATCTGATCCGCGCGGCCGAGTACCACTGACGCCAGTAGGTCGCCGATGGCGTCCTCGGACTCCTGCCACATCCAGCAGAACCGCCCTTCCCGCCGGCTGTCCGAGCTGATCGGCCGAGCCGGTGGCCCACCGTAACCGTGCCAGGAACGAAGGAAAGTGAGACACGCCCGGAGAGAGCGCATAACTTTCACCGGGACTGGCACC
>WBZU01001536.1_pt1 | contig 17251 bp, 14 predicted proteins | sample 5204311 | NCBI WGS metagenome assembly WBZU01 (sample SAMN12344359, study PRJNA552823) | activated sludge metagenome | biome: Activated sludge suspended growth; feature: Nitrification reactor; material: Wastewater; isolation source: activated sludge from nitrification reactor of wastewater... | reverse complement strand
GGCGCTGCTCGGAGGCTCGGCCATCAACGCGACCGGCAATGCGGCGGCGAACCAGCTCACCGGGAACGCCGCGGCGAACGTCCTCGACGGCAAGGGCGGCGCCGACGCGATGGCCGGCGGCAAGGGCAACGACACGTACGTCGTCGACGCGGCGGGCGACACCGTCGCCGAGCTCGCCTCGGAGGGCACCGATCTCGTGCAATCGGCGGTGAGCTTCGCGCTCGGCGCCAACGTCGAGAACCTGACGCTCACCGGCGCGGCGGTCGTCGATGCGACCGGCAATTCGCTGGCGAACGTGCTGACGGGGAATGCCGCCGCGAACACGCTCGACGGCGGGGCGGGCAACGACACGCTGAAAGGCGGCGCGGGCGACGACACCTACGTCGTCGACTCGACCGGCGACGCGATCACCGAGAATGCCGCCGAGGGGACCGACACGGTCCGCGCCACGGTGACCTGGACGCTCGGGACCAATCTCGAGCGCCTCGTGCTCGCCGGAGCGTCGGCGATCAACGGCAACGGCAATGCGCTCGCGAATGCGCTCACCGGAAACGCCGCGAACAACGTGCTCGACGGGAAGGCCGGCGCCGACGCGATGGCGGGCGGCGCGGGGAACGACACCTACGTCGTCGACGCGGGCGGCGATACGACGCTCGAGTACGCCGGCGAAGGCACCGACCTCGTCCAGTCGACGATCGGCTGGGCGCTGGCCGCCAACGTCGAGAACCTGACGCTCACCGGCGCCGCGGCGATCGGCGGCACCGGCAATGCCCTCGCCAACACGATCACGGGCAATGCAGCGGCGAACGTGCTCGACGGCGGCGCGGGCTCCGACACGATGCGCGGCGGGGCGGGCGACGACACGTACGTCGTCGACGCCGCGACCGATGCGGTCATGGAAAACGCGGGCGAGGGCACCGACCTCGTGCGGGCGGCGGTGAACTGGACGCTCGGCGCGAACGTCGAGAACCTGACGCTGACCGGCGCCGCTGCCGTCAACGCGACCGGCAACACGCTGGCCAATGTTCTCACCGGGAACGCGGCCGCGAACATCCTCAACGGAGGCGCGGGCTCGGACACGATGAGGGGAGGTGCGGGCGACGATACCTACGTCGCCGACGTCGCGACCGACGTCGTCGCCGAGAATGCCGCCGAGGGTGTCGACCTCGTTCAGGCGGCGGCGAGCTGGACGCTCGGCGCGAACGTCGAGGACCTCACGCTGACCGGCGCAGCCGCGATCGACGGCACGGGCAACGCGCTGTCCAACGCTCTCGCGGGAAACGCGGCCGCGAACACGCTGTCGGGTGGAGACGGCAACGACCTCGCGTGGGGCGCAGCGGGCAACGACACGCTCGCCGGCGGCAACGGCAACGACGTGCTGCAGGGCGGCGACGGCAACGACGCCATCGGCGACGCCGCGGGCAACAACCTCCTCGACGGCGGCATCGGCGCCGACACGCTCACCGGCTCGTCCGGTCGCGAGATCCTGATCGGCGGCAAGGGCGACGACGTGATCGCCGCGGGCGCCGGCGCTGACGTCTTCGCGTTCAACAAGGGCGACGGCAAGGACACGATCATCGCGACCGCGGGCGCCGACGACACGTTGTCGCTCGGCGGGGGGATCCGTTACGCCGAGCTGGGCTTGCGCAAGATCGGCAACGACCTGGTGCTCGACGCGGGCGCCGACCAGGTCACGCTCAAGGATTGGTATGCGGCGGCGGCCAATCACCGGATGGCGCAACTGCAGGTCGTGACCGACGCGTCGACCGACTACCTCGCGTCGTCGACCGACGCCACGCGGAACCGGCGCGTCGCGCGGTTCGACTTCGCGAAGGTCGTCGCGGGCTTCGACGCCGCGCTCGCCTCCAATCCCTCGATCACCCGCTGGACCGTCGCCGACGCGCTCGCGGGAGCGTTCGTCGGCAGTTCGGACACCGCTGCGCTCGGCGGGGACCTCGCCTATGGGTACGGCCATTCGGGGACGCTGTCCGGCATCGGGTTCGACGCAACCGGCGCGATCCTGGCCGACGCGAACTTCGCGGTGACGCCACAGTCGCTGCTGCCGACCTCGACGCTGAACGCCGGGCCCCGGCTGCTTCGCTAGGTCCGGGCGGGCGGCGAGACGGGCAGGTACCGACCGTCGCCACGCGCGCGCCGTCGGCGCGCCGCACGCCGACCGCGAGACGGCTTGCCCGGCACCCGCGTCGACTCGAACGTCGTCGGGCCGAAGGGGACCCGCGAGGCGCGAGAGGCGTGGGTCGGACTTCAGTCCGACACCCGTCGTGGTCGGCGCGAGAGGCGTGGGTCGGACTTCAGTCCGACACCCGTCGTGGTCGGCGCGAGAGGCGTGGGTCGGACTTCAGTCCGACACCCGTCGTGGTCGGCGCGAGAGGCGTGCGTCAGGCTTCAGTAAGCGACGCCTTGCGCTCGCATCGCTCGAACCCCGTCGGACTGAAGTCCGACCTGCAGTCCGACCCACAACTGCTTCCGTTGGTCGGGCTTCAGTAACCGACACCCGTCGTGTTCCGCGCGAGAGGCGTGGGCCGGGCTTCAGTCCGACTGCCGTCGTGGTCTGGCCCGGTCGGGTGCGCCCCACCCCAGGCTCACGCCCTGAGCCACCCCCGGGCGCATCCTCCCCGCCATCGTCCGCACGACCGATGGCGAGGTTCCCGTGTCCCGGCTCCCGGATCTGCCCTGCACTCGCCACGCGCGCTCGCGCATGCAGCAGCGCGGCATTCCGGCCGCCCTGGTCGACCGGGTGCTGCGCTACGGCCGCGAGGTGCACGACCATCACGGCGCGACCGTCTACCTGATCGACCGCCGGGCCGGCGGCCGGATCGCGCGCGCAGGGGAGGCGCGCGGCGCCGAGATCGACCGGCTGCGCGGCGTCTACGTGGTCGTCGCGACCGACGGGACGATCCGCACGGTCGGCCACCGGACGCGGCGGCTGCGCCGCCACTGAGCGCCCCGCGATCCCGGCCGACATGGGTTCGACGTCACGCACGTCCGGGCACGCGCAGCGGTCCGGGCGCGGCCCGGGCGCCGCTCCCGATCCCGCGGCCGGCGCGTCCGTCGACCGAGCGCCGGGCATGGAATATGCTGCCCCATCCGATTCCGACGACCCGATCTCTCACGTTCGCATGGACCGCTTCGAGCGCTTCTACCGGATCGACCGCCTGCTCGTGCAGCGCAAGCTCGTCGCGATGCGCGAGTTCATGGACGATCTCGAGGTGTCGCGCGCGACGCTCAAGCGCGACCTCGAGTATCTGCGCGACCGCTTCCACGCGCCGATCGAGTGGAACCCCGAGCTCCGCGGCTACGAGTACCGGGTCAAGAAGAGCGACCCGCCGTTCCAGCTCCCCGGCCTGTGGTTCAACCCGTCCGAGATCGAGGCGCTGCTCACGATGCACGCGATGCTCGACGACCTGCAGCCGGGGCTCCTCGGCCGGCACGTCGAGCCGCTCCGCGCGCGGCTCGAGTCGCTGATCGCGGAGGGCAAGGTCGAGGTCTCCGAGGTTCGCAGGCGCGTGAAGATGCTGCCGCAGGCGGCGCGCACGCTCGCCGACGGCGTCTTCGAGATCGTCGCGGCCGGGACGCTGAAGCGCCGCCGCATCGTCATCCGCTACGGCGCGCGCAGCACCGGCGAGACGACCGAGCGCACGGTCTCGCCGCAGCGACTCGTCCACTACCGCGACAACTGGTACGTCGACGCCTGGTGCCACCTGCGCAACGGATTGCGCAAGTTCTCGATCGACGCGATCGCTTCGGCGGAGCTCACCGACGAGCGCGCGAAGCCGGTCGACCTGCGCGAGGTCGAGCGCGAATTCAACAGCGGCTACGGGATCTTCGGCGGCACGAAGGTGAGCTGGGCGAGGCTGCGCTTCGCGCCCGCGCGCGCGCGCTGGGTCGCGCAGGAACGCTGGCACCCCGACCAGCGCGGGCGCGCGGAACCCGACGGCTCCTACGTGCTCGAGGTGCCCTATACGGACGTGCGCGAGCTGATGATGGACATCCTCAAGTTCGGCGCCGAGGTCGAGGTGCTCGGTCCCGCGCCGCTCGCGAAGACCGTCGCGGACGAGATCCGCAGGATGGCCGCCGCGCTTCCGCGCACGTAGCCGGCCCGCGTCGTCATTCCTCGCGAAGCCGCCGGCGGCGATGCGGCGCGCCCGGCTCGCCGCACCTCCCCTCGACGCGCATTGCCGCGGCGCGCGTCGACGACGCACGGCTGGCCGCTCCTGCATGCTCTGTGGAAGGAAGCGCGCGTCGCGTGCGCCGCGGCATCCGGGCGTCCGACGGGAACGCCCCGCGGACTTCGGGTCAGAGCGGCCGCACGCGGGACGGATCCGGTCGCGCGAGCCAGGTCATCGCCGCGTCGGCGAAGCGCTCGCACTCGGCGATCGCGCGCTCCCAGTCGCGGATGCGTGCGGCGTGATCGAGGCCGTAGCGGTAGAAGTCGTTGCGGTCGGGGAGCTTGCGGTTCGGAAGTCGGTCGAGGAACGCGCGCGACGGCGCGAGCAGCAATACGTTCGCGAGCCACGGGTGCGCGCGCGGCCGCCGGCGCCACGGCAGGAACTTGTCGAGCCAGCCGGGCGTGACGTGCGGCACGAAGTGCGGGTAGAGCACGATGCCGTCGAGCCGCGAATGCGGCAGCAGCAGGTGATAGTCGACGAGCCCGCCGTCCCAGTAGTCGCCAGCCGGCGCGCCGGCGATGTCCTCGACCGGATCGCACACCATGGGGATCGAACCGGAGGCCGTCAGCGCGTCCTCGGCGTTCGCCACGTCGATCGGCACGCGCGTGAGCCCGAACGCGTCGTGGGGTTGCGCGAGCGTGGACGGCGCACCCGCGTGGAACACGACGCGCTCGAGGTGATGCGCGAGCCGCGAGCGCGCCATCGCGTTCGTCAGCGCCGCGCGGGCGAACGCGCCGCGGCCGCGCCGCCCCGCGAGCGGTCCGCGCGCACGGGACGTCAGCACGTCGAGCGACACGCCCGCGCGCGTGGGCAGCGCGCCGCCCGCGAGCACCTGCCGCGCGACGGCGCGGATCGTCGCGCTCACCTCCGCGGCCGGCGGCTTGCGGCGGTAGTTCTGGTCGCGCACGTACGCGCGGCAGAGCCGCTCGAGCGCCGCCTCCGCGTCCGGTTGCGCGAGCGCGGCCATGCGCCACGCGCCGATCGACGCGCCAACCAGCTCGACGCGCGCCATCGCCGGCAGCCACTCGCGCGCGAGGCGCCGGTCGAGCGGTATCAGCGCGAGTCCTTTCGGCCCGCCCGCCGCGGCGGGGATCGCGCGCACGTCGGACGGCGCGAGGCCGCGTTCGCGCAGGTGGTGGAGCGCGCGCGGACCCGCACGGATCTCGAGAAGGTCGGCGGAGGCGGCGTGCATCGGACGAGGGGTTCTTCGGGTCGCGGGTCCGCGGCGGCGATGCGCGTGCGCGGCGGGTGCGCGCGAGGCGCGCAGTCTACAACGTGGACGCGCGGCGCCGGCCGGACTACCATCTGCTCCCCGCCCGGGCACGTCGCGCCGATGGACGCCTCCACGTTCGCCGCCGAGATCGAGACTCACCGCCGCTACCTGATGCGCGTCGCGCAGCTGCAGCTGCGCGAGCGCGAGGTCGCGGAGGACGTCGTGCAGGACACGCTCGTCGCGGCGCTGGCGGGCGCGCAGGGCTTCGACGGCCGCTCGAGCCTCAAGACCTGGCTCACCGGCATCCTCAAGCACAAGATCGTCGACGCGATCCGCCGCAAGGCGAAGGCGCCGGTGCCCCTCTCCGCGATCGACGACGAGGGCTCGATCGACGACTTCGACGCGGTGTTCCGGGCCGACGGCGGCTGGGAGACCCCGCCCGCCGACTGGGGCGACCCGGAGGCGGCGCTCGGCGAGCGGCAGTTCTTCGACGTGATGGAGTTCTGCCTCGAGAAGCTCCCGCCGCAGACCGGGCGCGTCTTCATGATGCGCGAGGTGATGGGCCTCGAAACCGACGAAATCTGTAAGGAACTGTCGATCACCGCGAATAACCTCTGGGTGATCCTCTACCGGGCCAGGATGGCGTTGCGCGCCTGCCTCGAGCAGCACTGGTTCGGCGGCGCGCGCCGCGCGAGCCCCGCGTGAGACGAAGGCCCGGGGTCGATGCTCATGGAATGGCTCGGACTCAAGCACTACTGCCGGGACGTCACGCGGCTCGTGTCGCAGGCGCAGGACGCGCCGTTGCCGTGGCGCCAGCGGGTCAGGGTCCGGCTGCACCTGTCGGTGTGCGCCGCGTGCTCGCGCTTCGAGCGGCAGCTGCGCTTCCTGCGCGAGGCCGCGCGGCGCTATCGAACCTGACGCGTCCCTCGCGCGACGCAGGACATCCGTGACCATGATCAGAATCAACGGCAACGATCGCCCGCTCGAGCGAGCGACGTCGGTCGCCGACCTCGTGCGCGAGCTCGCGCTCGAAGGCAAGCGCATCGCGGTCGAGCTGAACGGCGAGATCGTGCCGCGCAGCCGCTACGCCGAGACGCGGCTCGCCGACGGCGACCGGCTGGAGATCGTCGGGGCGGTCGGCGGCGGCTGACCCGGCGCCTCCGGCGGCGGGCGTACAATCGCCGCATGAACGCCCCGCTTCCCGTTCCGGCCGACGACCCGCTGGTGATCGCCGGCCGCGCCTACCGGTCGCGGCTCCTCGTCGGCACCGGCAAGTACCGCGACTTCGCCGAGACGCGCGAGGCGATCGTCGCGTCGGGGGCCGAGATCGTGACGGTCGCGATCCGCCGCACGAACATCGGCCAGGACGCGGGCTCGCCGTCGCTGCTCGACGCGCTGCCGCCCTCCGAGTTCACCTACCTGCCGAACACGGCGGGCTGCTACACGGCCGACGACGCGGTTCGCACGCTGCGGCTCGCACGCGAGCTGCTCGACGGCCACCGGCTGGTCAAGCTCGAGGTGCTGGGCGACAAGAACACGCTGTTCCCCGACGTGCGCCAGACGCTCGCCGCGGCCGGGACGCTCGTGCGCGACGGCTTCGACGTGATGGTCTACACGTCCGACGACCCGATCGTCGCGCGCGAGCTCGAGGCGATCGGCTGCGTCGCGATCATGCCGCTCGCGTCGCTCATCGGCTCGGGGATGGGGATCCTCAATCCGTGGAACCTCAGGCTGATCCTCGAGCAGTCGAAGGTGCCGGTGCTGGTCGACGCGGGCGTGGGGACGGCCTCCGACGCTGCGGTGGCGATGGAGCTGGGTTGCGCCGGCGTGCTGATGAACACCGCGATCGCGCAGGCGCGCGAGCCGGTGCGCATGGCGCGCGCGATGAGGCTCGCCGTCGAGGCGGGGCGCGAGGCGTTCCTCGCGGGCCGCATGCCGCGCAAGCTCTACTCGGCGAGCCCGAGCTCGCCGACCTCCGGACTCATCGGGCGATGACCGTCGCGCGCGACCTCGCGCGGGGCCTCGCGCTCGCCGCGCTCGCCTCGACCGCGCTCGCGGTGCCGCCGACGCGCGACGAGCTCGGCCAGTGGTGCGCCGAGGCCGAGGACATGGCGCACTGCGGGCGCCTCGTCGAGGAGCGGCAGATCAAACGCCTGCCCGGCCTCGCGACGCGCGATGGCGTGAGCCTCAAGGTCGCGCTCTACCCGACCGGCACCGTCACGTTCCGGGACGACGAGAGCGCGATCCACCCGGTCTCGTACAGCCTGTTCGACTCGATCGACGCGATCAACGCGGTGCTGCTGTTCAAGACCGACGGCGAGCGCGCGACCTTCGTGCTGCTGCAGCGCGTCGGCAACCGCGCGACCGAGCTTCCCTCGGAGCCGGCGCTCTCGCCCGACCGCCAGCGCCTCGCGACCGCGGACTTCTGCGCGACCGGCTGCACGAACGAGCTCGCGATCTGGCGCGTGACGCGCGAAGGCGTCGCGAAGGAGCTCGCGTGGCGCTCCGCCGACGACTGGGCCGACGCGACGCCGCGCTGGAAGGATGCCGAGACGGTCGTCGTCGACTACACGGCCGCGAACGACGGGACGCCCCGCACGCTCGAGCGCAAGCTGTCGCAGGGCGGCTGGCTGCCGCCACGCTGATCCCGATGACCGGCGAAGCGCCGGAGGTCGCCCGCCGTCCGGTGCGAAGCTACGTGCTGCGCCAGGGGCGTCTGTCTCCCGCGCAGGCGCGCGCGCTCGAGACGCTGGCGCCGCGCTACTGCCTGCCGTTCGACCGTGCGCCGGTCGACTTCGCCGCGGTCTTCGGGCGGCGCGCGCCGGTCGTGCTCGAGATCGGCTGCGGCATGGGCGAGACGACCGCCGCGATCGCGCTGGCGCATCCGGAGACCGACTTCGTCGGCGTCGAGGTGCACGGGCCGGGTGTGGGTTCGATCCTGAACCGCATCGAGCAGTCGTCGCTCGCGAACCTGCGCATGATCCAGCACGACGCCGTCGAGGTCGTCGACGCGATGATTCCGGAAGGATCGCTCGCCGGCGTCCACGTCTACTTCCCCGACCCGTGGCCGAAGAAGCGCCACCACAAGCGCCGGCTGCTGCAGCCGGCGTTCGTGCACGCGCTCGCGACGCGCCTCGCGCCGGGCGGCTACCTGCACGCGGCGACCGACTGGGCGCCGTACGCCGAGGAGATCCTCGCGACGTTCGCGGCCGAGCCTCTGCTCGTCAACACCGCGCAGCGCTACGCGCCACGCCCCGAGTGGCGGCCGCAGACGAAGTTCGAGACGCGGGGTCTCAAGCTCGGCCACGAGGTGTTCGACATCCTGTTTCGCAGGGGATCGGCTGCCAGTCCCGCTACCGACCTCGGTAGCTCCGGGCGCGCTGATCCCCGCGCTTCACATCGGTCTCCCCTGCTCCCGTAGGCGCCGACCCATTCGGGTCGCCGTCGGGTCTTCGTTGCGTCCTGACGTCAACGGCCGCTATTGTTAAGGGTTGTGGGATGCCTGCCCTGACGCGGGGGCGTGCGAGTGCGTGACGCTGCGTCGTGGGCAGGCGTCGCACAAGCCTCGAGGGAGGAAACCGCGGCGAACGCCACCGCGGTCGGGGGAAGCTAAGCTGCTATGGGGATTCGACCGTGCACCGGCGGGTGCGGTGACGCGGCGCAGTCGATTTGGCGGGAGAGGACGGGGCCCCGCTGGTGGATGCCGATGTTGCCGGGCCGGATGCGGCGATGCTGCAACCGCCGCAAAGCGGGGTGCTGAAGACGCCAGGCGAAACCGTCCGCTATCGGCGGTGGCCGATCGAAAGCGGTCGTGGTGTTGAGGCTGCGAACGCCGATGTTCATGCGGCCACTCGCGATGGAGGTGGGGCGCGGATCGAGACCCGGCGCGCGATGACCTCGACGACACTCATCGCGGCGCCGCAATGGGGGCAGACGAAGGTCGGCGGCACAGAGGCGACCGGCGTCGGCGTGGCTGTCGGCGCTTCGATTGCAGGCGGGACGTGCAGCAGTTCGCGCGCCTGGGCGAGATGCTCGCGGCGGCCAGCGTTGGCGAGCAGGCCGTAGTGGCGGATGCGGTGGAAGCCGCCGGGCAGGACGTGCAGCAGGAAGCGCCGCATGAACTCGTCGGCCGCGAGCGTCATCGCCTTGTACCGCGTCTTCCCCGTGGCCCGGTAGTCCTTCCAGCGGAAGGTGACGCCGCGCTCGTCGAAGGCGAGCAGGCGGCTGTTCGAGATCGCCACCCGATGGGTGTAGCGGGACAGATAGGCGAGCACGGCGGCGGGCCCGGCAAACGGGCGCTTGGCGTAGACGACCCTGAACCGATTGCCGCCCATTGCGACTCATGCTGGCCCTGCTGCTCGAAGACCAGCCGAACCGCCCGCTCCCGAACTTCCGGGGAATACCTCTTCGATGTGCTCATGACTCCATCCTCTCAAGAAATGGAGTCTCCTGGAATCCCGGGGCGGTTCACAGGTCCAGGCCCAGGGTCTCCGCGAGTGCACGCTTCGCGGTCTCGCGCGAGAAGTGCCGCCGGACGTTGTCGACGCCGGCCCGCGAGAGCTTCTCCCACGTCGCTTCGTCCGAATAGGCGCGCGCGAGCGCATCGGCGAACGCCTGCGGATGGTCGGCGACGAGCACGTCGACGCCATCTGCGAGGTGCATTCCCTCGACCGCGACCGAGGTGGCGACCACCGGGACGCCGTAACTCATCGCCAGGTTCACCTTGCCCTTGACGCCCGCGCCGTAGCGCAGCGGCGCGATCGACACGCGCGCGGCGGTGAAGACCGGATCGATGTCCTCAACGTGCCCGACGACGGCGAGCTCGCGGCAATCGAGCGCGCGCACCGAGGCCGGCGGTTCGGCGCCGACGATCGTCGTCACGACGCCGGGCAACCGCGCGCGCACGAGCGGCAGCACTTCGCGGGCGTACCAGAGCACGGCGTCCGCGTTTGGCGGGTGCCGGAAACTGCCGATGAACACGACGCCGGCGCGCTCCGCGAACGGCCTGCCGCCCGGCATCGGCTCGTGGATGTTCGAGAGCACGTCGACGCGCGCGGCGGGCAGGTGGCGCGCGAGCACCTCGCGCTCGACCGGCGACACGACGAGCGTCACGTCGGCGCCTCGCACGACGTCGAGCTCCTGCTCCCGCTCGCGGTCGACGCCGGCCGGCGCGCCGCCGGCGAGCGCCGCCTGCCGCTCGGCGCGCAGAAAGTGCAGGTCGACCGTGTCGAACACGACGCGCGCCTGCGGCGCGAGCCGGCGCACCGCGGCGAGGTGCCTGGCCGCGACGTAGTGCCTCGACAGCACGACGACGTCGAACTCGCGCCCGCGCGTCGCGAGCAGGCTCGCGATCGACTTGAGGTAGGGGCGATACAGGACCTCCACGCCGCGCTGCTGCAGCTCTCCGACGTAGGGCTCGCGGTGCTCGAGGTTGTCCGCGACGAACGTCGCCTTGCCTCCGAGCTCGCCGACGAGCTCGAGGATCGCGCGCATGCGCACCGAGCCCGAGTCGCGGTCGGGCGTCAGCATGCACGCGTCGACGACGAGCACGCGAAGGCGCGCTCCGCGGTCCGCTTCGAGGCCGGGCGAGTCCCCGTTCGACCGGTGCGCGGCGAGCTCGACGCCCCACCGTCGCGCGAACGTCGCGCGGTTGACCGCCTGGTGCTTCTTGACACCCGAGGTCTCGTCGGTGCCCGCCGTCACGCCCTCGAAGTGCACGACGGTCGCCGCCGGCTGGTACCAGACCGAGCGCCCCGCGGCGCGCGCCGCGAACGCGAGCTCGGTGTCCTCGTAGTACGCGGGCGAATAGCGCGCGTCGAACCCGCCGAGCGACGCGAACAGGTCGCGCGGGATCGCGAGGCAGGCGCCCGAGCAATAGTCGACGCGCCGCAGGTAGTTGTACTCGGGACGGTCCGGATCGTCGCCGCGACCGAGGTTCCAGGCCGACCCGTCGCGCCAGACAATCCCGCCCGCCTCCTGCAGCCGGCCGTCCGGATAGACGAGCTTCGCGCCGACGACCCCGGCGTCGGGATGGCGCTCGAACACGCCCAGCAGCGCGTCGAGCCAGCCCGGCGTCACGATCGTGTCGTTGTTGAGGAACACGAGCGTCGCGCCGCGCGCGCGCACCGCGCCGAGGTTGCACGCCGCGATGAACCCGCCGTTCGCCTCCGGGCGCTCGAAGCGCACGCCCGTCACGCCCGACAGCGCCTGCGCGAGCGGCTCGGGCGAGGCGTCGTCGACGACGATGACCTCGACCTCGTCGTGGCGCACCGTCGCGTGGACGCTCTTCAGGCACGTGTACGTCGCGAGCGCCTGGCCGTAGGCCGGGATCACGATCGACACGCGCGGCGCGGCGGCGGCGCCGAACGCGAGCGGCGCGATTGCGGTTTCCGCGGCCCAGGTGCGCCGGTGCGCGGGCGCGACGAACGCGCGGCCGCGCAGCTTGTCGCGCACGCGCCGCGCGAGCGCCCCCGGTCCCTGCTCGCGCAGCACCGTTAGCGCCGTGCCCGTCTGCCGCGGCAGCTGGCGCACCGCCGCGGGCGCCGTCGCGACGCGCTCGCGCGCGACGCGGGCGTGCATCATCGCGCGCCGCAGCGGCGCGGTCAGCCTCCAGCTCGTCGACGTCTCCAGCTCGGCGATGCGCTCGCGGGCCTGCGCGAGCTCGCGCTCGTGGCCGCGCGAGGCGAGTGTCGCGTCCGCGCGCGCGGCTCGCGCGACGAGCTCGTTCAGCGCTTCGCGCTCGCCGCACAGCGCGCCCGCACGCACGAGGGCCGAGAGCGGCAGCGGGGGCGGCGGCTCGGGCGCCATGAAGTGGCGCGCCTCGAGCGCCGGCAGCGCCGGGAGTCCGTGCGAGACCGGGTCGCGGCCGCGCGTGAGCATCTCGACGTACTCGGTCCACGATACCGGCGCCGCGTCGGCCGGCGCGCCGGGCACCGGAGCCGCCGCGAGCCCGAGCAGCGCGTCGTTCCACGCGCCCGCGGGCGCGTCCCACGCGACGATCCGCGCGCGCTCGACCCCGATCAGACGCTCGCGGATCGCGCCCAGCGACGTCGCGACGATCGGCCTGCCGGTCGCGAGCGCGGCCGACAACGTGTACGACCAGGTCTCCGGCCACTGGGCCGGGAAGAGCCAGACGTCCGGCGCCTCGGCCGCGACGAGCGCGGGCAGATCCGCCTCGTCGTACGCGCCGGTCATCGCGATCGTGCCCGCGCGCAGCGGCGGCAGCGGCGCGCCGACCGGGCCGAGGACGCGGAACGCGAGCGGGAGCCCCCGCGCCTCGGCGTCGCGCGCGCACGCGACGACGACGTCGAGTCCCTTGTCGGGCGTGAGCTTGCCGATGAGGCCGACGCGCACCGACCTGCGCGTGAAATCGGCGCGCGGCTCGGGGTGCGGATGGACGACGACCGGCAGCGCGGGAAAGTGGCGCCTGGACCGTACCGCCGTGTCGACGCTCGGCGCGATGATCCGCGCCGCACCCGCGAGCCAGGCGCCGAACGCGCCGCGCCATCCCGCGATGTCGAGCGGCCACTGCGCGGGGCGGCGCGCGAGGCACGCGTCGCAGCCCGCGTCGTCGGGCTCGCCGCAGTAGCGCCCCTCGCCGCGGTCGAGGTGGTACTGCGGGCAGTGCGGATACGCATCGTGCAGCGTAACGTCGAACGGCACGCCGGCGTCGGCAGGCAGCTCGAGCGCCTCGCGCGGCAGGCCGTCGACGTGGTGGTAGTGCATCCATGCGACGCCCGCGCCGCGCAGCAGCGCGGCGAGCGTCGCGCGATCGCCCGGATAGCGGAACCACGCGTCGAAGCGCGCGCCGTCGTGCGCGGCCGACAGGTGAACGACGTCGCGGCCCGCGGGCCCGAGCCGCAGCACCTCCGCGCGGCCCGCGAGCGCCGCCGCGAGCTCGTCGACGTGTCGGCGCACGCCGCCGCCCCAGCCGTGACTGACGAGCACGACCTTCGGCCGCGGCGAGGCCGCGAGGCGCCTGAGCGTGCCGGTGGGATCGTCGGGCATGGAAGCGTTCGCCGGCCGCCCGCGAACCGACGCGGGGCCTGCGTGCGGGATTGTAGCCGGACCGCCCCCCGCGGGCCGCGCCCCGGGGGGGCGCGCAGGCGCGCTCCGGGGACGGCGCTATTCGTCGAGCGTGACGATGACCGGCTGGTGATCCGATAGCGTGGTCGCGACGTCGACCTCGACGGCGCTCACGTGCCGCGCGAGCTCGTCGCTCACGAACACGAAGTCGCAGGCGACCGGCTTCGAGTCGGGCGAGTAGGGCTTGTGCAGGCAGAAGGTCGGCGGCTGCGGCCGCTCGCCGTGAACGAGGCGCCAGGCGTCGTGGAACCGCGACGTCGCGTCCGGGAACGGCGCGAGCATCTGCGCGTAGTCGGGGTCGTCCGGTCCCAGGTTGAAGTCGCCGGTCACGATCGTCGCGAACGGATGCGGATACACGTGGAACGGGCCGCCGTCGTCGCGCTCGGCGCTGCCGAGCCGCGCGTGTCCGTGCCCCTCCGCGTGAATCTCGCGCAGCCGGCGCACCTGCTGCGACCGCTGCGCGGGCGACCAGTACTCGAGGTGCGTCGTCACGATCCGCATGAGGCCGGACGGCGCCGCGACCACCACCTCGACCGCCACGCGCGGCATCGACGCGACGCCAGGGTCCGCCGGCCACGGCAGCGCGTGCCTTCGCACCTGCCGCACCGGCAGGCGCGTCGCGATCGCGTTGCCGAAGCGCCGCCGCCGGCCGTCGTCGGCCGGATGGTCGGTGCCGACGCCGTGGATCACCGTGTAGCCGGGCAGGAGCGCCGCGAGCTGCGCGAACTGGTCACCGCCGTCGTTGCCCTCGAGGCGCGGATCCGGGAAGTTGTCGGCGAGCTCCTGCACGCACAGCACGTCGAAGTCGGCGAGCGATCGTGCGTGCGCGATCACGCGCGCCGGCTCGACGCGGCCGTCGAGACCGAGGAACCACTGGACGTTCCAGGTGACGAGTCGGAACACGTCGGGGCCTCTAGCGGATGCCGGCGCGCATGAACGACGCGACGAACTGGCGCTGGAACAGCAGGAACGCGACGAGGAGCGGCGCGGTCGTGAGCAGCGTCGCCGCCGTGATGATCGACCAGTCGATGCCCTGGTCGGTCGACGAGAATACCTGCAGGCCGACGGTCACCGGCCGCGACTCGACCGAGTTCGTGATGATGAGCGGCCACAGGAAGTTGTTCCAGTGGTAGCTCACCGACACGAGCGCGTAGGCGAGGTAGGTCGGGCGGGCGAGCGGGACGTAGACCTTCCAGAGCACGGCGAGCGGCGAGCAGCCCTCGACGCGCGCGGCCTCGTCGAGCTCGCGCGGGATCGTCTTGAACGTCTGGCGCAGGAGGAAGATGCCGAACGCGCTCGCCCAGTACGGCAGTCCGATCGCGAGGATCGTGTCCTTGATGCCGAGGAAGGTCATCGTCCGGTAGTTCTCGACGATCAGGACGTCCGGCATGATCATGAGCTGCACGAGCACGAGCGCGAAAAGCACGTTGCGCCCCGGGAACTCGAAGCGCGCGAACGCGTACGCGGCGAGCGTCACGAGCACGAGCTGCGCCGCGAGCACCATCGTCACGAGGACCACCGTGTTGACGAAGTAGCGCGCGAACGGCGCGGCGTTCCAGGCCTTGACGAAGTTGTCGAGCGTGAGCGGCGCGGTGAGCGCGAGCCGCGTCGAGAACTCGGCCGGGTGGAACGCCGTCCAGAACGCGTAGAGCAGCGGCAGCACCCACAGGAAGCCCAGCAGCCACGCCGCCGCGGTCTCGACGGCGCGCGCGAAGCCGCGCGAGTCGTACACGTGCGTCATCGCGCCGACTCCCGGTTCCCGTCCCCCGGGAGGCTCCCCGCCCGGGGTTGCCGCTCGCGACGCGGCTTCTGCGGTGCAGGCTCGGCGGTCACTGATAATGGGTCCTGCGCTCGAGCACGAAGAACTGGACGAGCGCCGTGACGCCGAGGATCGCGAGCAGCACCATCGTGAGCGCCGCCGCGTACGCCGAATCCCAGAAGCGGAACCCGATCTCGTAGATGTAGTAGAGCAACAGCGCCGTCGCGTTGTCCGGGCCGCCGCGCGTCATCACGACGATGTGGTCGACCAGCCGGAACGCGTTGATCACCGCGTTGACGAGCACGAACAGCGTGACCGGCATCAGCAGCGGGAACGTCACGCGACGGAAGAAGTGCCAGCGCGACGCGCCCTCGATCGCCGCGGCCTCGGCGAGGCTGGGCGACATCGACTGCAGCGCCGCGAGGTAGAAGATCATGAAGAAGCCGGCTTCCTTCCAGATCGTCACGACCATCAGGCTCGCGAGCGCCGTCGACTTGCTGCCGAGCCAGTTGTGGCTCGCGAAGCCGAGCCCCTTCGTGAGCTGCTCGAGGAGCCCGTACTCCGGCGTGTAGAAGAACAGCCAGATGTTCGCGACCGCGATCATCGGCAGCACGGTCGGCGTGAAGTAGGCGAGCCGCAGGAAGCCGCGGCCGGCGAGCTTTCCCTGCACCCACACCGCCATCAGCAGCGCGAGCGCGATCGAGACCGGGATCGTGCCGAGCGCGTACCAGAGGTTGTTCGACAGCGCCTGCCAGAAGATCGGGTCCTCGACGAGCTGCGCGTAGTTGTCGGCGCCGACCCAGACGGCGGGCCGGCTGCCCTTCGGCGTCGAGAAGAAGCTGTGCCAGAGGTTCGCGACCGCCGGATAGTGCGTGAACAGCACGAGCAGCGCCATCGCCGGCGCGAGCAGCAGCCACGCGTACAGCCATTGCTTCGTGCGGGTCATCGTTGCTCGGACGTGGCGTGGGTCATGTCGACTCGCCGTTGCGTTCGACCGGGACGTTCATCTCCCGCTCGCTACGGCGCGGGGAGAGGGTCGGGGTGAGGGGGCTCGACCGCCGACCCGGCCGTTCCATCCCACTCTCTCCGCATCGCGGGGAGAGGGTCGGGGTGAGGGGGCTCGACCGCCGACCGGGCCGTTCCATCCCACTCTCTCCGCATCGCGGGGAGAGGGTCGGGGTGAGGGGGCTCGACCGACGACCGGGCCGTTCCATCCCACTCTCTCCGCATCGCGGGGAGAGGGTCGGGGTGAGGGGGCTCGACCAGGGACTCGAGAATGCATTCGACCACGGCATCGGTGTCGTCCAGCGTTTCGTTGTCCCAGAATCGTACGACACGCCACCCGCGCAAACGAAGGTATTCGCTGCGCGCGGCGTCGCGACGCGCAAGTTCGATATGCTGCCCGCCGTCCAGCTCGACGACGAGGCGCCGCTCGATGCATGCGAAGTCGGCGACGAAGGGCCCGATCGGGTGCTGACGGCGGAACTTGCATCCATCGAGCCGCGCTCCTCGCAGTCGATACCACAGTCGCCGCTCGGCGTCGGTGGACGACTTGCGCAGCTTCCTCGCGAAATCGACGCCCCTCACCCCAACCCTCTCCCCGCACCGCGGGGAGAGGGAGTCTGTTCCCTGGCGCCTCGGCCCGCCTTCGACCTTTTGGCTGAACCCTGCGCCCCTCACCCGGCCCTCTCCCCGCATGCGGGGAGAGGGAGTCAGGGCGCTCGGGCGAAGCCGGTACCCCTCACCCCAACCCTCTCCCCGCACCGCGGGGAGAGGGAGTCTCACCGTCGCCATGCGGGTAGAGGCAGTCAGGGCGCCCGAGCCAAGCCAACACCCCTCACCCCAACCCTCTCCCCGCACCGCGGGGAGAGGGAGTCTCACCGTCGCCATGCGGGTAGAGGGAGTCACGGCGCTCGAGCCAAGCCAACACCCCTCACCCCAACCCTCTCCCCGCACCGCGGGGAGAGGGAGTCTCACCGTCGCGATGAGGGGAGAGGGAGTCAC
>WBZU01001533.1_pt1 | contig 17281 bp, 24 predicted proteins | sample 5204311 | NCBI WGS metagenome assembly WBZU01 (sample SAMN12344359, study PRJNA552823) | activated sludge metagenome | biome: Activated sludge suspended growth; feature: Nitrification reactor; material: Wastewater; isolation source: activated sludge from nitrification reactor of wastewater... | reverse complement strand
CACGTCGATTTTGTGTACCTACATGCGAAGCGTTTTCACGAGATCAACGCATGTTTGGGCACATGGGCCACGACAAACCGTCGGTTAGTAAGGACAAACCTTGTTCGGCTGCCTGGGAAATTTGACGTGTTACCAAGCCATTTGACGGTTGCGAACTCGTCAAATGACGGTTTCTTTCCATCTGTCCTTGGATCGGAAGGATTGCAGGCGCAGCAAGCGCGCGAGATCGATCTTGCATTTCGTCCAAACAAGAGACAGGATACGTATGTTCCGCTGGACAAACGGTCCGGCCGCATACAGACAAAAAAACTCGCCCCCAAAGTAATCCTTCGTACCGATACTTTAGGGGCGGCTAGGTGAGGTATGTCTAACACGCCCAAGGCCCAAACGCAAGCAGACAACGACGCCGACGAACCCAATTGGTTCGAAGCTGAAATCGTCGAGCCATTGCCAAACTGGGGTCCATTTCTTCCGTGGAGAGCGGTTAAGGCGTTTTTCCCGCTCACCCGCGGCAACACACAACACATTGCAATGGTGATTGCCCGAATTACACCTCGCGACGGAAAGGTGTTTGTCGTGCAAAAGGATATTTGTCTCGAATCAGGGCGGGGCGACAAAACTGTCCGGGCTGCAATCAAGAAATTGCACGCGTTGGGCATTCTTGCAAAAGCCAAACGCACCATGGGCGGGTTCGACTGCGTGTGGGGAAAAGTGGCCTACGGGCTCACAGATGACGCCAAGGTAGGTCAACGCGCTGAGAAAGCATCTTCTCAGGCATCTGCGGCTCTGCGTGACTCGCTGCGGCAAGCATTGCGCCCTGCGTATGTGGCGGCGATTTGTGGTTCTGAGCAATACGGGTTCCAGGTCCGGGCGGATTCGCCTCGCATTGCGGAATTATCAGCGTTGACAATTACGGCCGAAAAGCGCATTGTCGAAAACCTGGTTTATTTTGCGATGTCGTCCCGCACGCCGAAGGCGCCATACGACAACGCGCGGTTTGTGCTGTCGCGCTGGGTGAGTTTGCCAGGAAACGGCGGCTTTCTGCTGCGTTGCGGGCACCCTCTGGAACGGTTTGCCCAGGATGCGTCTGCGCTGGTTTGCCGTCTTTTGGCCGAGCAGGGGCGAGATGAAGTCGAAGCTGACAGCTCAGAAATTGCGCAATCGCGGGTCGTTGGAAAAACAGCCGTCGATCGGACGCAAGCGGAAAAGCAACGTAACGCCCAGGATGCGGCCAAATTGCTTGCGGTATTGCGTCGAGGTAGCATTGCCGCGTAAAACCAGTTAGTCACAAATAGGCGTGTTCCCGACCTGTGCAACCAAGTCGGGAACACTCAATCGGAACCCTTTCAAGGAGGGAAACGACTGTGAAATCTGTCTATAACACATCGTCCATCACGTCAAGCGCAAATGAACTGAAGATCCATGTGGGTGTGCGCGTGCGTGACCTCAGATTATCCCGTGGTATGTCAATGCGTCAAGTCGAGGCGGCCGGGGGCCCGCACTCACAAACGCTTATGCATATCGAACACGGCAAAGCAAATCCAACAATGCGCACCATGAAAAAACTGGCGCGCGCAATGGGTTTTCACCCGGCAACGTTATTCGAGCCCGTTGAGGGTGACAAACGTATCCGACGGCGAGACGCGTTTGTGTATGGACTTACAGACGAGGAATTCGAATTCGTCGTCGTAAAACTGAGGAAGGAAGAGTAAAAATGGGCATCGTGTTGCCTCATGGCGGGTTTGCAAGCGAGAGCTTGAATAGTGGTGGACCCTTTTCGTGGGTGCACGTTGGCGATGTTCGGCATTCGGACGAACGAATTGGTCCATCATTTCAATACGGGCGGCTTCGAGACAGCAAGGGAATGCCGCGCCACTTGCATTTTACGTACGACAAGACGACGGATCGTCACGTGTGGATGCTTTGCGATACTCCCATTGTGGGGTTTCCGGAGTACTTCCTAATCGAAGACGCTGCGGATTGCTTGCTGAATGGTGATGGAGTGGCAGGGATGTTCCGATGGCAAGGCGCCCTTTGGCGCGTGCACGCAGCTTGTTTTGGTGGTGTGCACGTTGTGAAATTGTTGGTGTGGTGAATGGTCTGGGCATCTGCTTTGCAGTTGGTCGCATCGATGCTTGCATTGTTTCGAGCTGGAATGATGCAAGCATTGCCACGATGGACAACGTCAAAACCAAGCAATGACAATGTTTCGATTGCTTTGGAACCTTGGGCGCTCGCCGTAGTGTTGGTTTTGGACGTTGCAAACGATTGGGGCAATCGTGCGATAAACGCTCACCTACCTGCGCCCGGTGGGCCGTTGCTTTCTGGTGTTGCGCGAATCACTGCACACCTCGGGTTAGCCGTCTACGCCGCTTGGGTATGTGGCATACTGGCGTTTGTCGGGTTAATAGCACGTCGGTTCTTGCCGCGATTTGGTGTTGCTGGGGCGATCATTCTGTGGAGCACATTTACCATTTCAAACGTGCTCTTCTACGAGAAAATCCGCGGCGACGTCGCATTGAAAGTCCTGGGTGTCGTACATTGTATCGCATTCGTTTGTGAATTGCCGTGTTTGGTTTTCATAGTGCGTTTCGACAAACGGCTAACCACTGAACGGGTTTGCGCGGTTTGGCTTGTTTTTCTTGGAGTGGCCGCAGGCATAGGGCCTTTGCGGCCGTGGGATTGGGGAGCGGTCGATCGCGGCCTGGCTGAAAACGCTTTGACGCTCGCAATGGGCGTGCTTTACGCGTCGATCATCGTAACGATACTGGCAGGTGCATCATGGAGTGGGCTATTGCGTTATTGTGGCTTGTTGCGTTTGCGATTCTCAGCTATTGGTGGATCTCGCGAATCATAGCGAACTCGCAAGCGATTTCCGAAAATACGATTGTGCTGTTGCGGGTGGAAGAATTGCTCCTCAAGGAATCGTCGCCGGATCAAAAGGCTTGGCTGCCGGCGGCGCCGTCTGAGGTGGTAAAGACAAACGTCACAAAAGACGCCGAAATGGAGCGGATTCCGCGACGACCACCATTTGACACACTTGTTGAGGGGGCGAAACCCCGTGACACGTTGGTTGACGAGACGAGTGGTGAACTTCCCGATGATGAAGAGCATCGACCGACAACGGTCTTGCCAAGGTGCACGTGTGGTTCCATAAATTTCACTCCGCTTGGCGGGCTTTTTCAATGCCAATCGTGCGGGGTGGTTGCGCCGTTGAGGTTCGAAAGCACGGAGACACGCAAAGTTGCCTGAAAGCCACAGGTCATGAGTCGAGGGAAAAAAGGTGCTCCGAACACGGGAATCGTCAGCGGGTGGTTTTACGTTGCACAACATCGAAATTCGAATCTGGGCTGGCTGCCGCCATTTGTGGCGCTCAGCCGGGCTGATGCAATTCTCAAGTCCAAATTGGACGGTGAGGCAACGAATTTTGTTCGCGGCCCGTTCGGTTCTCGCTGGGAAGCATGGAATGATCTGCAAACCTGGCTGAATTCCGGGGAGAAGCGGACAGAAGAGGTGGGATGATGAACACAACAGAAGAGGAGGCAGACGCTGCTGAGCAATCAAATTGCCCCAACTGCCTCAACTGCATGGGGGTTGGAGACTTCAATTGCACTTGTTCGTGTAAATGCCACGATATGGAAGTGGCGAAGCGCCATTTCCAAATGCTTTGCGCTGGCTGCGGATACCCATTCTACCAGCATTGGAGTCACGAATTTACGGGCGAGCTGCATTGTCCCGATCCTGATGTGGTCGGACCACCTGAGCAACCAAAACGCAAATGACAGCAGTTTCGCTCAAAGGCCAACACGTCCCTGCTCTCGACGTCAAGACGGTTGCCGTCGAGGCGCTGAAATTCGGCAAACAAAAAGTGCTTGGCACTCAAAACACGTTTGGCTATCTGGTTGGAACGTGTTCGTGTGTTGGGAATCAAAATGGTCGCTGTGCGTGGTTTGCTTATGATGCTGGGCAAATTGTCGGCGTCACTCAAGCGTTTGTTGCGCATTTAATACGATGGCATGCGAAGGAAGACGCAAATGATTCCACCAACAAGTGAGCAAATCCAACTGACTGAACGCTTTTTAGATTATGTCGTTGAATGGGGGCGTGAATTCGATCATTGGAAAAACCTCGGTCGTCTGGAAATACACAAAAGAAATCTAGGGATTGCGTGTGAACGATACGCCGAAAAAATGGAGGAATATGGATCCGACAAACTCAAAGAAAAAAACCGTAGCGCAAACGTTGACGAAAAAAAAGATTGAACGGATCGAATTCTACCTGGGCTATGTGTTCGCATGGGTTGAGGTTGACAAACACGTTCCGAGCAATGCGCGTCCCGCTCATCGTGAACGGTTGCTCACTGAAACCAAAAATCTGCAGATGGTGCTTCGGAGTTAGGAAGGGTTGTTCGGTCCAAGAATTGCGGCAATGGTGACGAGGTCGGCGGCCTGTGGCGGCCATTCTGGCAAACGGCTAGCGCCCGTTGGAATTGCGATGTAAACACCAATCTTGTTTTCGAGCAAATCCTCTGTCGTAAGCCGCATATTTGGCCCAAAAATTCTGGGCGTCGGGGTCAAGAGACCAGCTTGTTCGAACTCGAGCATCAAGAGCAGTTGTGTTTCCGCGATGCGTTCGCCTGGTGTCGCACCCGGACTCAACGCAAAGTATTTGAAAATGGGTTTGCCTTCACCGTCGATGGGCCAAAATGTCAAATTCATTTTATCCCTCGTAAACCGCGAGCGTCGCGTGTTGGTCAATCGGGGTTGTGGTCGCGAAAATCCGGACGTCGGTGGCGGTGGGCGTTATCGCCGCTTGCGCGGTGAGGTTTGCGCCAGGGGTAAGACCCACCAGACGGCGATAACCATGGACGGAATCAAGGGGTGTGCCTGTGTGACCGTGTGAGTGAAAGGTTTTTTCAGATCCGGCAATGGTCAACGCCTCAAGATGCCATTTGGCGCCAACAGTGTTTCCATGCAAGGCACTTACATGAAGGATTAACTCGACAATTCCGCTGGCCGGAACTTGAAATGGGGTCGTCATGATCGGCGTTTTTGCAGGAATTGACCAAGTCAAGTCACCCGTCAATGTTGTTTGGCTGATCAGCCCCCCCGGACCTCGGGGGCCTTGGATGCCCGGCGCCCCTGCGGGGAGGGGATTCTGATCAATCTCGCACGTACACGGTCCCGTGCCAGTGGCACGAACCGTTCGAGCGTAGGCAAATGCGTGGTTTGTCGTGTGCAGTGGCTTCTGGCTGGTAAGCTGCGCGATGCGGGCCCATGTTGTCCCGTTCAACGAAATCTCCAGGAAAGCCGAGTCGTCCGCGTTGGTTGCTCCGAACAACACAGTTCTTGTGCCAGTCAAAGATGACACCAACGTTGACGTTCCGGTCCCTGTGGTAACTGGAATTGAGATGGGCGGCATGAAATACCTCCGGGTTTGCGTGAAGTGCGTTCAAGGAATAGCAGACGGCAAAGAAAAATGCTACGGTGTTTGGGTGAATTGATTTCCAAGCGGCAACGACGGTCTACCAGTCGAGGTCAAGGCAAATGGACGGTGCTGAGTCATTTTCGCATGAACTGTTTCCTCGTGGCGTCGATGACGATGGGAACGACAAACCATTGCCGGTAATTGAATACCTGTACATTCGTAGATTCAACAAAGCAAACGATCCGAAGGACTATGTGCAAGCGCCGGAGAGGTATACGCCAAGCGAATTGACTGGATGGAAGAAGCTGCATGAACTCTGCGGCGGCGGTATTTTTCAGGTCGTTGGTTTGACCAAACAACATCGCTATGGGGCGTTTTCGGAGGTTATGACATTGCCTGGACCGCCCAAAGGTTTTTTTGCGACCGGCGTGGATATGACGCAAACAAGTGCCAATGTAGCAGCGATGCCCGCGCCCTCTCCCATCGATTCAAATGTTTTAATGTTAAAAGCATTCATGGAAATACAAAGCCAAGAGCGCCAAAATACTCAAGCTATGATGTTGAAAATGATGGAAATGACTGCCGGACCAAAAACAGCGCCGGAGAAGACGCAATTGTCGCAATTGGCTGATTTGGTAAATTTGGCGAAGGTTTTTCGTTCGAATGGCGATGAGGTCAAATCGACTTTGGCTTTGATTCGCGAGTTCCAAGGCATGAGCGCCGGACAACAAAGTCGTGACGATGATATTGAAAAACTTTTGACTGGATTGTTGGGCAAAGCGATTGAAAAGCCCTCAGCGGCGCCCGAACCCACAAAAGAAAAAGAAAAGGACGATTGGGTTGAAGTTGTGCTGCCGCATCTTGGGTCGGTCAGAATTACACGCGCACAACATCAGGCGTTGTTGGCTCAACAGAAGTTTGGAAACGGCGCTCCAAATGCGAGCAAACCCGTTGCGGCGGCGCCGGATGCTGAAAGGCCCCCAACGCAAACCGAGACGTCAAAAAAGCCTTCGGAAAAACCAACGCCAACAAACGAAGCGGCTGTTGATTTGGGTCCAAGTCTCAAGGAAGCTCTGAATTCGCCGGACATCAAAAGCATGATACCGGAAGGTCTTCTCGGCCTGTTGGGAGGGATGAAGCGTGAAAATTAGAATGATTCGCTTCAAGGATAACTTGGAAAAAGCTGCATATTTACAAAATGAGGCGGTTAAGGACGCCCGGTTTCCTATTGTGCAAGCGTGGGCGGCACAATTCCGAAATATTCCCGATGAAATGGCGCGCGCACGTGCAATACTGCGGTTTTGTACTCATTGCATCGATTATGTCAATGATCCTGGTGTGGAAGTGCTCGACGACTCCGCGGTTGCGCTCGTTCGTGGATTTGGCGACTGTGACGTCAAAGCACGGCTCTTTGTGGCATTGTGCGAGTTATCTGGGCTCCGTGCCAGAACTCAACCGATCCTTCGAGGGAACAGGTTTCCGCATATCCGGGCAGAGGTATTTGTCGATGGAAAGTGGCAAGTCGCGGACCCAATTATCGCAAACTCGGATGTTGGGCGCGTTCCGTCAAACGTCAATGCGAGAACGTCATGGCGCTGAAATCGGTTGTTGGAAAGGGCGGTTTTGCCTCTTGGGTGCGCAAGCTCAAGCATAAATCGGGCGTATATAGAATCGTTTCCAAGGGCAAAACGCTTTATGTCGGTTCCTCTTCGAAAAACCGAATGTATGGGACATTGACGCGGCATTTTCAGCGTTGGGAACGTTCTCGCCCCGCTGATATGACTGGTTATGTATTCGATCGTAAAAACGTGTTGGTTGAGGTCAAGGTGACGTCGGCTGGTGAAATTGCCTTGTCCACCGAAAAGGCTTGGATCGCGCGATTCGATCCGCTGCTCAACCGTGAAAATTCGGAGTACAACGACGATCCTATTGAGGACGACGACCTGGTTGACGCGTTGGCGTCCATTGTCCAAGAGGGTATCCCATTCTAGTGAGGTGCTTGTGAAAATCATCGATGACATTATCCATTTCTTCGATCCAGAGGGCACGTCGAAGGGGCAAGCGATGCGAAATTACGGAGAGGAGGACGAGGTCCCGGTTCCTTGGCAAGCGACTATCGAGTCAAATAAGATTCGAACAAAAATTGCAATCGTTGAAGGGCCAGGGTGGGAAAAGTCGGACGTACAAGCATCACGCGAACATCACCCGCATAGCACGTATTTTGTGGTTCTCCACTGGCTAAAAAAACGGGGCCGCGGCGGCGTGATTTATGGTTATCAAGGACGTTCGCGCTACACGATAAACAGCCGGGGGCAGGTGGTGTTTTTGGTTGATCATAATCCGAGTTTATCGGACAAGGCCGAGGATGCGGGGTTTGTCCTAGAATGATATCACAAATGAATACGCGTCGATGGTCTGAAACGGCGTTTGCCTGGGAACATCCCGGTCGAATATGGTGGCCCTTCACGATTTGGTGCGCGGACGATGAACTGTTTTCCTTCGAGGTCAACTGTTTGACTGAAGGCACCTCTTAGGGAAGTCAATTATGGTTAATTGGGACGCACTTCGAGATGCATTGTGCGAACGTGGAATTTCAAAGCCAGAAGCCGAACGCATCGTGAACGACGCTCGTGCTGAGCGTCACGCGGTCGAAAATGGTCAATGCCCCAATTGCAAGGCGGCAATCGTTGCTGAACGTGATGTCCGACAATCAGGGGTCAAGCCTGCTGATGGGGTTTGGCACCAGGTGCGGTGCGCAAATTGCAAATACATGGCTGATTTCATTATGTGAGGCGAATTCCGCTAGAATTGTTTGCGCTCGATTCGCCGTGGTGTAGGAGTCCATCTACATTTATCAGGCACCTCGAACGCTTCGGCCGTCATGTAGACGACCGCATCGACCTCATGTTCGGTTTCGGTTGGGCCTGCAACGTGCCCGGCCGCATTCACGCGGGCGATGACAAACGTCGTTCGATGTTTGCGTTTGATTGAGCGCAAAAACTCGGCCGGGTTTGCCGTTCGAACCCATGGTTGCAATGAATCGACGACGATAACGTCATTTTTTCGGGTTTCGTTCCAAATGCGCAATGGGTCCGCGTTGTTTTCCTCGACGTAAACGTTTGTTATCGGGGTCTTTGTTCTGAGAAAAACAGCTTTTACCAATGTTTCATGTTGATCCGCATTGCACCAAAAAACGCGGCCATTGCGTGCGCGTGCAACATGCCAAGATAAATGTGCAACTGCCGTCGACTTACCAACCCCTCCGGGACCGAGAACCAAAATCACAGCTCCATCGGCAACGCCTCCAAGAACGTTCGCGAGGGGGCTTTCGGGCACTGGTAAAACGTTGACATCGTCGGACACCTGTGTTAGGGGCCGAGCGGATGTAGGGGGGTCCTTCTCGACGAAGTATTGACCGCCGCAAAATCCATCTGCCTTCCAACCTTGGCAAATGCCTCTCCAAGAAGCTTGTAGAGGTGTGTCACACGAAATGCAGTAGCGAGGCATTTGATTTGCTATGATGTCGAACATGAACCCTGTTGCCTACACGCTTGATTCGGACGAACTGGGGGCACTGCTTGCCGATGAGGACGTCGGTGCACTGGACTGGCGGGGTCTGTTGTCCGGCGCGTTGGGGGGCGGTTTCAATAAAGCGGTCGAGTCCATTTCGAAGGACGGTCCGGGGATGTCGACGTTGTGGCAAGCGGGCCTCGGGATTGCTCAGGGATTGGGGACAAACCTTTTCCAACAATTTGGCAAAAATCAAAAGGCTCCCCCACGAGCCACGCCAGTACAACGCGGTTTTGCCGCGCGCGCACGCCAAGACCCACAAAACCCATTTAAGACGATGGATGCCCTGCTCATGCAGCATCCCGAATTTGCGCAAATGCTGTCACGGGGAGCGCTGCCAAGTCAAGCGTTGTTAAACCAACCGCAACAGGCTATTCGAAACATGCGTAATTTGGCGCCAAAAGTGGCCGCAATTGCGCGCAATCCCATTGAAAAATCTTTGTTGACCGCCCAAGCCGCCACAGGAATCATTTCGCCCGCAATAACAAGTTTGGCGCCCCTCAACTTTTTTGGGGATGAAGCCATGCCAAACCAGGAACCGACACAGCCAGGGACAAGCGTTGCCGGTTCGGACAACGTCGAAGGGTATGAGGAGGACGTCGGCTCGTTGCCTGCCGGGCCTGCGCCACATTTGGCACGCTTGCGCATACCTCCGCAGGTGTTCAAACGATGGATCATGCTTGTTCCGGGAACACGTGATTTGGCGCCCAGCACTCGCGCCTTGCTTGCGGGGTTTGGTCCTCGGGCAAACGACACATCAGGCGTCGTTCCATCCGAAAACGTTGTGGTCCGGAAGACTGGCGAGAGCTTGGCGGACATCGCGGAACGATTGACGGGTGAACGCGAACGTGTTGTCGAAATCGATGCGGCTAACCCTGGTCTCCGAGACACGATGAGACCACGGATCCCGCCAAACTGGGGACGCTTCGAAGACACGGGAGCAATCAGACCGGAAATCACGCGCCGAACGTATACCGTCAAGAAAGGTGATTCACCCGTTCAAATTGCCATTCGTTGCGGCCAATTTCAACAAAGCCCGAAATGGTGGTCGCAACTGAAGACCGCTAATCCGCATAAATCCGTCACGCCAAAGGGCGACAATTTCGTGTTTTTTTCCCCCGGCGAAATCATAAATATCCCGGATGAATGGCCCCAATGGTCAGGATTTGCCGCGGCATTCCCCAGCGCCGTCAATCCGTCTGTTCCAATGCCAAGCAATGCGATACCAAATGCGCCCATGCTTCGCACCTACATTGTTCAAAAGGGTGATTCACCCGTTCAAATCGCCATTCGTTCGGGGGCATTTAACCAAAGCCCGCAATGGTGGTCGCAATTGAAGACCGCCAATCCCCAAAAAACCGTCACACCAAAAGGGGATAATTTTCGTTTTTTCAATCCAGGCGAGATCCTCAACATCCCCGCCGAATGGCCAGACTGGCCAGGATTTACGAAAGCGGGAATCCCGGGGTTGACGTTGCCAAATCAGCAAGCGATTCCATCACCATCACCCTCACCAGCGCCATCCCCAAGCCCAACGCCATCCATTCCGGCAACTTCGGACACTGGTGTCATCTTGCAAGCCCAAACAATCCTTGCCGTTTGGGGCAAACAGTATCCTGGCGCCGCGGCGGTCAAGGACTTCGGGGCGACTCCGCTCGATATGACGGGCGCAATGACTGATCGCACAACTTCTCAGCTCAAATCGTTTCAGCAGTGGAATAACGCCACCAAAGCGACATCATTGTTGGTTGATGGAGAACTCAATCCACCGACTTGGGATGCTCTCAAAGCGTATGCGCTTGGAAGTGCGCCCAACTTGCCGTTACCGACAGTGCCACAACCCAACCAACCCAGCCCTTCTACGCCAAGCCCTGGATCGTCCACGACAAACTCGACTCCCTCGCAGGGAAAAGGTATTGTCGATTCGCTCGGCGATGCGGCATTGCCGATCGCGCTGACGATTGGGTCATTCTTGATGGGACGTTAATCATGGCGATGCGTTGGATCCACGATTTCAGCGAAGGCACGGACAACGCTCTCGCCGCCGCAATATCAAGCGCGAAGCAGGGACGGTTGACCGACATTGCCCACCTGAGAAGCTTGGCATGGGGCACATTGCAGTATGCAAGGATTTCGGTCCACCCGCCGCCCATTGGGCAGTTTGGTGTCCCGGAATATGGTGAACTCGTTGGCGCCAAATACGCCAACGAAACGGACAAGTTCGTCGGGACGATCTTGGCCAAGACATTGTGTCATCTGGCACCGACGACGATAACGTCAATGACAATCGGCACACAGGACAGTGGTCCCGTCATTCCCTTGGTCGAAAAACTTGATCCCGTGCCAATACCGCCAAGAACCGAAGGCCCCCACGCGATTGTGCTTGTTATTGGAATTGTCGCGGCTGCCGCCGCCGCGATTCATCTAATTTCAAAAGGCGCCGCGGTTCTAAATAACGAACTCATGCGTATGGAAGAAACGCAACGGTTGATCGCTAGGCAGGCCGTCGCCGTTCAGACGGTAAAGGGCCATGCGGAACGGGAGGACAAACTAGGCAAAACGATTCCGTGGAATGACGTCGAACTCCAATTGATCGATTCCGTTCGGCAAACGCAAGTTGAGCATGAGGAAAAGATGGACACCAAATTTCCCTCCCCTTTCGATGGGGCGTTCAATCTTGACCAACTTGCTAAAGATGCAAAGGAGGGGTTCAATTCAATCCTTCCGTTGGTCGGTTTGGGTGTCGTGTTTCTCGTTGCAAAGTAGGAAATGAGGTATTATGGCAACACGTGTAAAAGAGGGCCAGGAAATCGTCGTCGTCAATACAGGGCAATCCCGAACGCGTCGCGCAATAACCTACGTCGGCGAACAACACAATAAAACAGGTTTGGGCTTTGGGCTCGGTGGTGCACTGCTTGCGTGGGTTGTTGGACTCGATTCCGTCAATCAGATGGAGTTGGTCAAGAAAAATTGGTGGGTTCTTCCTGCGGCGTTGTTGCTTCTTGGCTACTATCTGTGGAAACGAAACTACAAATACGCAGCCGCGGTAATTGCCGTTGGGGGTTGTCTCTTGGTTCAAATGTGGCGCAAGCAAAGCGAACAACAAAAGAAGGCGACGGCAAACGATCCAAATGCAAACAAGACGACTCAAGGGGTAGAGGATTTCAAATGGATCCAAGCTCCAAACGGCGAACTTGTCGGCATACCGTACAGCAAACAGCAGTTGACAGAAGGCGATCAATCGAATCTGTCCCTTCAAGATCTCGCGGAACAAATCACAAAACAGGTTTACGCAAGGGCGGCGTGAGGTGACAAAATGGATTACGATAACGGTTTGTCGAGCCAAGATGTAGCTGCACTCGATGAGGTCTTTGCATCCCTCAACAACACAAGCGGTCTTGATTTCAGCCTTGTCGAGGGGTTGGACGAGGACGACGTCAGCGGTTTGCAGGATGAAGACACGGGGCTCGTTTCGCCACAAATTCAAGCCCAGATCGAAGCATTGCTACGAAGATTTCCCGCCGAAAAACTCGACAAAAAATCGATTGCGGGGATGTTGACACGCGCCCTCAGCGTTGGGGGCGGAAAAAAGCGGACAAAACCCGCTGTGCGCGATACGCCTCCACAAATTCGAATTGGGCGGCGTGCGTTGGTCAAAGGATGGAATAAAACCTACCCTCAAATCCGTGGTATCAAGCAGCGTGGTTTTTATTTCGATACGCAAGTAATCGAATTTTCGGTCGAGGGGACGAGTCCCAACGGGGTGTTACGGCTCTCGAAAAAGGACCCTCTTGTCACCTGGTTTGGTAATTACGTCGAGGACCAAGTAACAATTTTCGGTCAACCGACGCTGAAGAGCATTGCGGATACCAATTTGGTTCGACTTGGGCCAAATCAATACCCAAAGCAAATTTTCTTGATCGAGGGTGTCGAGTTTGTCCTGCGTGCGGTGTATATCGCGTACGACGACGCGACAATAAACGCTTCAGCGGCGCTGACGCCGTTCATGAAGGAAGTTTTGACAGGAAAACACGCCGTCTACGACGACGCCGGGATTTTCTTGCCAAAGGAATTCTTTCACGATTACACGGAAGCGTGCGAAATGTTCCGCGCTTTGGCCAGCTCAACGTCGATATGGTTTTCGTTCAAACAGCAGGACGTCGGAGGTGGGGCGATCATACGCAACCACCTCATCGATGTGATGCGTGCGTTGCCGCATGTTGGGCGGGGTGAGCGAAGCGTCATCAATCGGGAAACGGCGGGTGGGGCAGAACTGCCGTATCTGCGAAGCAGCTATTTGTGGAATTTGGACCAAAATGCCTCAAATGCGACGACATTCACCGCCTACGCTGCCGCGGCGCGTGATTTCGCGTTTCCGTTTATCGGCATCGACCCGCGTTTTGGCATTTTGCCCATTCTACCGATCAAAGTGGGTTTTGCGGTCGAAATGCGAGTCCGTGGTGATTCGATCCGCGACAAGGAGGAAGTCGAGAGGCAGTTCAAATAATGGCACTGTTCCCCGTTACAAAGAAGTTCATCTCGTACGGCGCTGGTTCGAAAAATGTCGTTTCGTTGGACACGTCAGACGCTTGGTTCAGTGGCGTTTTGATTGTGATTGAATTTGTCGATCTCGACAAATTCATTCCCGATGGGGCATTTTTTTTCAAGGTCTCATGCACAGTACGCATCGAGGGAATCAGCGCTGATTTGGACAAGAAGGACATCGGGGTTGGCAGTTGTTTGATCAAAGCAATGGCATTCCAACAGGAAATCGCGGCGCTTGGGTGGTTTCCGCGCTTGTTTGCGGGTGTTGCGGTGGAGCCGGTCATGAAGCAATGGGAAGTTTCGTTCCATTCGCACCGCGACTATGCTGGACGCGCGATAAACGCATACGTTTGTCCTGTGTCGGAGACGGCTTTGCCCAGTGTTTTGCCTGGCGTATACGAACTGCGTAGTCGAGGCTTTCTTCCTCCGGGGTTGGGGCAAACGTGAGTGTCACGAGCGAAAGCGCTCGTGCATTGGTACAGGAAGTTTGGCCTGCGGTGGTCGGTGGTGTGCTCGATGAGCGCGCCGAGACGATGGTTTTGGCGGTGTCCCGTGGGGAAACTGGTTATGGTGGCAGTTGGGCCAACCTTCGGGCCTCTCGTGGACTTCCGCCGATCGAGCCTGAACCGCTGCGTTTCAACATGGGTGCAATTCATTGCCCAAACGTCGGCGAGGATTGTTCCGCTGGGGCGCAACGTGGACAAAATTGCGCTCTTTGGATCGACTCGACGGACGGAACGAAGCAAACAGAATACAAACAGTGCTTCAAAGCGTACGAGTCCGCGCTCGAAGGCTTTGCGGATTTTTGCAAAGTGCTCGTCGCGCGGCGGCCGGGCGTGAAGAAGGTGATTGGTTCCGGTGACTGCATGGTGGTGGCGAAAGCGATGCGCGAAAGCAGCTATTTTAGCTCGAAGGTGCCGATCCGTCGCTATGGTTGGTTCTTGTATTCGAATGCATTTGAAATCGAAACACGTTTGCGGAAGCGGCCGCAAACGCAGCTTCCTGCCTGTTTGGATTGTGGCGCGGGCCAAAATCAAAAATGCATTAGATTTGACTGTCCGGGCAAGTATTACATTACGCCGAAATTTGAGCCTCTCCCCGCGGACAAACTCCCGCGTTTGCCTCCTCCGGTGCGGCCAGAGCAAGGCATCGCGCCGTCCAACGAGGGCGATGACGGCGCTTTTGGCGCCATTCTGCTTGGTGGTCTTTGGGCGTTTTTGCGTTGAGCAAGAAAGCATGTCCGTGGTTGGGCTTGTGCCGAGATGTGACAATTGCGCTGGTTTTGTGAGGTTTGTCCGCGAATCCTGCTCGAGCAGGAACATCGCCGGCGAGCTCGCGCCGCGTTCACCTCGAGCTGACGAAAGCTCGTGCGGATTGACCTTTACGAACGCATGAGGCACACTATAGTATGCCTCATGCGTCGCAACTTCGCTCGATGGATGTGGAATGATGATTGGCGATGTTCGGAGTGTGAGGCGTTGCCTGGGCACGCCATGCATTTCGATCGAGATGGCAACGTTCGAACAGGTCCGTACAACGCCCGACAAGTCACGTGCACACCTGCCTGTGCTCAGGCCCGGAAGAGTCGCCTGCAGGATGAGAGACGAGAACTGGCCCGTCAACGGGAGTCTCCGCCATTGGAAAGGGCAAATGACTGAGACACTTTGAGCACAAACAAATTTACGAATACCACGGAATCGCCGCAAAAGCGGCGTGTGGTGTCCATTTGGATGGACGCGAGTCCATTGCAACGACAACGCGCAACCCGCCAATTGACGCGTCAATGTGTGCCAATTCACGTCGATTTGCGAACGTGTTCGACAGGTTGCGACTGTCCGCGCGTATGAGGCAGACTATAGTGTGCCTCATACGCGCGCAAAAACGTGTCCATTTTCATGGACTCGAGTCCATCCAAATGGACACCACACACCGCTTTTGCTGCAATTCCGTTTGGCACGCCAAATCGTTTGTACTCAAAGATTCCCGCAGTTCGTGAATTGACACACATTGACGTGTCAATCGTTTCGGCCGACCTACCCGCGCATCGCGTCGCTGGTTTGTCTTTCACGAACCATCGCCGTTCTGTCAGGACGCACCGTTAGAACTCGACAAACGTTTACTCGATTACGTACCCTCGACCAAAAAAGCCAGGGTGGGGGGGTATGGAACAGGTGTGGAAAATCCGCGGAAAACCGGGGGGGAGGGGGTCCCCGCAGTTGCAGAACAATGGAGCATCCAAGACAAACAAATTTGCGTGCGAAACGTTCGCCCCGACGCACTTGTATGATGACGGTGCAACGTCATCACGTCCAAAGGTGCGGATTTGTGCCAAACGTCCGCGCGCGTGACCACATGCGGAGTTTGTTTGGCCAAATCTACGTCTATTGAGTGATGGAATTTTTGAGGCGAACTGGCAATGTGGTGCTGTCTCGCCTTGGTGAGGACGCCAGTTTGTCGGAGGTTAGAACGGCTGGAGTTTCATCGCCGCGGCGATCTTCGCACGCTCACCCCGCCGGTCATAAACTTGCGTTGTTGAAAGTGCGGCATGACCCAACAACCGCGACACAGCCACCAAGTCCGCGCCGGCATCGAGCAGGCGCGTTCCGTACGTTCTGCGAAAATCGTGAGGAGAAGCGTTAGAAATGCCCGCTTTTCGTGCGCAGCGGATCACCAGCCGCGTCACCGTGTCTGCACCGATTTCCTTCGTCGAATCACGACGAGCAAAAAACAACGGCCCCTCCCCGGCACCTCGGGACTTGATCCATTCATTGATCGGACCAAGAAACCCAACAGAAACCGGGATCAATCGTTCCCGCCGCCCTTTGCCCATTACTGAAAAATTCACGATTGGACCGTTTTCCACGATCCCGCCGAATTGCAGCGCTGCCACTTCGGCACGCCTCATGCCCGAGCAATACAGCAGCGACAAAATCGCGATATCGCGCGATCGATACCAGCGGCGCTTTTGCTTTCCCGCGACTTCAAGCATAGCCCGGATTTCTGCGTCCTGCAGCTCGCGGCCTGCGGGCAATGACTTGCCCGGCATGCTCCGAACTTCCCGCACGCGAGCCCAAATTTCCGCTTCAATCTGTCCACAAAGCCAAGCCTGTTTGATGACCCCACGGACGGCGGACAGATAACGATTGACCGTTTTTGCCTTCAATCGCTCCATGAGAAAATCGCGATAGGCGAGGACATGGAATGGACGCAACTGCGACCACGCGAACGTCTGCAATGACTCCGAGGGTGCTGCCCACCTCAGAAAATGGAGCAGCGCGCTTCGTTGCGCCCGGCGACCCGCAGCCGTTGACAGTTCCAGCAGGTACAAAACCGCTGGGTTTGTTTCGTCGATTACTGAAACCTCAGCAAGCAATTTTGTTTTCATGATTACGCCATTGGCGCCAAACATTTTGGCGCATCTTCCACCTTTGCGGGGGGAGTTTGTCATAGACGAACCACGAGGTCGAGTTTGTCTCAGCAGGGTTTGTCCACCCACCCGCTATTTCAGCACACCTGTCAAGCTGTGCAAACGTGCATGTATGCGTTCAGGCTTGGTCAGTGTTGCGCCCGTCGAGTTCCCAGCGACTTCACGACAGACGAAGCTCGAAATTGCACGTCGATTTTGTGTACCTACATGCGAAGCGTTTTCACGAGATCAACGCATGTTTGGGCACATGGGCCACGACAAACCGTCGGTTAGTAAGGACAAACCTTGTTCGGCTGCCTGGGAAATTTGACG
>WBZU01001532.1_pt1 | contig 17282 bp, 18 predicted proteins | sample 5204311 | NCBI WGS metagenome assembly WBZU01 (sample SAMN12344359, study PRJNA552823) | activated sludge metagenome | biome: Activated sludge suspended growth; feature: Nitrification reactor; material: Wastewater; isolation source: activated sludge from nitrification reactor of wastewater... | reverse complement strand
TCAGTCCGACGCGGTCCCGCACAAATGTCCCGATTCGAAGTTCGTCGGGCTGAAGCCCGACCCACAGCAGAGGGGCGATGTCGGTTACTGAAGCCCGACCCACAGCAGAGGGGCGATGTCGGGCTGAAGCCCGACCCACAGCAGAGGGGCGATGTCGGTTACTGAAGCCCGACCCACAGCAGAGGGGCGATGTCGGGCTGAAGCCCCACTCGCAGGGGAGGGGGACTTGCCCGGCTGCGATTGCGCTACCATGTTCGCCTCGTCCAGCAGCAAGCCGGAGCAAGACCCCATGAGCATCCAGGACAAGATCCGCGAGCAGGTGAAGGGCCACCACGTGGTCCTCTACATGAAGGGCACGCCGCAGTTCCCGCAGTGCGGCTTCTCGGCGACCGCCGCCGAGATCCTCAAGCGCTGCGGCGTCACGGACTATTTCAGCGTCAACGTGCTGGCCGACGGCGACGTGCGCGAGGGCATCAAGCAGTACGCGAACTGGCCGACGATCCCGCAGCTCTACGTGAACGGAGAGTTCGTCGGCGGCTGCGACATCATGCGCGAGATGTACGCGAGCGGCGAACTGCAGCAGGTGCTCGACCGCAAGACCGCCTGAAGCCGGCTGCCGCGAAGCCGGGGAAAGCCGACGCCGGCTCCAGCGCCGCACCCGGCGACTCGACCGACGCGTCGGCACCGCCGGCGCGCGCGGCGGGCCGGCGATTCGTCGTCCCCCGTGACGGGCGCCTCGTGCGCCCGACTTCGTGTGCGCCTCCGTGCGCCGCTCGCAGCGCGATGCGCGGTTCGTCATGACCTGGCGCGGACGCATCGGAGCCCGTGTTCCCGCATCGTTCCGGGGCAGCCGCGCACCGGGGTGGTGCGTCCGGTCGCGCGTCGGACGACCCGCATCGAGCACAACGCCATAAGAATCAGCGGCATCGGATGGTGGCACGCCACCTGCTCCCCTGTTGCGCCCATTCGGGCCCTCGCGCCCGGACCTGAGCGCAGGCGGGACGCCCGACGGCCCCCGACCGGCGACGACGAACGACCCACCGCCACGGGGCATCCATGGACGCACTGAAATCCGGCACCGACACGCTGTTCATCCTGCTGGGCGCGATCATGGTGCTCGCGATGCACGGGGGATTCGCGTTCCTCGAGCTCGGCACCGTGCGCAAGAAGAACCAGGTCAACGCGCTGGTGAAGATCCTGGTCGACTTCGCCGTGTCGACGATCGCGTACTTCTTCGTCGGTTACGCGATCGCGTACGGCGTGAACTTCTTCACCGGCGCCGACATGCTCGCGCAGAAGAGCGGCTACGAGCTCGTCAAGTTCTTCTTCCTGCTCACGTTCGCCGCCGCGATCCCGGCGATCGTGTCAGGCGGCATCGCGGAGCGCGCGAAGTTCAACCCGCAGCTCGCCGCGACTTTCCTCCTCGTCGGCTTCGTCTACCCGTTCTTCGAGGGCATCGCCTGGAACCGGCACTACGGCGTCCAGGCGTGGATGAAGTCGGCGTTCGGTGAGGAGTTCCACGACTTCGCCGGCAGCGTCGTCGTGCACGCGATGGGCGGCTGGATCGGCCTCGTCGCGGTACTGCTCCTGGGCGCGCGGCGCGGCCGCTACTCGCGCGAGGGCGGCATCGCCGCGCATCCGCCGTCGTCGATCCCGTTCCTCGCGCTGGGCGCGTGGATCCTGTCGGTCGGCTGGTTCGGGTTCAACGTGATGAGCGCGCAGACGCTCGACCGGATCTCCGGGCTCGTCGCGGTCAACTCGCTGCTCGCGATGGCGGGCGGCACCGTCGCGGCGTTCCTCGCCGGCCGCAACGACCCCGGCTTCGTCCACAACGGCCCGCTCGCGGGGCTGGTCGCGGTGTGCGCCGGCTCCGACGTGATGCACCCGATCGGCGCGCTCGCGACCGGCGCCGTCGCCGGCGCGCTGTTCGTCTACCTGTTCACCGTGACGCAGAACCGGCTCAAGGTCGACGACGTGCTCGGCGTGTGGCCGCTGCACGGCGTCTGCGGCGCGTGGGGCGGCATCGCGGCGGGCATCTTCGGCGCGAAGGCGCTCGGCGGGCTGGGCGGCGTCGCCCTGGGATCCCAGGTCGCCGGCACGCTCGGCGGCATCGCCGTCGCGTTGGCGGGCGGCGCCATCGTCTACGGCGCGCTCAAGGCCGTGGTCGGCCTGCGGCTCGATCCCGAGCAGGAGTTCAACGGCGCGGACCTCTCGATCCACCGCATCTCCGCCACGCCCGATCGCGATGCGTCGTGGTAGCTCTCAGGCAACAGGAATCAGAGGACAGAGGACAGATGCCGCGGCGATTCCGGTGGCGGCGCATTGAGCGCCGCGGCCAGGACGTCGTGCGTCGGGCGTCAGCACCGAACTTGTGGGCCAGACCCGGGGCTGACGTCTCTCTCTTCGATCCGACAACGGACGTTCGCTATCCGGGGCGATTCGCCACCGGAATCACCGCGGCTGGTGCCTGCCGATTCCTGCGCTTCGGCTCCGACGCCCTCGGATCTCGCTTCAACTACTCCTGGCCTCGGCATGAAGCTCGAGGCCCAGCGCGTCGATGACTCGCAGGATGGTGTCGAAGTCGGGACTGCGCTCGCCGGAGAGCGCCTTGTACAGGCTTTCCCGCGACAGCCCGGCGTCGCGCGCGACCTGCGCCATCCCTTTCGCCCGCGCGATGTTTCCGAGCGCCTTGGCGATGAAGGTGGCGTCTCCGTCCGCCTCGTCGAGGCATGCCTCCAGGTACGCCGCCATCTCCTCGGGGGTGCGCAGGTGTTCGGCAACGTCGTATCGCGTGGTCCTGGCCATCCGTTCACTCCGACAGTTCGAGGGCGAGCCGCAACGCCGCGCGTACATCCGCATCCTGTGTTCGCTTGTCCCCGCCGGCCAGCAGGATGATCAACGTCCACCGGTTCCACCGTGCCGGGTGTCGTTCCCCGTCGGCTCGAATTGTGGCTCCGGTTCGCGTGCTCAGCCAGGACCGCTGGGCGCCAGACCTGACGCTTTTCGCCTCGATCCAGCAGGCCGCGTCGACTCGGCGAACCCCGTCAGCCTGAAGGCTGACCCACAAGGATGCCCCTGCAGCCTGTCAGCCCGAACGCTGACCGACAAGCTCGCCTCACTTCCGAGGGACGACCTTGACCCGCAGCTCGCAGCCCACTGCCCGCGCGTACCGCTGCAAGGTCCCGAGCGACGGGGAATGCTTCCCCGCCTTCTCGAGCCGCGAAATCGCGCTCTTTGATGTGCCCATCCTCGCGGCGACCGCGTCCTGCGTGAGGCCGGCGCGCGCGCGCGCCCGGAGCAACTGATCGACGATCTGGTACTCCAGGGCGAGGGCTTCGTAGGCCGCGGAGAAACCCTTCCTCGTCCTTGCCTTGGCAAGGAACGCCTGGTGGTCGTGCTTGACGGGCCTGTACTTCAGATCAGCCATGGCGCAGTTGCCCGACGCGCTTGCGCGCGATCAGGAATTCGTGGTCGGGAGTTCGTCGCGATTTCTTCACGAATGCGTGGACGACGACGATCCGCCGCCCGACATGAAAGCAATAGAGGGCGCGCGCAATGCCTGACGCTCCGCGAGGGCGAAGCTCGAACAGTCCGCCTCCCATCGCGCGGAAATGCGGCATTGACAGATACGGGCCATGAATCACCAGCATCTCTACCAGCCGGACATAGTCGGCGAGGACGTCGACCGGCCAACGTTCGACCTCCGCCCGCACCCTCGGGTGGAAGTATTCGATCGCGTACCGGTCGGCCGATGTTACCAAACGTGCTAACTCCGCGCAAGGCGCCGGCCCCGAACCTTCAGGTGCCGCGCGGCGGCACCGGCGTCGGCCGCGGTGTCGACCATTTGCGCACGCCGGTCAGCGATCTGCCATCGGCCAGTTGGCCAAGCCTTGACAGTTGAATTATTGCATATACAATAAATATCACATGAGCCACGACCCGCCCTGGCGCCGCAAGAACCTGCGCAAGCACGGAATTGACTTGCCAGGGTGCATGGAAGCGTTCGATGGCCCGATGCTCACCCGGGAGGACGACCGCGAAGACTACGGAGAGCAGCGGCTGGTCAGGCTGGGCTCGGCGCATGGCCGGGTGGTGGTGCTGATATGGACCGACCGCGAGGACGGTCCGAGATTGATCTCCTGCCGAGAGGCCGAACCCCATGAACGCGAAGCGTGCTACCGCGCGTACCCGCAAGGCTGGCGTCCCCTACGACCCGAAAAGCAAAGCGGCGACCCGGAAATTCCGGGAGGGCGCGACGCCGCACAAAGGGGTTGCCGAACTGCGAGCCAAGCGTGGCAGGCCTGCCAAGGCCGCGGAAGACCGCAAGGAGCAGATTGCCTTGCGTGTGGACAAGGACGTGCTCGAGTGGTACCGCGCACAAGGAACGGGATGGCAGACGCGAATGAACGCGGTGTTGAAAGCGTTCCGTGACGCGACAGGCTGACTGTCGGGCCTAACTCCGCGCAAGGCGCCAGCCCCGATTCCGCCGTTGACGCGCGGCGGCATCGGCGTCGAACTCGGGCGCCTCGATCTGCCCGTCGGTTCGGCTTCAGTCCGACGCCTCTCGCCTCGTCGGCGTTGACCGCGGCCTGCCGACTCGGGACAATCGGCTCGACCCCGAGCCGAAGACGAACCCAATGCGCGCCTCGTTGGATCTACGTCGGGCCGCCGCGCGCGCGTTGGCCGCGGCGCTCGCCCTCGCCCTCGCCGCCGCCCCCGCGTTCGCCCAGGCGCCGGCACCGGCGGCGCCCGCGCCGAAACCCGAGGCGGCGGCGCAGGCTGCGGCGACGCCCGCGGCGAGCGACGCTTCGCGCCAGCCCGACGAGTCGTCCGATGCGCCTCCCGTCGTGCAGCCGGACCACCCCGAGGAGGCGCCGGTCACGGTGTTCAACCGCACCGTCGTCGTGCTCCGCGCACCCTTCCTCGGCGTGCCGGCGAGCGAGCGCGCCGAAGCCGCGACGTTGCGCGTCCAGGACCTGCTCCAGCGGGGCGGCCGCGGGCGCATCACGCTGCAGGAGGGCGCGCAGGGCACCGCGGTGATGATCGACGGCCGGCTCGTGTTCATCGTCACGAAGGACGACGCGCGCGGCGTGGCCGGCGGCTCGGCGCGCACGGTCGCCGAGGGCGCGAAGAAGGTGCTCGAGCAGATCGTCGCCGAGACGCGCGAGGCGCGCGACATGCGCTTCCTGCTGCGCGCCGCGCTGCACGCCGCGATCGCGACCGCGGTGTGGCTCGCGCTGATGTGGCTCGCGCGCGCGGTGTGGCGCTGGTCGGCGCGCCGCGTGATGGGCCTCGCCGGCGACTACGCGCCGAAGGTCAGGGTCGGCGGCGGCGAGCTCATCCCGCGCGAGCGCGCGGTGTCGATCGCCCGCAACGCGATGGCGCTCGTCGCCGTCGCGACGATGGTCCTGCTGACGTGGAACTGGCTGGACTACGTGCTCGGCCTGTTCCCGTACACGCGCCCCTGGAGCGAGGGGCTCACCGGATTCTTCGTCGACACCTCGCTCGGCATCCTCGAGGCGGTCGCGCGCTCGATGCCGTCGATCTTCGTCGCGATCGTGATCTTCGTGATCGCGTGGGTCGTCGACCGCTCGCAGAAGCGCTTCTTCGCGCGCGTCGAGGCGGGCGGCATCGCGTTCGGCAGGATCGACAGCGACACCGCGCCGGCGACGCGCCGCCTCGCGACGATCGCGATCTGGCTGTTCGCCGCGGCGATGGCCTACCCGTACATCCCGGGCTCGGACACCGACGCGTTCAAGGGGCTCTCGGTGCTGCTGGGCCTGATGGTCTCGGTCGGCGCGTCGGGCATCATCGGGCAGGCGGTGAGCGGATTGATCCTCATGTACACGCGGACCTTCCGCACCGGCGAGTACGTCCGCATTGGCGAGCGCGAGGGCACGCTGACGCGGCTGGGCATGTTCACGTCGACCGTGCACACGGGCCTGGGCGAGGAGCTCACGATGCCGAACTCGCAGATCCTCGCGAGCGCGACGACCAACTACTCGCGCATCGTCGAAGGGCCCGGCTTCATGATCGGCGCGAAGGTGAGCATCGGCTACGACGCGCCGTGGCGGCAGGTCCACGCGATGTTGATCGAGGCTGCGCAGCGCACCGAGGGCATCCTCGACACGCCCCCGCCGGAGGTGTTCCAGACCGCGCTCGACGACTTCTACGTCCAGTACCGGCTTGTCTGCCAGGCATCGCCGTTCGGTCCGCGCGATCGCGCCGCGGTCATCTCGGCGCTCCACGCGGCGATCCAGGACGTGTTCAACGAGCACGGCGTGCAGATCATGTCGCCGCACTACCTCGGCGATCCAACCGAGGCGAAGGTCGTGCCGCGCGCGCGGTGGTTCGTGCCGCCGGCGAAGCGCGAGGGCGGGCAGGGGAGCCCGTCGGGCTGAAGGCCGACCCACAACCCTCCCTTGTAGGTCGGACTTCAGTCCGACGCTTTTCGCTTCGATGCAGCAGTTGCTCTATCCCTCATCAGGCGAACCCCGTCGGGCTGAAGCCCGACCCACCTGGATCGGAATTGTCGGGCTGAAGGCCGACCCACAACCCCTCCCTTGTAGGTCGGACTTCAGTCCGACGCTTTTCGCTTCGATGCAGCAGTTGCTCTATCCCTCATCAGGCGAACCCCGTCGGGCTGAAGCCCGACCCACCTGGATCGGAATTGTCGGCCTGAAGGCCGACCCACAACCCCTCCCTTGTAGGTCGGACTTCAGTCCGACGCTTTTCGCTTCGATGCAGCAGTTGCTCTATCCCTCATCAGGCGAACCCCGTCGGGCTGAAGCCCGACCCACCTGGATCGGAATTGTCGGCCTGAAGGCCGACCCACCTGGATCGGAATTGTCGGGCTGAAGGCCGACCCACGAAGGCCCTGTGGGTCGGGCTTCAGCCCGACGCCTTTGCCTTCGATGGGGCGAGAATCGTCGGCCTGAAGGCCGACCCACAAATGCCCTGTGGGTCGGGCTTCAGCCCGACGGGTTTCGCTGCATGAAAGGAATAGCGTCGGCCTGAAGGCCGACCCACAGGGAACGGAGTCGGCCTGAAGGCCGACCCACAGAGACGGCAAGGTCAGGGCTTCACTCCGCCCCGCCCCGCATACCACCCGAACGCCTCCCGCAGCCCCGCGCGCAGGTCGTACATCGGCGCGTAGCCCAGGAGCCGCTGCGCCTTCGAGATGTCGGCCTGCGAATGCAGCACGTCGCCGGCGCGGAATGCGGCATGCACCGGATCGGGCACGCGCAACTCCGGCCGCCGCTCCTCGACGAGCTCGCGCAGCAAACGGTAGAGATCGAGCAGCGACGTCCGCCCGCCGACGGCGACGTTGTAGACCTGGTTCTGCGCGTCGACGCGGTCGACCATCGCCGCGAGCAGGTTCGCCTGCACGACGTTCGCGACGTAGCAGAAGTCGCGCGTCGTGCTGCCGTCGCCGTTGATCGTCGCCGCCTCGCCCTTCAGCATCGTCGCCGCCCAGCGCGGGATCACGGCCGCGTACGCGCCTTCCGGATCCTGCCGCGCCCCGAACACGTTGAAATAGCGCAGCCCGATCGCCGACGTCGCGTAGCAGCGCGCGAACACGTCCGCGTAGATCTCGTCGACGAGCTTCGTCACCGCGTACGGCGAGAGCGGCCGCCCGATCACGTCCTCGACCTTCGGCAGTCCAGGATGATCGCCGTAGGTCGAGCTCGACGCCGCGTACACGAACCGCCCGACGCCCGCGTCGCGCGCCGCCACCAGCATGTTGAGGAAACCCGTCGCGTTGGCCGCGTGCGTCGCGAGCGGATCGGCGATCGACCGCGGCACCGATCCGAGCGCCGCCTGGTGCAGCACGACGTCGACGCCCTCGCAGGCGCTCCTGCACGCCGCCGGATCGGCGATGTCCGCCTCGACGAACGAGTGCCGCCGCCACGCCTCGTCCCCGACCGCCTCGCGCACGCCCCCGACGTTGCTCCGGTGTCCGGTCGCGAAGTTGTCGAGCCCGACCACCTCCTGCCCGAGATTGAGCAATGTCTCGACCAGGTGCGAGCCGATGAATCCGGCGCTCCCGGTCACGAGCCAGCGCGCCCGCCAGCTCCGCAGGTGCGCGAAGCGCTCGCCGAGCGCCTCCTGCATCGTCGCGCCGCCCGCCGTCACAGCCGCCACACCTTCACGCCCCGGCTCGCGAGCGCTCCCGCGTCGGCCGCGCTCTTCACGTCGACGTAGACGCCGCCGGGCGCGAGCTTGGCGACGATCTCGTCGACCGGCCGCGCACGGAACGCCTTGTGCGCCACCGCCGCGACGACCGCCTGCGCGCGCGGCAGCGCGTCCCACGAGACGAGCCCGATCCCGTACTCGGCCATCGCGTGCGCCGGCTCGGCCACCGGGTCGTGCACGTGCACGTTCACGCCGAACGACTCGAGCTCGCGGATCACGTCGATCACGCGCGAGTTGCGCAGATCGCCGCAGTCCTCCTTGAACGTGAGCCCGAGCACGACGACGTCGGCGCCGCGAACGTCGAATCCCGCCTTCACGAGCTCCTTGACCGTCTGCTCGGCGACGAACCGTCCCATCCCGTCGTTGATGCGCCGCCCCGCGAGGATCACCTGCGGGTGGTAGCCCACCATGTCGGCCTTGTGCGTCAGGTAATACGGGTCGACGCCGATGCAGTGTCCGCCGACGAGCCCCGGCCGGAACGGCAGGAAGTTCCACTTGGTGCCCGCCGCCTCGAGCACCTCGGTCGTGTCGATGCCGATGCGGTGGAAGATCAGCGCGAGCTCGTTCATCAGCGCGATGTTGAGGTCGCGCTGCGTGTTCTCGATCACCTTGGCGGCCTCGGCCACCTTGATGCTGCTCGCGCGGTGGATGCCCGCGGGCACGATGCCCCCGTAGACCGCCGCGACGCGCTCGAGCGTCGCGGCCGAGTCGCCCGCGACGACCTTGGTGATCTTCGGCAGCGTGTGCTCGCGGTCGCCCGGGTTGATCCGCTCGGGCGAGTAGCCGACGAAGAAGCCCTCGCGCCACTTCATGCCCGAGTGCCTCTCGAGCAGCGGCACGCAGACCTCCTCGGTCGCGCCCGGGTAGACGGTCGACTCGAACACGACCGTCGCGCCGCGCGTCAGGTTACATCCAACTGTTACACAGGCGCCCTCGAGCGGGCCGAAGTCGGGGCGCTTGGCGTCGTCGACCGGCGTGGGCACCGCGACGACGACGAAGCTCGCATCGCGCAGACGGGCGGGATCGGTCGTGCACGCGAGCTTCGACGCCGCGGCAAAGTCGGCGCCCGGCACCTCGCCGGTCGGGTCCCGGCCGGCGCGGTACGCGTCGACCTTCGCCTGCGAGAGGTCGTAGCCGATCGTCCGGGTGCGCTTGCCGAACTCGATCGCGAGCGGCAGGCCGACGTAGCCCAGGCCGACGACGGCGATCGTCGTGTCTTCGATCATTGGGGTGCTGTTGCCCGGCAAGCTTCCGTCGTGGGTCGGGCTTCAGCCCGACGCCTTTCGCGTCCTTGTGGGCCGGGCTTCAGCCCGACGCCTTTCCCTTCAGTGTGGCGAACCCCGTCGGCCTGAAGGCCGACCCACACATCCGCACTCCTGTGGGTCGGGCTTCAGCCCGACGCCCTTCCATCCCCAAGCAATCCCTCATGCAACGCTGCAACCCCGTCGGGCTGAAGCCCGACCCACAGGCGAGAGTTCTGTGGGTCGGGCTTCAGCCGGACGCCTTTGCCATCGATGATTCGGACCCATCATCCCTTGCCCTTGCCGCGGGCCTGCACGCGCGACAACGCCTCGCCGCGGATCGCCTTCCAGTCGGCCGGGGTCAGCTCGGTCTCCGGCGCGTTCAGCCCCTCCATCAACCGCGTCTCCAGCGCCTGCTCGGCCCGACGCTTCTCGTCGGCGCGGATGAGTTCGCGCACGAACTCACTTGCGCTGCTGTACCGTCCCGACGAAACCTGGCCATCGACGTAGCGCTTGAGCGGCTCGGGAAGCGAGATGTTCATGCTCTCCATGCGGCCTCCTCTCTCGGCGCGGCACCGTAGCACGCGTAGCAGGCACTGGCAAGAAATGGCACGATCGGCTATCCTCGATCGGGCCGTTCCGGCGCGACCGCGCTTCGTCGGCGTCGCCTCGCGACGATCGGCATTCGCGCTCGCGATCCGCGCGTAGGATGCGGCCATCGAGCTTCGTGGACCCGGACGTCGAACCGTGCTGCACCGCCATCTCGACCATCAGCGTCTCACCCTCGCGGCCATCGACGACGTGATCGCACGCGGGCGCTGGCGCGACTGGGCCGAGTTGCGCGAAGCGGTCCTCGCCGACCGATCGGTGCGCGCGAAGGTGGAGCGCGTCTGTCTTCCGCGCGCGGCCGACCCTCATGCGCAGCGCCACCACTTCTGGTTGAGCTATGCCGAAGCCCACGGCTCCGCTCCCTGACTGGGAACTCGTGCTGTCCTCGGCTGCGCGCCTCCAGCGCATCCTGCCCGATGCGGTGCTGGTCGGCGGCACCGCGTCCGCGCTACACGCCGCCCATCGATTCTCCCGCGATGCCGACCACGTGCTGACCGACCTCGCGCAGCGCTTCGACGCCGTACTGGCGCAGCTCGAGTCGGTGGCAGGCTGGAAGACGGCCCGCGTGCAGCGCCCGGTGCAGATCCTGGGCAGTCTCGATGGCATCGAGACCGGGATCCGGCAGCTCATCCGCGACGAACCGCTGGCGACGACGGTGGTGGAGCACCGTGGCGGGCGCATCACCGTTCCGACCGAGGCTGAGATCCTGCGCATCAAGGGCGTGCTGATCCTGCGGCGCAACGCCACGCGCGACTACCTCGATTTCGTCGCCCTGGCCGATCACATGGGCGACGAGAACGTCGCGCTCGCCCTGCAGTCCTTCGACCGGATCTACAGGCAGGACAACGGCGAATCGCCGCTCCAGCAGTTGCAGGTGCAGCTCGCGAGCGCGCAGCCCTACGACGTCGAGGGCATCGACCTCGACGAGTATCGGAACCTCGCCCCCCGCTGGCACGACTGGAACGTCGTCAAGGCGGCGTGTGCGCGCCTCGCCACGGTCATCTTCGATCGGGTGTGCGAACTGCATGCCGCGCGCGGCGTCGAACGTGGCAGCAGCCCGTGAGCCCGTCGGGCTTCAGCCGCATGCCTTTCCGTGTTCTTGTGGGTCAGGCCTGACGGTTTTCCCTCGATGAAGCGAACCCCGTCCGGCTGAAGCCGGACCTACGAGCCTACGAGGGCGCCAGCCTTTCCTTCCCCTGACCGTGCGCCCCCCCGTCCGGCTGAACCCGGACCTGCAAGCACAAGTCGAGTCTGACCCCGCTTTTCCGTCCGGGGCTTCAGCCCGACAAGCGCATCGCCCCGTGGGTCGGGCTTCAGCCCGACAAGCGCATCGCCCCGTGGGTCGGGCTTCAGCCCGACGCCCCTCGCCTCAATCCGCCGCCTTTCCCTCCGATACGGCGAATCTCCAGAACCCGAAGACCACCCCACCGCACCTCGCGGCCGATCCACATCCCCCCGCCTGATTATAATGACCACGGCATAACGCAAACGCCGCCCGCACGAGGCGACGCGCTGGCCAGGGATGGAAGGGGAGATGCACCCGGAGTGGTGGTTCGCCGCAGTGCCCGCACTCTTCGCCGTCGCCGTGATGCCGGCGGCGATCCGCGCGCGCTCGATCGGCCACGACCACGCGGACGGCGTGCAGGCGATGCACGTCGTCCCGACCTCGCGCCTGGGCGGCGCGATCGTCTTCCTCGCCTTCGTCGCCGTCGCGCTCGTCTCCCGCCAGGTCGATCACGACGACCTCGAGCCGGCGCTCATGCTCGCCATCGCCGCGCTGCCGGTCGTCGTCGTCGGTCTCTGGGAGGACGTCACCCGCCGCGTGCGGCCTCGCTACCGGATGCTCGCGGCGATCGCGTCCGCCGTCCTCGCGAGCTTCTACGCGGACGGCATCGTCCCGCGCGTCGACCTCCCGCTCGTCGATTACCTGCTCGAGCACCTCTGGTTCGCGCTGCCGCTCACCTGGTTCATGGTCGCCGGCTCGTGCAACGCGTTCAACCTGATCGACGGCGCGCACGGCCTCGCCAGCGGCACCGCGATCATCCTGTTCGCCGGCCTCGCGCTCGCCGCGGGCTGGACGCAGGACGGCGAGACGCTCGCGCAGGCGCTCGCGATGCTCGGCGCGCTCGCCGGCTTCCTCGTCTGGAACTATCCGAAGGGCCGCGTCTTCCTCGGCGACGCGGGCGCGTACTTCATCGGCTTCATGTACGCGGAGCTCTCGATGCAGCTTGTCGCGCGCAACGACGAGTTCTCGGCCTGGTACGTGATCCTGCTGGCCGGCTACCCGATCGTCGACACGCTGTTCGCGATGTACCGCCGCGGCGTCGTGCGCCACCGCCCGCTCATGCAGCCCGACGCGCTGCACCTGCACTCGCTCGTCTACCGGCGGATCGCGATCCCGCGCGAACTGCAGCGGCTCGAGCGGCGCGTGCGCGACACGGGCCCGCCGGACGGCGTCGAGCGGCGGCGCACGCCCTGGCGCGCCGTGGATGCAAGCCAGCGCACCGGACACCTGCACCGCGCCAACCTGCGCGTCGCCCCGGGCCTGTGGGTGCACAGCCTCGCCTGCCTCGCGATGGCGATCGTCTTCTACGACAACACTTGGGCGCTGCTCGCCTGCCTCGCCGTCTACGCGATCTTCTACACGGTGCGCTACCGCGCGCTGGTGCGGTTCGGGCGCAGGCACGTGCGGCGGGTGCCCCCCGCCCAGGACGATCGCCGGACACGATGAGCGACCGGCGGCGGATTCGCCCGCTGGCGTAGCGCCCTCGTTGCAGCCGCGTGTGCCTCGGCAAGCGGCGACCGTGAAGTCGCTGCCCGGGCTTCGCTTGAAAGTCTCGTTCGTCGACGGAACCGAGGGTGAAGCACACGGGGTGGACCTCGTCCAGTCACGGGATGCAGGCGTGTTCGCGGCCCTGGCGGATCCGGCCGTCGTTGCGCAGGCGTTCGTCGAACACGGTGCTGTGTCGTGGCCCGGAGAACCTGATCTCGCGCCCGATGCGATGTACGAGGAGATCACGAAGGCGGGGGTGTGGGTGTCGCGATGGCGTACGCCCCTGTGGCGTGGGTTGGTGCTCACCGTCGTTCCCGTCACGCCGGCCACCGCCACGCCCCGGCGAACTCATGCGCGCCGAACCAGCGGCGCCTTCGCCGCACGGCGATCGCCGGACGCGCGTTGCCGGGGTTGAAGACCGCGCGTGCGGCGGTGTCACCCGGGGCTATGCACCGGATGACCTGGGGCCGGAGCCGCTGCGAGCAGCGGCGCGCCTGGCCACGACTCGCTCCATGATCTCCTCGACACCGAAGCGGACCTTGGCGGGAATGCGTTCAGGTGGATAGAACGCCTCCACGAGCGCGAGCGCGTCTTTTGCGTTCTCGATGTGTGCGACATCGGCAAGCGCTTCGATGTCACTCACGTCGTGCGATCCTTCGAGCCCTTCCTGACGCATCGCCATGCACTTCATCGCAAAGAGATACTCGGGCGTCGGCGTGTAGATGCGCAGCCCGCCCTCGGCCGTGTTGTCGAAATCCGCCATGAGCTCCATCTGTTCCTGCCTGGACGTGAAGGCTTTCACGCCGTCGTTCAGCCAGTCTTCCGGCCAGCCTTCCACGGCGGCGACATCGCGCGCCGCCTGGCGCAGGAAATCGGGCGAGCCGTTGACCACGGCATCGACGTCTTTGGTGGCGCGGCGCAAGTCGAACACCAGCGCCAGCGCAGCGCCGCCGTAAATCGACAGATCCACCACGACGCCGGCGGCCCGCGCCATGTCGTCGATGGCGCGCAAGCCGCGCAGGATGTCCTGCCGACCCAGCATCGTCATGGCGCAGCTCCGATCGCTGCGCCGGCGGTGTTGCGCCGTGGCCGATAGAGTGGGTCCGCATCGACGAAGATGAGCCGACGGCGAAAGGCGACCGGGCTTTCCTTGAGCAGCGTCGCCTTGAGCGATTCGAGGCCGCCGGGAAAGAACGGCCGGCGCAGGAAGCGCTGCGCGCCGGCGGTCCACTCGGGCACGGGCAACCGATTGCGCAACGCCAGATGCTCGGCTACCGCGGCCAGGTACGCGTTGGCACGTGCGTCATCGCCGAGCGGCGGCTCTTCGCTCAGCATGCGCGCGCGCGCCACGGCGTCCGTCGCAACATAGAACTCGTCGAGGAACTCGCGCAGCGACGCGTCGAGGTGGCCGTGTGCACGGCCCTGCAGCGCGGCTTCGCGCAATGACTGCGGGCGCTGGCGCTGCGGCCGTGGCGATCGAGCTTCGGCCTTCGCCGCCGTCGCGAGCAAGGGCTTGGCGACTGGCGCCTTGCGCCGCGCGCTGCGCTCGCGAAATTCGGCCAGCGCACGATGGATGAGCTGGGTCTCGCTGACGCCTTCGGCCACGGCGAGCGCGCGTACCGTCTCGCGGCTCACCGTGCTGCGGGTGTCCGCCTTGAACTTGAGCAGCAGCTCTTGCCGTGGCGCGGTAGCCGGATCGAGGTGTCGAGGACGCATGGGTGGTTCTTGCGGTGCGGAAGGCGCTGGTCTTGATTATATATAAAGTATATACCCATGTCATTGTGCGGAAGGTGGCAGGCCCGCCGACCACCGGGGTAAGCCTGCCCGCAGGCGTTTCCCTCGAGCCGCCAGCACCGGCGAGCGACAGGGACCCTTTCAGTGATCGGCATACTGGAGCCGCGCCGACGCGCGATCGCCCCTCCTCCCGCAGCCGTGGCGGCGTGATGCCGCCCCGCACCCGGGAACCGACGTCGGGCGTGATGCAACTCGTCGCACGCAACGGCGAACTTTCCGCCCGGTAGGTGATCGTGCTGGCCGGCTACCCGTCCGTCGACACGCTGTTCGCGATGTACCGCCGCGGCGTCGTGCGCCGCCGCCCGCTGATGGAGCCCGACGCGCTGTACCTGCCCTCGCTCGTCTACCGCCGCATCGCGGTCCCGTACCAGCGCGCGCGGAGCCGCGCCGGCCCGACACCGGCCATCACCCCCGGCACCTGCGCCGCGCCAACGCCAGCGTTACCCCGGCTTTGGCTGTGCGGCGCCGCCCACCTGGTCATGGCGATCGTCCTCTCCGACGATACCTGGGCGCTCCTCGCCTGCCCTGCCGTCTACGCGCTCTGCTACACCCTCCGGTACCGCACGCTGGTACGATTCGGGCGCAGGCAGCGGCGGGCACTTACCCCTTAGGGAAATAGTGGGGATTCGTTAGCGATGACCGTCCCGGCAAGTTAGTCGCGCATTGTGTACGAGAGTGAAATCGAACATAGGTCGACGCGTGATGCGCAGGCTGATCCCTTCACCGCTTCTGGAGGCGTACAGAAGCCGGCAGCGTCGGTTGAGGCAAGAGCGCAACAGCGGCAAGAGCGTCGAAGAGGTATTCACCGAGATATATGAGACAAATGCTTGGGGTGGCGCCCCCGGGGAGTATTGCTCTGGATCTGGGACAACTGATGAACGCGTCGTATCGCCCTACGTGAGCAAGATCTTCGCTGAAGCTTCCTTTGAGAAGTTCTCCGGATCCACGTTCGTCGATATCGGCTGCGGCGACTTTCGTGTCGGACGCCAACTGCTTCCGCTCTGCTCGAATTACATTGGAGTCGATGTCGTAGAAGGCCTCATTCGTCGCAACCAGGTAGCGTTCGGCAACGGGCAAACGAAGTTCTTGCATCTGAATGTCATTGAGTCCGATCCGCCCGAGGGCGATGTCTGCTTCGTGCGGCAGGTGTTCCAGCACTTGTCAAATGCGGAGATATTGGCGTGCCTTGGACGTCTCGCGCGATATGGGTTGGTCTATGTCACCGAGCACTATCCACCAGACAACGACGACATCCGGCCGAATGTCGACAAGATTCACGGAGGCGATATTCGGTTGTACGACAATTCAGGTGTCTACCTAACAGAGCCGCCGTTCTCTGTGCCCAGATCAGCCATACAGCAGATTCTGGAGGTGTCGGCAGATGGAAGTGCGGAAGGGGGGGTGATCCGGACTTTCCGATACCGGCCGGCTGGTTGACCTATCGGGCTCTGCCAGATGCTTCTGCGGCATCGCGCAACGCCGAGAACGAGCTTCAAGGCGAACCAATGAGGACAGGGGTCTCGCAACTCGGACGCGTTCGGTTGATCGATGTGATCCGAGGGGGCGTTGGGGTTGATAGCGTGTACTGATGGGCGCGACTAACAAGGGCGGGCGAGTGCGGAACTACGAATCGACCAAGCGGGTGCTTGTAACCGGCGGGGCAGGCTTCCTCGGCTCGCACCTGATCGACCGCCTGCTCGCGCAGGGCCACGACGTCGTCTGCGTCGACAACCTCTTCACCGGAACGAAGCGCAACATCGAGCACCTCTTCGGCAATCCGCGCTTCGAGTTCATCCGCCACGACGTCACGTTCCCGCTCTACCTCGAGGTGGACGAGATCTACAACCTCGCCTGCCCGGCCTCGCCGATCCACTACCAGCACGACCCGGTCCAGACGACCAAGACCTCGGTGCATGGGGCGATCAACATGCTGGGCCTAGCGAAGCGCCTGCGCTGCCCGATCCTGCAGGCCTCGACCTCCGAGGTCTACGGCGACCCGACGACGCACCCGCAGGTCGAGAGCTACTGGGGCAACGTCAACCCGATCGGCCCGCGCTCGTGCTACGACGAGGGCAAGCGCTGCGCCGAGACGCTCTTCTTCGACTACCACCGCCAGCACGGCCTTTCGATCAAGGTCGCGCGCATCTTCAACACCTACGGCCCGCGCATGCACCCGAACGACGGGCGCGTCGTGTCGAACTTCATCGTGCAGGCGCTGAAGGGCGAGCCGATCACGATCTACGGCGACGGCAGCCAGACGCGCTCGTTCTGCTACGTCGACGACATGATCGACGCGCTCGTCGCGCTGATGGCCACGCCGCCCGAGTTCACCGGGCCGGTCAACCTCGGCAACCCGGCCGAGTTCACGATCCGCGAGTTGGCGGAGAAGGTGATCGCGATCACCGGGTCGAAGTCGAGGATCGAATTCCGGCCGCTGCCGGGGGACGATCCGCGGCAGAGGCAGCCGGATATCGCCTTGGCGAGGGAGAGGTTGGGGTGGGGGCCCAAGGTGGCGCTGGATTCCGGTCTGCGCCAAGCGATCGTGTACTTCGATGGTTTGCTGACGGGGGCGCGTTGAACAAGCCGTTCCGGATCGCGGTGGTGAACTCGCACCCGATCCAGTACTTCGCACCGCTGTACGCCTACCTCAACCGCGACCCGTCGCTGGA
>WBZU01001531.1_pt1 | contig 17283 bp, 34 predicted proteins | sample 5204311 | NCBI WGS metagenome assembly WBZU01 (sample SAMN12344359, study PRJNA552823) | activated sludge metagenome | biome: Activated sludge suspended growth; feature: Nitrification reactor; material: Wastewater; isolation source: activated sludge from nitrification reactor of wastewater... | reverse complement strand
CCCACTGGTCGCCGTGGACGACCTACCTCGGCCTCGCGGCCGGCATCGGCGCCGCCGTGCTTGCGATCGTCCGCACGGCCCGCAAGTACGCGCGACAGCTGGCACATCTTCACGCACATGCAGATGGTCAACGTGACCACGGCGTGAGCGCTACGCCCCGCGCAGGCAGGCTTTCCCCATGCAGCTCAGCCCTCTCGAGGTCTTCGACACCATCAGCAAGCACATCGGCAACGTGCCCGTCGGGACCGGCGTCCAGATGGACGTCGAGACCAGCTCGACCACCGAGGGCGCGGCCGTCACGACGACCGTCACCATGAAGCTCGTCGTCGAGACCTGGCCGGCCTCGTCCCACGAGGCGCTCCTCGCCGACATCAACGCGTTGCAGTAGGGACGGAACGCGATGAGGTATGGTCGCCACATGCGAACCAATCGCCCATTCCTCGCCATCCTCTCGACCCTCGCCGCCTCAGCGCTGACCGCCTGCCCGAAGCAGCCACCGGACCCGGTGCCCGCCGGCTGCAAGCCGCCGAACCACTGCGCCGGCGGAACCGCCCCCGAAGGTCCGCCGCCGATCGGCGGCAACACGCCACCGAAGACATGACCGATGGGACAGCAGCCCGAGCACCCCGACCTGGACGCCGACCTCGACCGCATGGTGCGGACGACGGGCCGCATGCCGATCGGGGGCGCGGTGCTGCTGTTTTTGGGCGCCGGGGCGATCGTGCTGATCGACCGCCTCTTCGGCGGCGCGCCGACGTTCCTGGCCTACGTCGCCGTCGCCGTGATCGTCGCCGGCGTCGCGCCGTCGCTGCTGGCGATCGGCCTCGACTGGCGGCGGCGGACGCTCCGCTGGGCGGAAGACGAGCAGCGGCTGCGGCTCGCCGAGCGGATGGAAGCGCTGCAGATGCGACGCGAGCTCGAGCAACATCGGGCCGCGCTCGCCGAGGGTCAGAGGCGCCGCGGCTCGCCGACCTCGCGTCAGCGCGCGCTGCAGTCGGTCGACGTGACCCAGGAAAGCGGGGACGAATGACGACAGCCAGCGGCGTCTACCCCCTCCACGTCGGCATGCTGGCCGACCACGTCCCCGCGGCGGCGCCCCGCGTCAACATCGAGCAGACCCTCGACCGCGAGATCGTCTCGTCGATGGGCGTCCACCGCTTCGTCAGCCCGCCGCCGCCCGGCGTGTCGACGTCGCTGGTGATGTTCTGCACGGTCGGCTGCCTGCTGGCCGTCGTTCTCGTCGTCCGTGGCGAGGCCTTCATCATGCACCTGCTGAGGTGATGGATGTGACCGGAGGAACGAAGATGCCCGACCACAAGCTCGATCGAACATGCTCGAAGTGCCAGGCCACGGCTCCGACGCCGGAGGCGATCGAGCGCTGGCATCGCGGGTCCAGCGGCTGGCTGTGCGACGTTTGCTACGAGCCGGCCGCCGCGCCGCCGCGTCGTCGCCCGGCCCGAGGCCTGCACGCCGCCATGCTGCTCGCGCTCGCGGTCTCCCTGCCTCCCTCGGGTCGCTGACCATGGACCTCGTCGTCCCCGTCGACCTTCTGACGCCCCGCCGGCCCGCCGAGGGCGAGACCTACCTGGCCTACCTCTCGAGCTTCGGCCTGCTCAGCCACGGCTTCGAATTCGGCGAGCTGGTCCGCGCCGGGCCCCGGCACATGCCGCCGCCCATGCGCCTCTGGTCGGCGATGGTCCCGACCCTCGCCCTGGCGATCGAGCTCCGCCGCCGGATGGTCGCCGCCGGCGTGCGCGGGCTCGCGATCGCCGCGGCGTACCGGCCCCAGGGCGGCGCCGCCGACAGCCGCCACAAGCACAACGGGGCGCTCGACCTCGACCTCCTCCCCGGCGACGAGCGGATGCAACTGCAGTACCCCAAGATCGCCGCCGAGCTCTGGCTCGAGCACGCCCACCTGCGCGCCGGCGCCGGGACCTACGCCCCCGACGGCCGGCGCTGGTCCGCGCGGATCCACCTGGACACCGGCTACCGCTTCCGCTGCTGGCAGGGGCTGCCGGGCGGGGGCTGGTCTGCGCACCCGGCGATCCTCGAGCTCGCCCAAGCCGAGGACGACGAGCAGCTCGTCGCGCGCGCCGACGAGCAGGCGCCGGTGGACCCGCCGGATCGGGACTGCACCCGGCAGGGCGCGACGTGGCCGGGCTGACGACGCTCTGGCGGGCGACCCGCGGGATCGTCTGCGCGGGGTGGGTGGAGGACGAGCGCGGCCGCGTGGTCGCCTGCGCGCCGATCCTGCGCCGCCTCGTCGCCGCGCCTGGGCGCGCGGATCGGCTGCGCCGGTCGGGCTGGAGGGTGGAGCGTGTCGCTCCTCGCTGACCTGCTCGCGGCGCTGGTGCTCCGCCCCATCGAGGTCGTCGCCGCGCTCGGGCCGCTCGACGCGTCGGTCGCCGCGGCGCACCTCGAGCGCCGGCCCGACCTCGCCGCCGAGGTCCGCCAGCTGGCGCGCGTCGAGTCGCGGGGCGAGCGGGTCGGCGTCCACCGCGAGCACGCCCGGCGCGTCCCCGGCCGGCGCTTCTGGGCGTCGGCGGTGCGCGCGGGCTGGCTGGCGCCCGAGGTCTGCCCCGCGCACGTGCTCGGCGACGGCGAGGCCTGGGGCGTCCGCGGGCCGCACGGTCACGCGGCCGCACTCGCGGTGCGCTACCTCGGCGCCTGCGTCGCCCCCGAGGTGCTCGACGAGCCGCTCGTCTCCGCGGTCGTCGCGGTGCGGCGGCTCGTCGTGCTCGAGCGGGTCTACAAGCTCAGGACGCCGGGGGAGAGGGCGGAGGCGTGGCGGCGCGGCGCCAGTAGGCGGCGAGCTCGCGCAGCTTGAGCACCCCGCGGCGCGCGGAGTCCGTGCGGACGTAGACGTTACCGGCGCCGACGACCTCGATCGTCAGCGGGCCGGCGAAGTGGACGAGGCAGCCGCCCGCCTCCAGGTCGACGCGGCGGGCGCGGAGAACCCAGCGCTCGCCGGGCGCCGGCAGGTCGGTCTGCGGCGGCGCGACCGGCGGCACCAGGCAGCGCTCGAAGACCTGCTCGACTGGACTCCTCATGCATCCTCCCGTTCAGGCGGGGGAAGCGGGGCCCGCCCGGTAAGCTGGTCCAGGGTGAGGTGGTAGAGATCGGCGAGGCGCTGGAGGTCGATCGATGGCGGCTCGGTCGCCCCGCCTTCCCAGGCGATCACCGTGGCCCGGGTGACGCCCAGGCGCTCGGCCACAGCCGCCTGGGGAAGCCCGGCCAGGTCGCGGGCGAGGGCGATGCACCTTCCGAGGTGCTGGCGGGCCCGGATGCGGGCGTGGTCTGCAGGCTTGCGCACTGCGCGAGGATGCGCGCGTCCGGATATCTGGACAAGTTGTAATGATATGAGAACAGTCACGGTCTGGATATCTTGACTCTTAGACAAGATATCTTCACACTCACTCTCGTCCGGTCGACGCGCCGGACAGGAGCCGCCCGTCGATGCCCGCCCAGACCCTCACCCGCGACCGCAAGGACTTTATTGCCGACCTCGAGCGCGGTCGGCTCGGCGGCTGGGGCCCGTTTCTCCTGGCCTTCCAGGGTGCGCCGGTGGCCGCGATCGAGCAGGCGACCGCCGAGCTGCAGGTCCACGTCCAGGCCGGCGGCTTCTTCAATCAGCAGGACCCGGCCTCGATCCTTTCCCGCGCCCGCCGGCTTGGCTACGCAGCGCCGGACAAGATCCTCGCGCTGATCAACGCCGCCTCGAACGCCGGGGACCGCCCCGCCCAGGTCTCCGAGATCCTGCTCGCCTTCATCACCTGACCGCTGGAGCGCCTCCGATGCCCTTCCTGACCTTCAGCCTGAACAAGCTCGCCGGCGCGCTGCTGGCGGCCGACCGCGCAACCGACCCGGCCCGCGAGCTCCGCCGCTGGGCGAAGGGTGTGCACACGGTCGAGGCCGACGCGCTGGCCTACGCCGCTGCTCAGGGCCCGTCGATCGTTCGCTACCCGAACGGCCAACTGGTGATGGTCGAGGCTCGGCGAGACGCCGCCGAGGACGCCAGGATCGCCGCCGACCAGACGGCGCGCGCCGAGCGGCTTCGCCGGATGACCCTCCGCGACGAGCGGGGGACCGCGCCGCGGCACCGCTCGATCTGACCGCTGACCACCTGCTCACCAGGAACAATCGCCATGACCCCCAAGCACGACACCTTCACCACCAACTTCACCGGCGTCACCATCCAGCTCGATCGGGACGCCGAGCAGCCCGGGCGAGGCGCGCACTTTGCCGGTCTGGTCGCATTCCTCGGCGGCCCTGCGACCATCCCAGGCAAGGTGCGCCGCGTCCACGTGATGTCGACTCATGCCTTCGGCGAGATCCGCTCCTACGTGCTCGACGAGGTCAAGCAACTGCGACTCGCCGGGCCCTGCTACACCGGCGACTGGACCGAGATGGACGCCGAGGTCGCACGTGTCCTCGGCGCGACCGTCCACCCGTACACGGTCAGTCCCGGCGGTCACGTTGCATGACGCCGGACGGGGCCCGGCTCAGGCCCCGGCACCTCGGCGCCGTCGCGCCGCGGCCCGCTGCTGTCTGATGCAGCATGACCTGGGGGACAGGTCGGATGGGATAGGTATGGCCGACACGTTGAAGGTCGGCGCGCTGTCGATGCGCGCCGTGTGCATCACGATCGCGCGGGGCATGGAGGCCCAGCGCAACGCGGGGAACGACTTCTCGACCCGGGCCGACAAGGCGGTCGCCCGCGGGCTCGCCCGACCGGTGCGCGGGATGCCGGGGCTCTACCGGCTGACCTCCGAGGGCGAGGCCTTGCTCGAGCGCCAGATCGGCAGCGAGCTGTGACCTGTCGAGGTGCGTGGCCGAGCGGCCCCAGAAAGCGCGTCGGCCTCCCGCGGAGAGCATCCGGGGAGGCCGACCTGGGGGCTGGTCTCCGCCAAGAGGCAGCCCGCGCGCGGGTCGGAAGGAGCACTCACCGACCTCGCGTAAACGAACTTATGAAATTCAGCTTGACAACGCAACCCCTTTTCGTTCATCACCGTGTGGCGGCCCGCCAGCCGCAAGGAGCCCAATGACGACCGGTCTACATCGGGAGTTCAGAATCGAGAGACCCGTCGTCGGGGCGGAGGCCTTCGGGCTGCGACTCGCCGCCACCGTCGAGCTGTACAGCGAGTCGTGGTCGACGATGCGCGGCGGTCGCTATGTCGATCTGGTCTTCGGCTTGCGCATGCTTGGGCTCCAAGCTGTCGCCGTCGACGTCAAGTCCTCGGCGCTGCGGGAGGTCGCATGAAGAGGATCCACCCTGCGTCCTGCACTTGCCCGGAGTGCGAGGCCGACCTCGCGTGCTTGTTCGCCGCGGCGCGCGCCGGGCTGACCGCGCCGAGCTGCCCGAAGTGCGACCTGCTCGGTCGCGTCTTCGGGGACTTCGCCCGGGCGTTCGCCGGCGCCGCCGCGATGCTCGGCTTCGAGGCGCCCGAGGATGTCGCGCCGGCGATGGTGCTGGCCCAACTGAGGCAGACGCTGCAGCGCCGGACTGAGCTCGAGGCGAAGCTGACCGAGTGCGCGGCCGCGCTCGCGCAGAACGTCGCGGCGAACAAGGCGGCGCTCGAACGCTTCCGCCTCGTCGCCGATTTGCTGGACCGCGGCGACACGGAGCGCGCGCGGCACGAGGTTTCGGAGGTGCTCGATGGATAGCGCGACCTGGACGTGCATCAGCCCCGGCGAGTCGTGGGAGCTCGTCTGCGAGCAGGGCAAGGCCCACGTCATGAAGTCGGGGGATAAGGTGATCTGGCTGGTCGACGGAGGCGCCGTCGACGAGGTCGCCAGCGTCGAGGCGGCGATGGACGCGGCCGAGCGCGCGCTCGGGCTGAACCCGCGCCGCGGCGTCGACGGGGGCCCGCTGCCCGGGTCGACGGCGCCGGAGGCTGGGGACGTGCCACGGGAGATCTCGGTACCCGCAGAGGACGAGGACGAGCGTGGGCCTGTCCTCCCGGACGTGCGGACGCTCCAGCGCCGCATGGGCCGGCTTATCCGCCGCCGCGAGCACCTGCTCGAGCGGAGCAAGGGCTACCGCCCAGGCGAGTCTGGGCTGAGCTACGACGCCGCCGAGGCATCGGCGCTGCGCACGGCGATCCTGCTCTTCCAGCAGCGGATCGGCGAGCTCGACGCCCAGCGGGCGGCCGCCGTCACCCCCCTCGCACCGCCGACCCAGCCGCTCATTGCCCGGATCGCCGAGCGGTCGCCGGCCGAGACCAGGGCCGTGCTCGAGGAGCGTGCAGCGAGCGTCGGCCGGTACAGCGCAGCGATCCGCGACCTCACCGACGTGGAGGAGGTCGCGCCTGCGGTGCTGGCCGAGCTGCTCGCCGACGCGAGATCACGCGCAGGCGACGTCGTGGAGGGTGCTCTCGAGGCGCTCCGTGAGCGCGAGCGGGCGCTCGCCATGGCGCAGACCAGGAAGCGTCTCGCTGAGGAGGAGCTCAAGCGAGCCCGCGAGGCCTGCGCCGAGGAGGAGAACGCGATCGATCGGATCAAGGATCGGGTGATCCGTCCGATCTGTGAGGCCGCCGGCACTGGGGCTACGCATGCGATCAAGGCGGCGACTGGGAGGGTGCACATCCAGCGCAACCCGCCCAGCGTCCAGCTCGCCGCCGATCCGGACCTGCTCGACTACCTCGGCGCCGTCGATCCCCGGCTGATCCGCGTCAAGCGCGAGCCCGACAAGGAGGCGATCAAGGAGTGGCTCCTGGCCGAAGAGGAGGCCGCCACGGTGGCGCGTGCCGCCGGCGACGCTGAGCGTGCGCCGCGGCTCCTGCCCGGGGCGACCCTGATCCGCTCGACGAGAGTCGAGGTGCGGGGATGACCACCTCGCCGCCGAAACTCAGCGGACATCTACGCGCCGTCGAGGCCTCGATCGAGCGCGCCGAGACCAGCGTCGCAGTTGCGCGCGAGCGCCTCATCGAGCTCACCACGCCGCGCGCGCTGGACCTCGCCAGCAAGGCTGCCGCTATCGCGCGTGATCTCACCGCCCTGCGCGACCAGGTCAAGCAGATGCGAAACGGCGGCCGCGCCGCCCTGGAGGCGCCGTGAAGTCATCGACCCCAGCCCTCGACGCCGCCCTCGACGCTGCTCGCAAGGACGCGCGCCCCGTGATTGCAAGCGAGCCAGGCGGTCGCTCGCGCAGCAAGGACCCGTCGGAGGCCTGGTGGTACTACCCTCCGACCGACGTCGTGATGGCTGAAGCGTCGCGGCTGCTCGACGCGCACGGGCTGGAGATCGACCTCCTCGGGCAGCGGCTCGGCGACAAGGGCGAGGTGCGCACGCGGTGGCGCCTGCGCCACCGGCCGAGCGGGGAGTTCCTTCGCATCACGTGGGAGGCTGAGATCTTCGAGGATAGCGAGACCCGCACGACCGCCGTCCTGGCGACTGTGAGACACGCGAAGCGCTCGCTGCACGTGGAGCTCCTCAAGATTCCGGTGGTCCGCAAGGCGAGCAAGGGCGATCGGGTGGAGAACGGTGTCATCGTCGCGCGTGCCGCCGGCCCCGCGAGCGCCGATCGGGTCATCGACGGCGTGACCGTCGACGTCGCGCCGCCGCGTGGCACACGGGAGGAAGAGTTCGAGCTCCCATCGTGGGCACAAAATAACGCGCCGATGGATGACGCCATCGCCGACCCCGGCCAGCTGCCCGGAGATGAGATCGACGCCGAGGCGGCCGCGGAGGCGGAGCGCGCCGAACTGGCGCCCGAGGCCGACGCCGCCGCGCGCGGCGAGGTCCACAACCAGATCGACATGGCGGCGCTCTTCCGCCGGGTGACCGCTTGGCGGTCGACGCACCAGGGCAACGTCCGGGTGCTCGCCGGCGCATCGGTCTCAGGGCCGCTGACGCAGGCGGACGCCGCGGCGATCGATCAGTTCCTGGTCAAGGAGGGGTTCTGATGTCCGCCGCCCCGCCGCTGTTCGCATTCGAGGTCTGGCTCAAGGGCCATGAGAACCACCAGCGCGTGGTGCATCATCGCACGCTAGGCAAGGCGAAGTACGCCTACCTGCTCGACATCGGCGACGCGTTCCCCGACGGCCTGCCGTTCGATCTCGTCCGCGGCCGCAAGCTCGGCGCGCCCGTCAACACCGACAAGCTGCGCCGGGTCGCCGAGTACCGCCGCCGGCCTGAACTGGTCGCGGGCGCCCGGGTACGCGTCGACGGCGCGCTCGGCTACATCGCCGACGGCAACAGCAGCGCCAACTTTGACGTGCTGTTCGACGAGGACAGCAAGTACAGGGGCGCCTGCCTCAACGTCCACCCGAGCGAGATTGAGGTGGCACCGTGAAGCGCACCGCCCTCACCCGCCGCACCCCGCTCAAGCGGGGCGGCTCCCTCCGCCGCGAGGCGCCCATCGCCCGCCGCACCCGCCTCCGCCCGGTCAACCGCGAGCGCAAGCTCGAGCGCTATGAGGCGGCCTTCGGCGACCGCGCCGAGCTGGTCCGGGCGATGCCCTGCTTGCTCCTCGGGACCGAGTGCTGGGGCCCCATCGAGGCGGCCCACGTCCGCAGCCGCGGCGCCGGCGGCACCCGCCGCGACCTCGTCCCCCTCTGCTCCAAGCATCACCGCGAGCAGCACGACACGGGGATCAAGACCTTCGCCGCGCGCCACGGGATCGACCTGCACGCGGCCGCCGACCGGCTCGCCCGCGAGCTCGACGAGCGGAGGGTGCCATGACGACGATCGCTTGCCCTCACTGCGGCCGGCCCGTCGATGCCGCTGCGACGCCGCTCGCCTTCCGCGACGTCCTGCTCGACATGGCGCGCAGCGCCGCAAGGAGGGCCGCGTAATGCTGACGCTCGCCCCCTGCACGCTGAAGGACGCCGAGGCGTTCGTCGAGCAGCACCACCGGCACCACCGGCCGCCGCGCGGAGGGCTGTTCGCGGTCGCAGTCGCGGCGGGCGCCGAGGTGGTCGGCGTGGCGATGATCGGCCGCCCCGTCGCGCGCGGCCTCCAAGACGGGTGGACGGCCGAGATCACCCGCGTGTGCGTGCTCGGCGAGCGCGACGAGGCGACGCGGGCCCGAACGCGCAACGCCTGCTCGATGCTCTACGGCGCGGCCTGGCGGGCGGCGCGAGCGCTCGGGTACCGCCGGCTGGTGACATACATCCTGTCCGACGAGACAGGTACGTCGCTCCGCGCGGCCGGCTGGCGCTGCATCGGCGAGGCCGGCGGCGGCTCGTGGTCCTGCCCATCGCGCCCGCGCGTCGACCGGCACCCGACGCAGGTCAAGCTCCGCTGGGAGCGGACGACCGAGGAGGCCCCGACCCCATGACGCAGCTCGACCAGCCCGCCGCCTGGCGGAAGGAGTACCGCCGCCGCCTTGGCATGCTCGGCCTCAGCCAGCTCGAGCACCACCTGGCGATGGTCATCAACGCCGCCGGCGTCCGCGACGTTGCGCGGCCCGTCCGCGGACAGCCGCGCCTGGATGTCGGCTGGGCCACGCGGGAGGATGGGCGGCCGATGGTCCGCCGCGAGCTCGCCGCGGCGATGTGCATCCCGCCGACGGCCGCCGGCCTGGCCGGGCTGCCGGCCGAGACCACACCAGCATCATCTACGCGCTGAAGCAGCATGTCCAAGAGGACATGCTCTGAGAGGAAGGAAACATGGAGAGCATCGAGACGAACACCGAGACGAACACCGACTTGCCCGCCGTCACGAGCGGGTCCCGCAAGCTGGGCGAGTACGGCCGCAAGGGCTACCGCATCGTGACGTGGATGAACGGCGCCAGCTACTTCGCCGAGGTCGACGAGGCGGGCGCCTGGAAGATGACCACGCCGCTCGAGAGCAACCGCGGCCGCGCCGAGCTCGCCGCCGAGCGGTGGATCGACGAGCAGGGGAAGACCGCGGCGCCGCTCCCGGCGCACGAGTCGGCCGAGTCGGCGGCCGAGCCCGAGTCCTCGATCATCGGCGGCTGGAGGATCGAGATCGTCGACGGCCGCGGCGGCACCTACAACGCCGTGATCTCGCCGGCCGCCGAGGTCGCCGGCGAGGTCGACGAGCCGCCGAGCCTCCGGGGCTACCAGCGGAAGAAACAGGCGCTCGACGAGGCGACAGCCTGGGCGCACGCGAACCCGCTCCGGGTCGCCGGCTTCTTCAACGGGCTCGAGTGGATGGCCTCGCGCTACCTCGACGGCTTCAACTCAGGCTGGCTCTTCGCGGTGCGCTACCCGACCGCCGAGGACGCGGACTCCGGCGACCCGGCGGCGATGTCCGGGCTGTTCGAGGGCAAGCTCGTCTACCCCACGCCCGACGACGCGACGAACGAGGCGATCGGCTGGTGCTCGCGGTTCAAGCTCGGCGAGCAGCTGCCGACGGAGCGCGCCTTCGGCGAGGTCTACCCCTCGCCGGCCGAGACCGAGCCGACCGGCGGCGAGGGAGTCGAGGCGATCGAGGCCGTGGCGTCGGCCGCACCGGCCGCCCCGCCCCCGGCGCCCGTCGAGAAGGCGATCGACGAGGCCCGCGCGTCGGGCGGGCTGCAGGTCGTCGAGCCCCCTCCGGCCGAGTCGCACACGGCCGAGCTGATGGAGCTCCTGCAGCGCAAGCGGGACCTCAAGAAGCAGCGCCGCCAGCTCGACGCGGCCATGGCGTCGGCGAAGAGCAAGGTCAAGGCCTGCGACGACGAGATCGCCGAGATCGACGCGCAGATCGACGCGGTCCTGGAGGACGAGCGTCGGCAGGTGCCGCTGCCCCTTACCAGCACGCCCGCGCCGAAGCCCTCGGCGAAGGTCAGCGCGCCGCCTCCGGCACCCGTCAAGGCGACGGCCATGCCGCGCCAGCCGATCCGCTGGACCGCCAACGGCGTCGAGCTCGAGATCATCGTCCGCGAGCCCCAGCCCGAGCGCTTCGCGGCGAAGGTTGCCGGCCTCGCGGGCACCGAGGGGTTCGGCGAGACCTGGGAGCAGGCTGTCGAGGCGGCGAAGGTCGCCGCGTCCGTCGTGCTCGCCGACTGCGACCCCGGCGAGACGACCCCGAGGGCCGACGCCGGCCCGGTCGCCGACGGCCCGCGCCTGCCCCCGAAGCGAGGCGGCCGCAAGCCCAAGCTGAAGGGCAAGAGCGCCGACGAGGTGACCGCGGTCCTCCGCGGCTCGATGACCCTCGACGAGGCGGCGAAGACGATCGGCTGCAGCACCGCCGAGCTCGAGGGCTGGGCGCGCGACGCTGACTTCCAGCTCTCCAAGCACCTCGGCGCCGGCGACGAGCCCGCCCCGAACACCAGCAAGAAGCCGCGCGCCGGTGGGCGCGGCGGGAAGCGGGGTGCGAAGTGATCCGCAAGCTCGACCTGATGATCGGGCTGGTCCTCGCCCTGGTGATCTCGTCCGTGGTCGGCGAGCGCCGCCGCCGCGACGACCTCGCCCGGGTGCGGGCCATGCAGCCGCGGTGCGTCGGCGACGCGCGGGCGGAGGGGATTCGGTTCTGATGTCGCTGCGCGTGTGCAAGGTGCCCGGCTCGAAGTGGACGCATGCCGAGTGGCTCGTCTCCCACTACGTCCGCCGGCCGGTGTACCTGGAGGCGTTCTTCGGCAGCGGGGCGCCGCTGTTCGCCAAGCCGCGCTCGCCGACCGAGATCGTTAACGACCTCGACGATTGCGTGGTCGCCCTGTTCCGGTGCCTGCGCGACCAGCCCGAGGACCTCGCGCGCGTGGTGGGCCTGACGCCCTACGCGCGCGCCGAGTGGCGCGAGTGCCTCGGCAACGCCGACGTCGCCGACGAGCTGGAGAAGGCGCGGCGCTTCCTCGTCGAGGGCTGGCAGTCGCACGGCGCGCGCACCGGGTCTCGCTCGGGCTGGCGCCGCGACGGCAAGGACAACGGCCGACGCGGGCGGTCCTTCGCCCAGGAGTGGGCCGACCTGCCCGCGCGCATCATGGCGGCCGCCGAGCGCCTGCGCGGCGTCCACATCGAGCACCGGCCGGCGCTGCAGTTGCTTCAAACGTATCGCGGCCCCGATGTCCTTGTGTACCTCGACCCGCCCTATCCGGCCGAGACCAGCCAGGGCACCCGCGACGTTCTCTACCGCCACGAGATGATGGCCGACGACGAGCACGCCGAGCTGCTCGCGGAGGCGATGCTCCACCCGGGGCCGCTGCTCTTGAGCAGCTACCGCAACGAGCTGTATGACCGCGTGCTGCTCGGCGCCGGGTGGTCCGTGGCGGAGCGGGCAGCTCGCGGGGAGCATGGCGTCGAGCGCGTCGAGGCCCTCTACCTGAACCCCATCGCACAGGCTGAGCAGACCCGCGTGTGGCAGCTCGACCTGACGGAGGTCGCCTGATGCTCCTCGCCCTCGACCTCGGGACCGTGTGCGGCTGGGCCCTGTTCACCGCCGCCGGCGTGCTGCTGGCGTCGGGGACCTGGCGCCTGGACACCGACCCGTATCGCGGCCGGTTCGACGCCTTCTTCCTGCGCCTGCTGGCCTGCGCCCAGGCCCACGGGGTCAAGACGATCGCGCACGAGTCGGTCCACCGCCACGCCGGGACCGACGCCGCCCACGTCTTCGGGGGCTGGCTGGCGATCGTCGAGATCGTCGCCGAGCGCACGCGCGCCGAGGTCGTCGGGGTGAGGACGCAGGAGATCCACGCGGCCGCCGGCCACAAGCCCGACCGGAAGCGCGGGCCGAAGGCCGCCGCCAAGGCGGAGCAGCGGCGAGGCGCTGCGGCCCGCCGGAGGGCGAACAAGGAGGCGATCGTCGCCGCCGCGCAGGCGCGCGGGTGGCAGGTCGCTGACGACAACGAGGCCGACGCGTGTTTCGTCGGCGTGGCCGTTCTTTCCAAAGGAGCATGTCCGTGAAGACGATCTTCTGGCCGGCGTACAACCCGGCGCACGGCAAGCGATGGCCGACCGACGCTGACCTCCTCCGCGAGATGGATCGCCGAGAGGCGCGCGAATGGCGGCGTGGCGTGATGTGCGTCTGGGAGCGCCGCGCCGGCTGGACGGCGCAGTTGCAACCCGTCGAGGCCGGCGCCGACTTCGACGAGGAGATCGGCGAGGCCTGGGCGTGCTTGCTCTGCGGGCGGGTCACCCGGAACCCGCGCAACTCGCAGGCGCCCGCCGGGCCCGTGATCCGGCACTACACGCATTGCACCGACGCGAACTGGATCACGTGCCGGCCGTCGTCGACGGCGCTCGGCTTCTCCATCGAGTACTGCGACGGCGTCGACGTCCGCCGCTGGCGCTGCGCGACTTGTCGACGCGAGTACACCGACGCCGAGGCGATCCGGTTCGCCGACGAGCCCACCAGCCGGCGCGACTACCTCCTGCACCGCCGCACCTGCGCGCATCGCCTGGTGCACTCGCGCGCCGCGAAGGCCGAGGAGCAGCGGATGCGGAACCGCGAGGCGCTCGAGGTGAGCGATGCCGGCTGAAGCGCAGCCGCTGTTCCCCCGCGAGATGTGGACGCCCTTCGCGTCGAGCTCGCGGCACGACTCCTGGTGCTCGCCGATCTGGATCGCCGAGCTGCTCCGCAAGCTCTGGCCGGACGGCATCGACACCGACCCCTGCACGAACGCGTGCAGCCTCATCGCTGCGCGCATCACCTACGACGGCTCGAGCTTCGAGCTCGACGGACTGAAACAGCCGTGGTCGGGCCGCGTGTACTGCAACCCGCCGTACAGCGACCCCGGCCCCTGGTACGAGCGCGCAGCGCTGCACGCTGCGAAGGGGTGCGAGGTCGTGCTGCTGGTCAACGTCACGACGACGACGAAGGCGTGGCGCCGGTGTCGGCCGCGCCAGCCCGCGGTGACGTGGCGCGAAGAACTCGACCTCGTGCGCGGTGGCATGACCACTTGTCCACGCGCCGCTGCGGTCGCCTTCTTCGACAAGCGGATCGCGTTCCTCGACGCGGGCGTGCCGATCAAGTCCAACGAATACGAGCAGATGGCGCTCTATTGGGGACCGCTCGCCGAGCGGTTCCGCGAGGTGTTTGCGGAGGTGGCGTGGTGCCCGTAGCAGAGCAGCAATCGCTCTTGCGCCCGATGGCGGGCGACGTCGTGGCTGAGCGCGCGCGGGCGTTCGCGCGGGAGCTCGCCGCCCCACCGACGCCGCCCGTGGCCCCGGCGCCCCGCGAGCCCGCCCCGGCGGCCCCGGCCGCGCCTGAGCCCGTCCAGGCCCCGCCGGCGCCGCTCGATCCGGTCCAGGACGCCCCGGCCGATGAGGCCGACGCCGGGCGCTCGCACCCCGAGCTCCCGCCGCGCAACTACGCCGCGGTGCGGGAGGCGATACCGACCGCGTGCGGCCGCCTCGTGATCCGCGAGTACGTCTTCGAGCCACCGCCGGCGTCACCGCCCGGCTCGAAGCCCACGCCCCGCGGGTTCCACCTCTACCAACTGCTCGAGCCGGTGCTCGCGGGCGCGAGCTACAGCGAGACCCGCACCGACCGCACCGGCCGCGTGTGGGGCCTCGCGCGCACGCGCCGGCCGGCGACGCCGAGCACCGACTACGACGCCCAGGTCGATCACCAACTCGCGCAGGCCCGCCGTGCGGTGCTCGTGATGCGCGCGACGGTCGAGGAGCTCGGCCTGCGCGACGCTCACGGCCGGCCCGGCGGCGTCGCCGAGTGCATCTACGAGAGCCGCGGCGACGTGATCCTGATGACCGACCCGGCCGCCGCGGCGCGCCGGTTCCGAGATCAGCGAGGTGCCCGGTGATCGGCGCCTTCCTGGCGAAGTTCGTCCTTGCGGCGTTCGCGGGGCTTCTGGTCGGCGAGGCGATCGCCGATGTGGCAGAGCGCGCGGGCATCGGCCCGCGCAGGAGGTGAATAGGACATGGCTGAAGAGACAGATAAGTGGTCGAGGCTCCACAACCTGCCCGAGCCGACGCACCGCGAGGAGGTGGCCGATGCCTGACCTGTTCGCTTTCGGCGCCGCGCGCGGCTCGACGCGCGTGCTCTTCGTCGGCGCCCCGCCCGACTCGGCGACGGTGTCGCGCTCGACGCCGCGGGGCCTGCTCCGCCTGGTCGTCGAGCGCCGCCCAGACGAGACCACCCACCAGCTCGAGACACGCGCGCGCGCGCAGCTGGCGGAGCTCGAGCGCATCGCCGAGACCGTCGCGCAGACCTGGCCACGCTGCGACGGCGAGCGCCCCAGCGAGGCCCACCACTGGATCGCCGCCGGCTTCGCCGACGAGGCGGTCGTCGCCTGGCTCGAGGTTGGCGTCTACTCGGCCAGCGCCGCCGCCGAGCTGCGCGCGGTGCAGATCGAGCCCCGCGACGTCGTCGGCGAGCACGCGGACGGCGTGACGATCGGCTGCGCGTTCTCGCGGCGCGAGCTGGCGCTCGCCGAGGTGCAGCGGGCCGTGCTCGGCGAGGAGGTCGCGTGATTTACATCCTCATGGTCAGCGCCGGCAAGGACAGCACGGCGCTCTGGGGCAAGGGGATCATCCGCAAGCTGGTTCCGACGCCGATCCGCGAGATGGTCGCCTGGGCGCGCACGTCGCACGGCGGCAAGCGCCTGGCGATGTTTCCTGAGCCGAGCGGGTGCGCGAGGTGGGGCATCTGCGAAGCGCCGGCGCGGCGGGAAGGCGGGTCTTACCCATGACGCAGCTCGACCAGCCCGCCGCCTGGCGGAAGGCGCACCGCCGCCGGCTCGGAAGCGCGGCGACCAGTCCACTCGAGCTGCTGGTGCTGCTCGTCCTCGACGTCGTCGGCGTCCGCGACCCGGCGCGCCGGCCGGACGTCGGCTGGGCGACCAGCGACGACGGGCGGCCGATGACCCGGCGCGAGCTCGCCTTCCGGTGCCGCCTCGCGCCAGGTCCGGCGGGGCTCGCCGAGCTCGACGCGGCGATCGCCGGTCTCGCCGATGTTGGCCTCGTCGTCGTCGACGGCGCGGCGGTCGGGGTGTCCGGCTGGGTCGAGATGCAGGAGAGCCCCGAGGACCGCCGGGTTCGCGACGACGAGCGCCGCGCCCGCGAGGCCGAGCGGAAGCGGGTCGCCCGGGCCGCCAAGTCCGGCGAGCGTCCGCCGCCGTCCGCGGACGAGCATGGAACATTGACCGGACACGAGGGGGCTCCGTCCGCGGACAGTCCGGCTCCGTCCGCGGACAGTGGGGCGGTCGTCTCGCGCGAGAGGACAGAGGACAGAGGACAGATCGATCCCGTCGTCGCCCCGCCCGCGCGGGTGCCTTCGCCCGCGCCGTCGATCCGGACCCTCGGTCAGCGGCTGCGACTGGCCCGCGAGCGCGGCGCGGTCCCGCTGCCCGTCGACGCCGCGGCGAAGCGCGCCGGGCTCGACCCGACCGACCTCCGGCGCTTCGAGACCGACAAAACGATCCCAACCCGCGACGAGCTGGGGCGGCTGGCCAGGGTCTACGGGGACCCAGGGATCGGCGGGTTCGAGCTGCCCGAGCAGGACCCCGACATCGCCCGGGAAGTCGCCCGGGCCTGGCACCGCCACCGCGTCGAGCTGGGGCTGGTCGGCGAGGACGTGGCCGAGCCGGCAGTCGACGGGACGCTGGTCCGGCAGGTGTTCACGCCCGCCGAGGGCGGGGCGCTGCTGGAGACCTGGCGGACGGTACTGCGCCGGGCGGCGGAGGAGGTCCGGCGAGGGAAGGGCCGGGACCGGTCGGCCGAATTCTTCCGGCTCGACTGGCTCTGCAGGCCGACGGCACGCCGGAGGTACCTCGACGCGCCTGACCTGGACCGGCGACTCGACGAGGCGCGCGAGCGGGCCCCGCCGCGCGGGCGGGGACAGCCAGCAGCGAGAGCGACAGGACCGAAGAACAACGACATGGCGCCGCGGGTGCGGCGAGACGAGGAGGACTAGAGGACATGAGCGAAGAGACATGTAAGCAGGGGTTACAAGTTGAGCGGCTCGACTACAGCAGGCCGCCGCCGGGATACACGGTTGCGGACGAATTGGAGGGCGACGAGCCCTCCTGGACCGTGCGCTTCGACGGCGACGTGGTCGACAGCGGCATGACACGCGAGCGTGCGTTCGCCTTCGCCTGGGAGCTCTACAAGGCCGAGAACGACCCGCCGGGGATGTGGATCGAGAGCGGGGGATTCGCCGAGGATGACTTGGTTTTCTGGGGCGTCGGCCACGAGCGCGACGACGACAACGCCACAGCCTCGACATCGTATGGGGCCGCCCGCGCCGCCGCCTGGGCCTGGCACGACCGGCGCCACGCGCTAGCGCGGATGTTCGAGCAGGCCGCGGAGATCATGGGCCGGCCCGCGTTCCCGTCCGACCCGGCCCCGGCGTGGGCCGACATGCTGACATGGTCCGACGAGCAGGTCGCCGCGGTTGAGTGCTGGCTGGCCGGGGACAGGCTGAAGACGACGAGGACGACGA
>WBZU01001530.1_pt1 | contig 17284 bp, 17 predicted proteins | sample 5204311 | NCBI WGS metagenome assembly WBZU01 (sample SAMN12344359, study PRJNA552823) | activated sludge metagenome | biome: Activated sludge suspended growth; feature: Nitrification reactor; material: Wastewater; isolation source: activated sludge from nitrification reactor of wastewater... | reverse complement strand
CTTGGCGCATTGCCGCCGTTCGAGGGGGGCGCCGAAAAAACCTGGGCCGACGAGTCCGGGTGACCGCTTACCAAAAAACGCTACTCACACTTTCGACCCACAGCCGACTTTCGGTGGGCTAAATCTGTGATGTCAGGTAACGGTGCGGAGCAGTCACCCAGCTATGCTAATAGCGCAACAATAGCTTTCAGAAAGCCCCGCATAGGTCCTGCGGGGCTTTCTGTAGCTGCTCAAGTGTTAGCGATTTACATCAACAACAACACGCCCTTTAACTTCACCATTCAGCAATTTGGTGGCAAATGGCATGACCTCGCTAAGACCGATTTTGCGGCTGATAACGCCCAGCTTCTCGATGTCCAGGTCACAGCCCAAACGTCGCCATGCCTCAAGCCGGTCAGGTGTCGGACACATGACGCTGTCGATACCAACCAACGTCACGCCACGTAGAATGAAAGGTGCGACTGACGACGGAAAATCCATGCCACCGGCCAGCCCGCAGGCGGTTACGACACCACGGTATTTGGTCGTGGCGCAGACATTGGCCAAGGTATGGCTACCCACGACATCGACCGCACCAGCCCAGCGCTCTTTACCCAAGGGCTTGCCGGGCGACGAGAACTGCGCGCGCTCAAGCACCTCTTTGGCGCCCAGCCCTTTCAGATAGTCCGCTTCCTCTGGCCGGCCGCTCACAGCAACCACCGTGTAGCCGAGCTTCGTCAGCACTGCCGTAGCGACACTGCCGACGCCACCTGCCGCACCGGTCACCAGAATTTCACCATCTGACGGCTTTACACCGTGGCGTTCAAGCGCCAGCACGCACAGCATCGCGGTATAACCAGCGGTGCCGATAGACATCGCTTGCTGCGGTGTAAAACTTGCCGGCAGGGGTACCAGCCAATTTCCGTTCAACCGGGCTTTTTGTGCCAATCCACCCCAATGGCCTTCGCCGACGCCCCAGCCATTGAGCAGCACCACATCACCGGGTTTGTACCCCGGATGCGACGAGTCTTCAACGGTGCCAACGAGGTCAATGCCGGGAACCATCGGAAATTTGCGGACAACGGGACCTTTACCGGTGATTGCCAGACCATCCTTGTAATTGAGTGTCGAATGGCTGACGCGAACGGTCACATCGCCATCAGGCAATTGTGATTCGTCGATGTCTTTGAGTCCGGCGCGGTAACCGGATTCGTCCTTCTCAATCAAAATCCCTTTGAACATGTGAGTCTCCTTGGTAATTTAGACCGAACGTCTAGTAAAAGGCAAAAAAATTAGCCGGGGGGTAACCCAGCAAAAAAACCTCGTCCAAAAACTTCAAGCGGCTCTGCGCTTTGTTCCAACTTCGCCCTCAGCACCGCACCCTCCCAGCCAATCCAGAAAAAAGCAGCGAGTTGTTCACAATCGGCTTGCCGTGAAAGCTCGCCTGCTTCTTGAGCTGCCATCAGGCAACGCGCAAATCTTGACTGCCAATTGTCGAAAACCGCTTGCAACTGTCTGCGGAAGCTTTCTGGGAGGGAACCCATTTCCTGACCCAGATTTCCGATGAGGCAGCCGCGCCGAAAATCGTGACGAGCCATGCCGGCCTGGGCACCGGCGACGAAAGCGCGTAAACGCGTGAGCGGAGAGAGGGTTTTGTCGCTGAGATAATGGTCAATTTTGCGCGCAAAAAAATGGGCGTACTGCGCAATTAACGCTGCACCGAATGCTTCCTTGCTTTCAAAGTAATGATAGAAAGACCCTTTCGGAACGCTGACACGGTGCAAGATTTCGTCAATTCCTGTGGCCGAGAAACCTTTCTCAGTCAGAACCTCCAAGCCGGCGCGCAGCAGCAAATCACGTGTTTCAACCAAATATTCTCTTGGTTTGGGTGGCCGGCCACGCCTACGGGGAGTTGAAAGCTGAGTTTCCATGCTTTTTATATTAGACCGACCGTCTCATTAAATCAAGTAACGTTTAAGTGAGCTAGTCCTTGGCGCGGGAGCCGCTAGCTCACGATGCCGCAGAAACCAAAGACGATTTCTGATTTGACGAGGCTTTCAGAGCGTTTAAGCAAGTCATCAGGCAGGTTTTGGAGCGGAGACGACGCATGAATGTCCGCTGTGGAGAAAAGATGGGCGGCTGGTTGTGGCCGACAGCCCGCGGACAAGATCAATCCAGAAAGCGGCCGCACGGAATTCCAACATGCGGCCGCCTGTCGCAGGCTAGATTTCCGTCTGTTCCGAAATCTCCAGCGCGTCATCTACCTCGATGCCGAGGTATCTGACCGTACTTTCCAGCTTGGAATGTCCGAGCAACAGCTGAACGGCACGCAGGTTCTTCGTCCGCTTGTAGATCAGGGTTGCCTTGGTTCTCCGCATGGAATGCGTTCCGTAGGCTGATGAATCCAACCCGGCAGCGTCGGCCCAGTGATGCACGATCCGCGCATATTGGCGTGTCGAGACGTGGGGCGACCTTGCCACTCTGCTCGGGAACAGGAACTGATCTCCGCGCAAACGTGACTTCTCCAGCCAGGCCGACACTGCCGCCCTCGTCGGTTCCGTCAGCTCGAACTGCACTGGCCGCTGCGTTTTCCTCTGGATCACCATGGCGCGAGAAAGCACCTGGTTTCCGTGGGTGATATCTCGCACCCGCAAGCTGACGAGATCGCAGCCGCGCAACTTGCTGTCGATAGCCAGGTTGAACATGGCAAGGTCACGGACCGCATGCGCATTTTGAAGGTGGATGCGGATGGCCCAGATGTCCTTCGGTTTGAGCGGTGGCTTCTGGCCGACGAGTTTTCCCTTGTTCCAGGCTTCGCGCTTGTTGATGGTTTCCATGACAGACTCCTTGGTTGTTGATCGGAGTCTGATTCTTTGCCACACATGGCGACGGCAACTATCGGGTAGGTTCGTCTATGCGAACTGTCGGCCACAAGCTGGCATAGTGACACCTAGAAATAGCGTAATACAAACGACAGGTAGCGACATTCCCCGACCTGGACATCCAACAGGAGCGACGTCCCCCACGATGAACATTGAAACCATTGCCGGACAGTTGGCCCAGGTCGGGTATATCGTCCTCGACCAGCCTCTGCGACGGAGCCAGTCGGCGCAGCTGTATTCCCGCTGCCAGGATGATGAACGCCAACGGTTTCAGCCGGCTCGGATTGGCCGGGGCGCAGACCGGCAACAACTCGACGCGGTACGCGGCGACGTGATCTGCTGGCTGGACGGCGGCGACGGTATCGATCACGCGTACATGGTCTGGATGGAAAAGCTGCGCAGCGGACTGAACGAGGCGCTTTATCTCGGCCTGTTCGATTACGAGTGCCACTACGCCATCTACGGCGCGGGCGCGGGCTATGCACGCCATTCGGACGTATTGAGCGGACACCGAAATCGCGTCCTGTCGACGGTGTTCTATCTCAACGAAGACTGGCAACCAAGTGATGGGGGCGAACTGGTGCTATTCGCGCCCGAGGGCGATGCCATCATCGATACCGTGAACCCGACCTTCGGCAAGATGATCATCTTTCTCAGTGAATCATTCCCGCACGCCGTGCTCACGGCGGGCAAGCAGCGGCGTAGCATCGCGGGATGGTTCCGGGTTCGGGATATCGCCTGATTGCGCCGGATTGCAGCCACTGAAAATTCGCGGTTTAGACGAGCGTCGGCTTCCTGGCACAGGACCCTACTCACCCTATCGGCCAGAAGCAGAAATTCACCAACTCCCATAACAGTCGTTCGCAACGACTGCTTTGTTTAAAAATCCGTCATTGCATGTTGTCGAGCTCAAATCGATACGAAAATTACATTCGTGTCAGGTTTTCTCCCGCTAAATTTTCCAGGATTGGGCATTCTGGTCGTTCGTCACCGTGACAGCATTGGACGAGGTGAGCAAGGGCATTTTTCATCGACTGAAGTTCTTCCAGTTTTCGGTCCAGGAAATCCAAATGCTGCTTAGCAAGAGACTTCACCTCGCGACTCGGGCGTGTCCTGTCCTGCCAAAGGCCAACTAGACCTCGGATTTCCTCAATCGAGAATCCCAAGTCACGGGAACGTCGGATAAATTGCAAAGTGCGGATGTCCTTCTCGCCATACATGCGATACCCGGCATCGGTTCGATTTGCTGGTGGCAATAGACCCACACTCTCGTAATGCCGAATCATCTTGGCCGATACGCCTGAAGCCTTGGCCGCTGTACCGATATTCATCTCGCTTTCCCATCCTTGCTCATTCCGTTGCAGCGCCACGCCAGCGGCGCAATAGCAACGCATTGGTAACCACACTCACACTGCTGAAGGCCATCGCCGCACCGGCAATGACTGGGTTCAGCATACCAAGAGCAGCGAGTGGGATGCCCAGCACGTTGTAAGCAAAAGCCCAGAACAAGCCCTGCTTGATTTTGCTATAGGTACGACGGGACACGTCGAATGAGTCGGCGACTAGGCGCGGGTCGCCACGCATCAGGGTGATTCCAGCTGCCTCCATGGCCACATCTGTACCTGTCGACATGCTCAGGCCAACGTCGGCAGCGACCAAGCTTGGCGCATCGTTCAGACCATCGCCAACCATGGCGACGATGTATCCTTGACTGCGAAGCTCCTGGACAATATTCGCCTTGTCCCCTGGCAGCAATTCGGCACGCACTTCATCAATACCTAGCTCCTTGGCAACCGCATGGGCACTCCCCTGATTGTCTCCGGTCAGCATCACTGTCTTAATACTGAGTTCGCGGAGCCGAGCTATTGCCAAATAAGAGGCTTGCTTGACGGTGTCGCCAAAGGCAAGGAGCCCAAGCAATTGAGTGGAATTGTCCTTTTGGCACATCAACCACGAAATTGTCTTACCTTCGCTTTCGAGTGCAGAGGCTGTGGCAGCCAATTTGGCCCGGGCTACGCCGTTCTCCTGCATCAGGCGGGAGCTTCCGAGGAGCATCAATTCGCCCTCCGACAGCGCTTGAATGCCCCGTCCGGGCAAAGCCTTGGCTTCGCTTACTACTGGCAGAGCAAGCCCGAGCTCCCGCACCTTTTCCATGACCGCATAAGCCAACGGGTGGTCGCTGGTTTGTTGCAGCGAGCCGGCAATACGCAATACCGTTTCTTTGGAGACGCCTTCGACCGGCTCAAATGCCACCAGGGATGGCTTCCCTTCGGTAAGGGTGCCGGTCTTGTCAAAGGCCACCGCCGTGACCGAGTGTGCCAGTTCAAGAGCCTCGGCATCCTTGATGAGGATGCCTTGGCCGGCGGCTACACCCGTCCCGGCCATAATGGCGGTCGGCGTTGCCAGACCCAGGGCGCATGGGCAGGCAATGACGAGAACGGCGACGGCATTGATGAGCGCCTGCTCCAAATTCCCGTCATACAGCATCCAGCCAACGAAGGTGACCAACGCCACGGCCAGTACGGCCGGCACGAAGACCGCACTGACCTGGTCGACAATCCGCTGTATCGGCGCTTTGGCTGCCTGTGCCGACTCGACCATGCGGATGATGCGAGCCAAAGTCGTTTCCGCACCTATCGCTGCCGTACGGACATGCAGCAATCCTTCGCCATTCACTGAGCCGCCGGTGACCTTGTCGCCGACACGCTTCGACACGGGCAGGCTCTCACCGGTAATGAGAGCCTCGTCCGCATGGCTTTCACCGCTGACTACATCACCATCCACGGCAATCCGTTCCCCCGGACGGATAACAACGAGGTCGCCAATGGCCAGTTGCGCTACCGGCATCGAAACTTCCTGCCCGTCGACCAGAACGCAAGCAACGCTAGGGCGCAGTGCATTCAGTGCTCGAATGGCATCAGCAGTCTGCCGTTTGGCCCTTGCCTCGAGCCATTTGCCCAAAAGGACAAGCGTAATGACTGCTGCTGAGGCCTCAAAGTAGAGGTGATGGCCATGGCCGCCGCCGTTCTGAATCAGTTGATACACTGAGAGGCCGTAGGCAGCACTGGTGCCGAGGGCAACCAGCAGGTCCATGTTCCCTGCCCTGGCCTTGACCGATTTCCAGCCAGACCGATAGAAACGCCAGCCCAGCCAGAACTGAACGGGGGTTGCCAGAGCCAACTGCGCCCAGCCATCAAGCATCCATTCCACACCGAAGAGCTGGGCCAGCATCGGCGCTACCAAAGGCAGTGTCAGTATCGTGCTGACGGCTATCGGCCACCACTCGGGGAGTCGACCAGGTGTAGCTTCGGGCTGCTGTGTAGCGACTAGGTTGGCGGTGTATCCGGCTTTGGCGATGGCTGCTGCCAACAGGGCAAAGCTCACCCCGGATAGTGTTTCTATAGTGACCTTTTCTGTGGCGAGATTGACTGAAGCGTTTAGCACCTCGGTAAGCTTGAGCAATGCCTTCTCCACCCGGCCAACACAGGAGGCGCAATTCATTCCGTCAATCTGAAGTTCAACGATTTGTCTTGCCACATCATAACCAGCGTTACGAACTACCTCGACCAAGGTTTCCAACTGCACCTCGGGCGTTGTTTTAAGTGTTGCCTGTTCTGTGGCTAGATTGACGCTGACATCTATCACGCCGGTGAGTTGCCGGAGTGCCTTTTCGACCCGCGATACGCAGGAGGCACAGCTCATCCCCTTAATACCAAACCGGAGTTCGACGGGGAGTTTTAAATTTAAAGAGGCGGGCATTGGAATCTCCTTGGGGTTGCCATGGAGCCATGCTGAAGCTTCCAACGGTGGGAAGGTCAAGCACTTAAATGCAAGATTTTTTGATGGAGTTTTTCCAATTGACCTTCCTATAGCCCGAAGGTGCTGACTCGTGGTGCCGACAAATCTCTCCAGCTATCAGAAGCGATTGCAGCGAAGACAGTAATCAACCTCTTATTTGGAGCTAGTGGTTAGTGTTTTGCGAAAACTTTGTAGCTACCATCTGCCTGGACGAGCAGCGTGTCATACGGTTGAGGATTGTTTGTTTCCATACCCGGTGAACCTTGGGGCATGCCAGGTGCGGCCAAGCCAACGGCCTTAGGTTTTTCCTTCAGCAGGCGCTGTACATCGGCCGCAGGCACATGTCCCTCAACCACGTAGCCGCCGACCTTGGCGGTGTGGCAAGAACCGAAGCGTTCCGGCATGCCGGTCAATTTCCGAGCGGCAGGGACATCATTGACGTCCTTAGTGACAACGTCAAAACTGGCCTTACGCATGTGCTCGACCCATTTCTCGCAGCAGCCGCAGTACGGGCTCTTGAATACTTCAACGCGTTCGGCCGCATGGGCCAAGGGAATTAACGACAATAAAGCAAAGGCTATGATGAGTAGTCTTGTTTTAAACATTTCACACTCCGTTGAGCAGTGATAACTAACAAACAGGTACAGAGTTTAGGTAGGTGTCCCCAACAACAAACTGACCCCAAAATTACATTTGAGTAAACTTGGTCCTTTGTTGCTAGTTGTCCGGTGGCTGGGTTTGGGCATCGGTGTTTGCTCAAGACGATTTGAGGTCAGAAAGCAGCGCGGAGTCCGCAACCCTTGAACGACAGCAACGGGTCGAGGGCGCCCTTGAGATGGGTAATCAACTTGGAACCAAGGAACTAACGGACAAAACCCATTTAGCATGACCACCATCTCAACCACTCAGTTCCGGCCGCCTCACTTAGAAAGCGGCTCTATAACTCTGGTTGGCATTGCCCCTGTGACAGCACCGGCTGAAACAACCAAGATTCCCAGTATGACCGTCCAAGTTAGCTGCTCAGCAAGAATGAAATATGCGCCAATTGCTGAAACGGCAGGCACCAGCGCCAGCATCATGGAGGCCTGACAGGCACCAATCTTTTGGTTGGCATAGCTATAGAGGCTGGCAGCAACCATAGCTGCAATGAGTCCTTGATAGACACATTGGAGCGCTATATCTCCCCAACCAGCCAACAGCAATTTTTTTGGCAGGAAGAGCAGATACACAGGCAAATAGATTGCCATCGCAAAGCAGGCGATGCCGCAAATTCCCAGCAATGGACGTATGTGCCACCGTCGCATCAAGATGCCGAAAATAGCCCACGACAACGCTGCAGCCATAAAAGTAAATCGCCGATGAACTCCGATTGCCCGTGATGGGATAGGAGACTGTCTATACCAATCAGCAATAGCCCACATGCAGAGATGAGTAGCGCGAACATCGTTTGTCGAGCCAGGTGAAATCCTGTTGTCAGCCCCACAATAAGCACAGTGAAGAACGGGATGCCACCATTCACGAAAATTCCGGCATGAGCGCTTGGGGCAAACGAAAAACCGGAATAAACGAACAGTCCATAACCCAAGCCACCAAAGATGCTAAGCAATACATACCGTGGCCACTCGGTGACAGGAACATTTCTTAAAAAATAGGCACTGCCAAGCAACCCTGAAATGCCGTACCGCATCGCGGCCAAATCGAATGGAGTAAAGACCCCTTTACTCCCAAAACGCGAAACAATGTTGAAGCCAGACCAGCACAGTACAACCATCAGTCCAGCTAATAGTCCTCTCGATGTATCGGAAATCAGCGGCGTACGGACTGTGCTCAAAGGTGTGTTCATTTCAGTGCATGAAGTGCTTAAGGAATACGAGTAAATCACTCGAAGCAAACAAAGTACAGATTCAGGTAACCAAATTTCCAATAGAAACAGTTCTGTCAATGAGCTATAGAATTACGGGTATGACCGACTCCTTCTACATTTGTTTATCTGATTGCCCCGCCAAGCGGGGAAGCCTTGATGTCTACCAAATAACTTTGAAACTCGGGCTGATACCCTAACTTTCATGAGCCTCTATCAAGAACTTGCTGACCAAACTGAACAACTGATTCTTGATGGCGTTCTACGTCCTGGAGAAAGGCTTCCATCCGTTCGGAACGCCTGCCGAATCCACGACATTAGTCCAATCACAGTCACCCAAGCTTATTACCTGCTGGAGAGCCGGGGACTGATAGAAGCGCGCCCTAAATCAGGCTATTTCGTACGTGCTCGCTTGGGCCAAAATCTGCCAGAACCTGACATGACGCACCCCGTCGGCGGCTCCACCGAGCTTCAGGTTAGTGATTTCATTTTCCAGATACTCGATAGCGTACGTGACCCGTCAGTTGTACCGCTCGGCTCCAGCTTTCCCAGTCCCTATCTGTTTCCACTCGACAAGCTGGGACGCTATCTCGCCAGTGCTGCGCGGAAGTTCGACCCCTTAGCAACGGTGACTGACCTGCCCCCTGGCAATGAAGAATTACGACGGCAATTGGCATTGCGCTATCTCGCTCAAGGAGCAAATGTCTCCCCACAGGAAATTGTCATCACCTCAGGTGCCATGGAGGGATTGAATTTATGCCTCCAAGCGGTAACCCAGCCTGGCGACCTGATAGCCATCGAATCGCCAACCTTCTACGCAGGCTTACAGGCAAGTGAACGTCTTGGTCTCAAGGTCATCGAAATCCCCAGCCATCCCCGCGAAGGGGTTAGTTTGTCCGCGCTGGAGGATGCCTTTCGGCATCACCCCATCAAGGCCTGCTTGTTCATGCTCAACTTTGCCAACCCAACGGGTAGCCGGGTGTCGGATGAGAACAAAAGGGCCTTATTGGAACTGCTTAGACGCCACGACGTTCCACTTATCGAAGACGACGTTTACGCCGAACTTTATTTTGGCCAACAAGCGCCGCTTTGCAGCAAAGCCGAAGACCGGACCGGCTTGGTCATGCATGTGTCTTCGTTCTCCAAGAGCTTAGCGCCCGGCTACCGTATAGGATGGGTCGCTGCTGGACGTTACGCACGCAGTATCCAACGGCAAAAGCTCTCGCTGAGCCTGGCAACGACCATCCCCGTTCAAATTGCTATTGCCGACTACCTCAAGCAAGGCGGCTACGAGAATCATCTCCGGCATTTGCGGAATACCCTTGCCACGCAAGAGGTTGCACTCGTTCAAGCCATTGAGCGTTTCTTTCCGCCAGGAACAAAGCTGGCTAGGCCCCAAGGTGGCTATTTCCTTTGGCTGGAATTGCCATCCAAAGTAGACACCCTGTTGCTGCACCAGCAGGCACTCAATGAAGGCATAAGTCTAGCCCCCGGGCCCATTTTTTCAGCTAAACGAGAATTCAGCCACCACCTTAGGCTTAATTTTGGGCATCCCGATACAGAGCGGATGGACGCTGCAATGGCGACATTGGGTCAACTAATCAACCAACAGCTATAGCGATGCCCAGCGTGCTACCTGATTGCCGAAATAAGCAATGAGAAGCAGAGCGAGGGGTGTAACCGCAACAAAGCCCAGAACTACGCGATGAATAAAGGAATGAGCCTCTTTAATTTCAAGAAAGTGCTTAGCAACCAAGATACCCTTGAACCAAACAATGGCGGCAACTACAACTTGCAGCCAAGCCGTTCCATGGAACCAGTAACCAAGGTAGAGACTGACGAAAGTTAAAGTGACCAGTCCAAGCCAAGCATAAGAGAGATGCGTCAAACCGGTAGAGTTTTTTTTCACGGCAGTGTTCATGGTCAGGCCAGCACGTAGAAGAACGAGAAGAGGACAAGCCAGATGATGTCCGTGGCGTGCCAGTAACTTGCCAATGCTTCAAGGCCGCTGTAGTCATCTGAGGTATAACCGCCAGCCAGATGACGCGCCAGAACCCAAAGGATGCCAAGGATGCCCCAGGTGGCATGGACCAGATGGTTGAGCGTTAAGTAGTAATAAACGGTAAAAAATATTCCTGAGTCACCAGTGACTCCGTTGGCCATGTTCCACTGAAATTCAAAAAATTTTGCCAGCGGATAGCCAAGGGCAACGACCAATCCAGCAATTAGCCAACCAATCGAAGCGCGGCGTTGCCCTGCCCTCATCGTTGCGACTGAACAAGCGATGAAAAAGCTACTGGTCACCATCAGCAAAGTAATGCTGGTACCCGCCAGCCGCGACAATTTCTCTCCGCCCTGCTCGAATTCCGCCGGGAAATGAGCTCTGGCAATGAAATACACAGCAAAAAGAACGAGGAATTCGACAAACTCGCAGGTTATGCCAACCCATATCCCTTTGTTTCCAGGTATCCGCCCCTTGCTTGTTTCAGTGTCAATCCTCTCAAAACCTGTCACTGTTGCAGCTGTCATGCTCACCTCTCAAGTCGCTCATGAGGTCATTTTGGCAAGTTGAGCCAGCCTTCACAGATACAGCTTGAACAGTAAGCAACCGGAACAGTTACCTGACCCAACCTCGAATCTGTTCCTATTATAAAAATCAAAATCTGAAACTGTTTCCATACGAAAGCCGGTGATTTACTTCGCCCTCATGGTCGCCAGGGAATTCACCCCTCGACATCGTGACTGGAGGGAAACAGAAATGAACAAACCAAATAGCAAGGTTCGGGAAGCCAAGTTAGAGCTTTACCGCAAGAAGGGGAAAATTCACGCCAAAGCGACCGAGGGGAAATTCAATACCCTACGCTGGGCAATGGTTTGGTTTACCCAAATCATTTTCTACGGTACCTGCTGGCTGACCTGGGATGCCAACGGCTTCACACGGCAAGCTGTCTTGCTGGATATTGCTCACGAGAAGTTCTATCTGTTCGGTCTGGTGCTGTGGCCACAGGATGCGTTATTGATGGCTTTCGTTCTCATTTTGGCGGCTACCGCGTTGTTTTTCGTCACGGCACTGGCCGGGCGCCTGTTCTGTGGTTTCGTCTGCCCGCAAACGGTTTACACGTCTATCTTCACCTGGATTGAGGCCAAGGTCGAAGGTGACCATCTGGCTCGGCTAAGACTGGACCAAAGTCCCATGAATGCTCGCAAGCTCGGCCTCAAAGCCACCAAGCATGGACTGTGGTTCATCTTTTCCGCCTGGACAGCAATTACCTTCGTCGGTTACTTCACCCCCATTCGCGAATTGCTCCCCTCTTTACCCAACTGGAGCGTTGGTCCTTGGGAGGGCTTCTGGCTCATCTTTTACAGCGCATTTACCTATGTCCAGGCTGGGCTAGCACGCGAGGCCGTTTGTCAGCACATGTGTCCCTACTCACGCTTCCAGGGGGTGATGTTCGACCCGACGACAAAGAACGTCACTTACGATACGCACCGGGGTGAGCCGCGCAACGTACGTCGCCAAATGGGCAACACAGGTGATTGCATCGACTGTGGCATTTGCGTTCAGGTCTGCCCGACCGGCATCGACATCCGAGATGGCTTGCAATATCAATGCATCAATTGTGGTCTCTGCATCGATGCATGCGACCAGGTGATGACCAAGATTGGTGCCCCGACCGGACTTATCCGTTTTATGTCCGAGAAGGAAGTCGCCGGAGATACGCAACCGAAAGGTCTTATTGGGCGGCCCCGCGTTGCCATCTACGCAAGCTTGCTGTTGGTGTTTAGTCTCCTGGCTGCCTGGACACTTGCCGACCGTTCCCTGTTGCTTGTGGACGTGCTTCGAGACCGCGGCGCCCTGCTTCGGGAAACTGCCGAGGGAACGATAGAAAATGCCTACACGTTGAAACTGATGAACCTCGATGAGACTGCACGTAGTTTTAGCATCGAGGTCACCGGACTTCCCAGCATTGAGATTGTCGGTGAGCACGAGTTTTCGGTCGACGCAGGCAGCATCCGAGCGCTTTCTCTAACGGTTGCCATGCCCAGCGACACAGCAGCCAGTGGCATTCAGCCCATTCATTTTCGAATCTCAGCCAAGCATGACCCTGCCACTTCGGTCATGGAAAAAAGTAGCTTTGTTCTGCCTTGAATCCCTCTCCCCATTCACCGAATACCATGTACATCTATAACGACATAGACCAACAAATGGTCGATGACCGAGTCACCCAATTTCGCGGGCAGATGGCACGCTTTCTGGGCGGACGCCTGAGCGAGGACGATTTTCGGCCGCTCCGTTTGCAGAACGGGCTATATGTTCAGCGCCATGCGCCAATGCTCCGGGTAGCCATTCCGTATGGCGTGCTATCGAGCAAGCAGCTACGGATGCTGGCGCATATCGCCAGGACATACGACCGCGGTTATGGCCATTTCACAACCCGCTGCAATGCGCAGTTCAACTGGGTTCGACTCAATGAGGCGCCGGATATTCTGGCTGAGCTCGCCACGGTTCAAATGCATGCTATTCAGACCTCCGGTAACTGTATCCGCAATATCACCTGCGATGCATTTGCGGGGGTTGCCGAAGATGAGGTTTTTGACCCTCGCCCTTATTGTGAAATTGCTCGCCAATGGTCGACGTTAGCGCCGGAGTTCATGTTCCTGCCGCGAAAATTCAAGATTGCTTTTGCCGGTGGCGCTGAGGATAGAGCAGCTATCCGCTTCTACGACATAGGCGTTCGCGCCAAAGTCTCGGACACTGGAGAGCGAGGATTTGAAGTGTTCGTGGGCGGTGGCATGGGGCGAACACCCATGCTCGGGCAGTCTGTTAAAGACTTTCTGCCTGGAAATGAGTTATTGAATTATTTCGAGGCCATCCTGCGCGTCTATAACCGCTACGGCCGACGCGATAACAAATACAAGGCACGCATCAAAATTCTGCTCAAAGACCTGACGCTGGAAGGATTTGCCAGCGAACTGGAGGCTGAATGGGCGTATCTCCGGGGTGGCCCCAACACCATTCCTGACGAGACGATTTCCGCCATGAAGGAATTATTCGCGCCACCTACCTACAACGAAGTTGAAACCAGTGACCCGAACTCAGATGCACCAGCCACCACAAATCGCCAGTTTGCTCGTTGGGTGAGTCGAAGTGTCAGCCCTCATCGGCACCCAAGCTATGGGATTGTCACGTTGTCGCTGAAAAAAACCGGGATTCCACCTGGTGACGCAACAGCGACTCAAATGGACGTAATTGCTGATATGGCCGAGCGATTCAGCTTCGGGGAAGTCCGTGTAACCCACGAGCAAAATCTCGTGCTGCCCCATGTTCCGCGTAAGTATCTGTTCGAATTATGGACCATAGCGGCTTCCCAGGGGTTGGCGACGCCGAATATTGGTTTGCTGACCGACGTAGTCTGTTGCCCAGGCGGCGACTTTTGTTCATTGGCCAACGCAAAATCAATCCCGATTGCAGAATCTATCCAGCAGCGTTTCGAAGACCTCGACTATCTGTTCGACTTGGGGCCGATAGAGCTCAATATTTCCGGCTGTGTGAACTCATGCGGGCATCACCACCTCGGTCATATAGGCATTCTCGGGGTCGATAAGAACAATGAGGAGTGGTACCAAATTACCTTAGGTGGCAGAGAAGGTAACAGCTCGAGCATAGGCAAAGTCATCGGCCCCTCGTTTGCAGCCAGAGATGTTCCGGATGTCATCGAAAAAATTATTGACGTGTATGTCGCGAACCGGCACGACGAGGAAATCTTTATCGACACGTTCATTCGAATTGGTGTCGAGCCATTCAAGTTTGGGGTCTATGGAGCAAAGCATGGCACCGCTAATTAACCAACACGGATTAGTTATATCTGACCCTTGGCAATGGATTAACACTGATGATATTGGCGAAGCGTTTAATGCTGATGCGAAGTCCCTTGTCTTGCCGATGCCTCTTTGGTTTGAGCATGGGCAACGCCTGAGGGAAAAAGGCTATTCAGTCAGTGTCTGGCTTGGGCCAGCGGACGAACCCGAAGAATTGGCTTCGGCACTAGAGTCACTGCCTATCATTGCAGTTCAATTCGCCACTTTCACGGATGGCCGTGGATATTCACAGGGTCGAATTTTGCGCGAAAGAATGGGGTATCGCGGTGACTTACGTGCGATAGGTGACATCCTGCGAGACCAGATTTACCTATTACACAAGTGTGGTTTCAGTTCGTTCGCCCTACGTTCTGACCAGTCCCCTGAAGAAGCAGTTGCAGCCCTCAAGGATTTTAGTTGGGTGCCGTTGGTCGGTCGCCAGACCGGAAATCAGGAATAGTCGGATGTTTTCCTCCTTCCAGACTTACCCGGCAGACCCCATCTTTTCGTTGTTGCCAAGATTCCAGAAGGACCACCGTCCTCGCAAAGTAAATTTAGGTATCGGTCTTTACTACGATGAGCAAGGAGAGCTTCCGGTCTTGCCTTCGGTTAGGGAGGCCTTAATGAATATTCATGCACAGTCGAGGCCGTCTTCGTATCTGCCAATGGAAGGGCATAGCGACTACCGTCGAGCCGTTCAGCAATTGCTATTCGGCATGAATTGCCCCATGGTTGCGTCCGGAAAAGTAAGCACGATACAAACATTGGGTGGCACTGGGGCAATACGAATTGGGGCCGAGGTTTTGAAGCGCCGCTTCCCCAACTCACAAGTTTGGGTCAGTGAGCCAACGTGGGAGAACCAGCTGGCCATCTTCAAATCCGCCGGTTTCGATGTCCATCGCTATCCGTATTACAACCCACATTCTCAATCTATCGATTTTGAATCTCTCGTTGCTTGCCTGAAGCGGCTAGCGCCGCGCAGCATTATCGTTTTACATGCTTGCTGCCATAACCCAACTGGCCTAGATTTAACGACACAGCAATGGGATGAAATATCATCTCTTGTCGCCGAAAGTAGTCTGATTCCTTTCTTCGACTTCGCTTATCAAGGATTCGGGAATGGCATAGAGGAGGATGCCTACGCGATACGAGCCATGGCAAGGCGTGGCGTGCCCTGCTTGGTTGCTAACTCGTTCTCGAAGAATTTTGCTCTCTACGGTGAGCGATGTGGCGCCCTGACTTTTGTTTGTCCGACACCTGAGCAAGCTGAACTAACTTTTGCCGAGATGGTGAACACTGTTCGGGCCAATTATTCAAATCCACCATCACATGGGGCGTACATCATCGCCAATGTCCTTCTGAATTCCAGGTTGTATGAACTTTGGCGTGGTGAAGTTGAGCGCATGCGGATTCGACTGCAATCAATGCGAACAGCACTTATTGAAGTCCTGGAACGGAACAATCATGGAAATCGATTTCGACATCTCCTAGAAACAAGGGGGATGTTTGCCTTAACCGGCTTTAATGCGCGACAAATTGAATCCCTGAGGGACGAATTTGCGATTTATCTTGTAGATAGTGGCCGCCTTTGCTTTTCGGGATTGAATGCCAACAACGTCGAATGGGTAGCTGGCAGCCTTGCTCAAGTAAGCACCGAGCAGAACCTCATATTTGGATGAATTGTGATGAATAGCATCGTGCCGACAGAAGCGCTCTACGGTTCTCCCGAAAGGCCATGGCGTACGACGGATGGCAGCGTGATTGCCTGCACGGAAAAACTAAAAGTAATGCGACAAAATTTTGCCGAGCTACGCCAAGGTGCTAGGGACCTATTAGAGGATGCCGTCCTGATGGGATGTGATGAAGCACAGGTGAAAGAAGCTTTAAATCATCTCATCCAATCCTTGGCTACTAGCTTCAAGATACCTAGCTAGGCTAATGAGCCATGAAAATCTTGAGTGTCAGCATCTGCGTCAACAGCGGACTTAGCTTAGTTATTAGGTTGAATGTCCGCAACGGGTCGAAAGTGTGAGTAGCGTTTTTTGGTAAGCGGTCACCCGGACTCGTCGGCCCAGGTTTTTTCGGCGCCCCCCTCGAACGGCGGCAATGCGCCAAGGTGCAGTCGTCCAAGCAGCAAGTCCTGGATGGCCGGTCAGGCCGAGGAGTGTGAATTGGCCTTTCAGCAGTTTTCAGGGTACAGCCGCCGCTTGAAAGGTTGCTTTCCGGAATCATCGAGCAACGGCAGGTTGCTATCAGATGACATCAGCGTGGTCAGGATTACGAATTTGGGTGGTCAGTTGTGATGTGCAACAGTGGCCAAGTGAAGTGATGTCCCGCACAACGTAGTCTGACTCAAGGCGGCGTGTGGTCTGCGAACGTCTCAAGGTGGAATAGCCTGTTTCTGTCCGCGGCGCATACATCAAGCAAATCCCCTGACCTCGCTGGCGCTTGCGGGTGGCAATTCAGATCGGCGGCTTGAGCCCGAATAAGCCCTGCGCAATACTGCAAGGGCTTTCTGCGGACATCGTGTCTGCACAGCCTTCATCGGCGACCCCGGTCGCCCTGAAGTCCAGCCCTGCTGGCGTCGCAGTCGTTACCTGCCTCAAGGATACCCGGCTTCGATCGGGTCCGGCCATGCTCATGGCCGTATGTTTTGTTCAGCCACCCGGCTGAACGCTTTGTCCTGCCGCGCGACCTTCGGGTCGATCGGCATCGAGCGAGGGCCCCGTTCGCAAGAACCGTGGGCCTTCATCCTGCACGTGTCGCCTGGCACGTCGCCGAGCCGCTCTGCCCTCCACGGCGGAGCATCCCGAACGGGGAACCCCAAGTTCCCCGCCAGGGATGGGTGTTCCCTTTCATTCCTGAAGGAGAACACCATGTTCGCAATCCCTGCAACGAGAGAGTC
>WBZU01001303.1_pt1 | contig 17301 bp, 13 predicted proteins | sample 5204311 | NCBI WGS metagenome assembly WBZU01 (sample SAMN12344359, study PRJNA552823) | activated sludge metagenome | biome: Activated sludge suspended growth; feature: Nitrification reactor; material: Wastewater; isolation source: activated sludge from nitrification reactor of wastewater... | reverse complement strand
TCTTCGCCTCTTCGCGAATGTCTTCCGGGGCAAGGGGCTCGAGCATCGGTCCCATCTTCGTGTCGTTCGGCAGGTACAACAGAGGCGTACCGCGCGTCACTTCGAGCACCACCTCGAAGCTGTTCACTTCGCCTGCGCAACACCGAAAACCGATGTCGCCGCGCTTCATGTCGGCACGTGTCGCGCGACCATTGGCGCAGCGGCCGATGAGTTCGCCTTGAGCACCGTTTCCACCGCGCGTAGCCACAAGGCCCGTCTTCGATGCGTCTCGCTTCCACGCGCTCGCGGTCCACTCCCAGATGCCTCCGTGCAAGTCGTGCACGCCGAATGCGCTGCGACACCCCGCGTACATGCCCGTGGGAACCAAGTTCCGATTCACGCCCGTGCCGCACACGCTCGCCCGATACGTATCGCCGTATTCGTACGTCGAGTTCTGCGGCCCCTTGCATGCTCGTTCCCATTCGAGCTCGGTGCACAAGCGTTTGTCCTGCGCAACGCAAAGCGCCTCGGCCTCGGCTTGAGAAACGTTCGTGGTGGGGATGGCACCGAGTTCGTTCGGATAGGGATGAACGTCGATGTAGAAGCCGCCCATCACGACCTGTTCGCCCGCCATTTCTTCGTCGGCGACTCGAGGCATGCGATCGAGCGGCGTGCCCGCGATGAGGCTGCCCGGTGGAATCCAAGCCATGCCGGGACGAGGTGCAGCTTCGTGCTGGTTGGTCGCCCACGCAGGCGCGTCTTCAAGACCTGCGTCACTGGGCGTAGGAGAGGTGCGTTTGCCCGTGCAGCCGAGGACGAACAGTGCGGCTACGACGAACTTTTTCACGTCGCGTCGGGATCCCGCTCGCGAAGCCCCAGCTCCTTCATTTTGAGCTGAAGACCTTTGCGGGAGATCTTGAGCAGCCTTGCGGCGTGAGTGACGTTGCCCTGGGTTTGTTCGAGCGCGCGGATGATGAGCTGTTTTTCCAAACGGCTCATCGCGGCTTTGACCTGTTCTTTCAAACCATCCGCGGGATCGCCGACCGTCGACGACGCGGCATGGGTCGCCGCGCGTGGTGCCTCGGCGCTTGGCGGGGCATTTGGAGGCGGTGCCGAATTGGGTCCGTTCGAGCGAACTTCTTCCGACAGATCCTCGAGGCGAATGCGCGTGCCATCCGCGAACAAGACCGCCCGCTCGATGACATTTTCCAACTCGCGAATGTTGCCCGGCCATCCGTATGAGCACAAACGATCGAGCGCTTCCGGTTCGACGCCGTCGACGCTCTTGCGCAAGCGCGTGTTGAACTTGGTGATGAAGTAGTGGACGAGCGGCGGAATGTCGGAGCGACGTTCACGCAGTGCGGGCAGCGCGATCGAGACGACGTTGAGTCGGTAGAAGAGATCCTCGCGGAACGTCCCGGCGCCGATCTCCCGTTTCAAGTCGCGGTTTGTCGCGGCCACGAGGCGTACATCGACGCGGATGGTCTTGATGCCGCCCACGCGTTCGAACTCGCTCTCTTGCAACACGCGCAAGAGTTTGACTTGCATCTCGTTGGGAATTTCGCCGATTTCATCGAGGAACAAGGTGCCGCCCGACGCGAGTTCGAAGCGCCCCGGTTTCGAAGCGACCGCGCCGGTGAATGCGCCTCGTTCGTAGCCGAAGAGTTCGGACTCCATGAGGTCCTTGGGAATCGCGGCGCAGTTGACTTTGATGAAGGGACGATCGCGACGACTCGAATTGTCGTGCAAAGCTCGGGCAACGAGCTCTTTGCCGGTCCCGCTTTCGCCCGTGATGAGCACGGTGGTGGGCGTATCGGCGACGCGTTCGATGATCGAGTAGAGGTCGTGGATCGGCTGACTCTCACCGATGATGCCGAAGCGAGCGTTGCCTTCGCGCGGTGCTGATGCGGCAACTTCGCGTGAAGCGTCGGCGCTGGCGAGATCGCGCGTGCGCAGGGCCTTGCGGACGACCATGCGCACTTCGTGTTGATCGAAGGGTTTGGTGATGTAGTCGAATGCGCCTGTTTTCAAGGCTTCGACGGCATTGTCGACCGTACCGTGCGCCGTCAACATGACGACGGGTCGATTCGGATCATCGCGAACTGCGGCACGCAAAAGATCCATGCCATCGACTTTGGGCATGCGAAGGTCGGTGATGACCAAGTCGATGTGATGGTCTTTGAGAAAGGCGAGAGCCTCTTCGCCGTCTTCGGCCGTGTGGACTTCGTATCCGTCGCGACTCAACTGCGCGCTGAGCACGCGACGTAGGTTGGCTTCATCGTCAACGACGAGGATTTGCTTCTTCTCGGGAAACACCATGGCGAGCGTATCAGAGCGCGCTGAAAATCGGGGCCCGATCCAAGTAGGCGTCGGTCATTGGGTGTCCGATCCAGGGAATTTCTCTCGACATACAAGGCGCTACGTGGCACCCAGAGTTAGCTTTGCTCGCTCGACGTGTCGGCGCTTTTTTTCACGAACGGCGGCTCATGCCCTATGCTCGGGGCAAAGGACGGATACACGGATCATGTGGGGAACTCGCGCGCAGGGGGTCACTCTGGCAGGGCTCATCGCCGGCGGATCATTGATCGCCGGAATGGCACTCGCTCAAGACCCTCAAAACCCGTTTGCCGGAGAATGTAATCGCACGGCAACGCCCGAAGAGGTCGAAGGTGCTCGCGGCGCCCATCAGGCGGCCAAGCAGTTCTACGAGCGAGCCGAATACGCTCGCGCGATTCAGTACTGGCGCGACGTCTTCAACTTCGACTGCAACGCGATCGGAACGTTGCTCAACATCGCCAATGCATACGAGCGGCTCGGCGATCGGCAGAACGCCATTTTCGCGCTCGAGGTGTACGTCAAGCGCGTTCCTGAAGGAACGGATGTTACGAAAGTCCAAACCCGCATCCAAAACCTGAAAGCTTTGCAAGCCGAAGCGGCAGCGTCGGCATCCGCAGCGGCTTCCGCCAATGCTCCGCCGCCACCCAGCGCGAGCGCTCCGCCACCGCCTCCAAGCGCGACGACGCCCCCCGTCATGGTCAAACCCTACGGGACAACCCCTTGGGCCGTGGTCGGCGTAGGCGCCGCAGTTGGTGTCGTCGGGGCGATCATGCTGCCCATCGGGTTGGGCAAGGCGAACGATCCAGCTTGCAAACCCGATGCGACAGAGCCGACGCGGTACAACTGTGCGACGCAGCAAGACGTCGAAAATGCCAAAGTCGGCCAGATCTTGGTCCCTGCCGGCAAAGTGGCCCTCGGTATCGGCGGCGCAGCCATCGTCGGCGGACTCATCTGGGAGTTCCTCGCCAACCAACCCGTCGCTCAAGAACCAGACAAACCCACCACCGGACGCGTTCGTGTCTCCCCGGCGGTCGGTCCCAACATGACCGGCGCACTCGTCCACGGCACCTTCTGACACGGCTCCTTTCGACACGGCATGACTCGTTCGTCCTAACGAACCACGTCCTGCTGTGCGTCCCTCCAAACCACGCTCGACGCTTCATCGACCGATCGTTCGGCACGCCAAACACGTCGCTCACGCGCGATGGAGTTCGTCCAGCGCGTACACCTCGAGCGGTTCGGCTTTGCCTCGAACCGAAACGGGGGGCAAGGCACGAGCGGATACGGTGCCTTGAACCTTTTCGTAGATGTCTCGACTGAACAAGACATCCACGCCGAGATCTTTGGTGAGCGATTGCAACCTGGAGGCGACGTTCACGACATCGCCGATGACGGTGTATTCCATGCGGTCGGGGCTTCCGACGCTTCCGGCGATGATCTCGCCGACGTGAATCCCCGTGCCGATCCGCAGCGGTTTGCGCCCTTCGGCGACTTCGCGCTCATTAAACGCCGCGAGCGCCGCGCGTATATCGAGCGCGGCCAAAACGGCCCGCAATTCGTGATCCTCGAGCGGCACGGGAGCCCCGAAAACAGCCAGCAGGCTGTCCCCGCCAAACTTGTTGATGAACCCTCCACGTTCACGAATCGGAGGCCCCACCGCGGCGAAATATCGATTGAGCAGGCTCACGACGACGGCCGGCTCCATTTCCTCGGATATGGTCGTAAAACCTCGAATATCGACGAAAATCACCGTCGCGCGAACCTGCGTCCCGCCCATGGATACGCCATGCTTCATGACTTGTTCGGCGACTTCCGGAGCAACATAGCGGCCGAATGCATCTCGTAATCGTTCGCGTTCGACCAACCCTTTGGTCATGCGATTGAATCCGCGATAAGCATCCGCAAATTCGTCCGCGGATGAGACGACCAGCTGCGCCAAGACGTCGCCACGCTCCACTTTGCGCATGGCATCGACGAGCTCCCCGGCCGAAGCAACCAGATCCCGCGCGAGCATCGTGGACAAGAAAAGAGCGCCTGCAGAGCCGCCGACGACGAGCAGCGCCACCCATCCGGCCATGGGAATTTCAATGGACGCCGATCCGCAGACTCCCATCACTTCGAGTAATTTGTTCAATTTGAGCAATGCGGTCGCCCCGAGCGCAACGAGCGGAACGACAGCCGAAAACGCAAATACGACAAGCAATTGCGTTCGTAAGCGCAAACGTCGTGCCGTGGTAATCGCGTCTCGCTCGGATTCGGTTGCGTATTGAAGAGCGTGCGGCAAGGTATCACGACAAACTCGTTTGACGGCATAATATTCATAGATGGCATGTCCCGAGCCGAACATCGCCACCACCAGGTAGATCATCCAAAATTGCCAACGAGCCAGGCCGAGTTCCCAATATCGATTGGCAATGAGGCTGTTCACCGTCAGCGCGATAGCCATGATTGGCACGTGCACGAAGAGAATGCGTGCCGCCGTGAGGCGCGGCAAGTCCACGAGTCGCGACAACGCGACCGCCGCCGAAGGACGACCAGTGGAGGGCGAAACAGCGTCGAAGAATTCGCGAACCGGACGAACATGTCGATGAATGGTCCAAATATCCGCCACGATTTGGGGAATCGACGACGCAGGCGCGACGAACGCAAGCACGACGAACATTTGTTCGGGCGTGAAATCCAGACCGAATATGAAAAATAGCGCTCCGAAAAACGTAAAGAATAACGCCGCAAGTATGTAAATTTTCAAAATTTGCCGATAAAACCACCGACCGATTTCATCGGGCCCGGCGCTCGCCAACGCCGAAACGCTCACTGCCGGCCTCGTTTTTCATGACCGCTTTTCTCCGGTCCTCGATGCCCGGAAGGCCGCTTGGCCCCCGAGGAAGGTCCTCCAAATCCACGACGCATCGCAATGGGCAACGCGCCCTTGCCCGACGCGGGAGGAACCAAACAATGCGCTTTCGAACCGATGAGATCCGCGCGCCCGGCTTTCATCAGAGCCTCGCGCACTTCGTCGTGATGCGCCGGATCCCAATACAAAAGCAGCGCCTTTTGCAGGCGTTTTTCGTGCATGTCTTTGGCCGTGTACACTTCCTTTTTCGTAAATGGATCGATTCCCGTGTAATACATGCACGTCGCCATCGACATCGGCGTGGGAATGAAATCTTGCACCTGACGCGGGCGCATTCCCTTCTTCTTCAGCCATAACGCCAAATCGATCATATCGGCCAGGGTCGACCCCGGATGACCGGAAATGAAATACGGCACCAAGAATTGGTTTTTCCCGGCATTCTCACTCGCGCACGCGAATTGATCCGCAAAGCGCTCGTACGAACCAACCGCCGGCTTCTTCATGCGATCGAGGACTTCTTTCTTGGAATGCTCGGGCGCCACCGACAATTGCCCGCCCACATGCCATTTCGCCAGCTCTTTGACGAATTCCGGCGAACGTTCGGCCAAGTCGTATCGAATACCGGACGCAATGAGGACTTTGTTGACGCCTTTTTCTTCACGCGCGGCGCGCATGAGTTTCAGCAAAGGCTCGTGATCGGCGTTCAAGTTTTCGCAGACATCGGGGTGCACGCAGGACAAACGCCGGCATTTGCGCTCGATTTCGTCGTCCTTGCATTTCATCATGTACATGTTCGCGGTCGGGCCGCCGAGGTCCGTGATGGTGCCGCGAAAATCATCCATTCGGCGCAAGGCGCGAATTTCTTTCAAAATGCTCTCCGCCGATCGCGATTGAATCACACGCCCTTCATGTTCGGTGATCGAACAAAACGTGCAACCGCCAAAACAACCACGCATCGTCACGATGGAATGCTTGACCGTCTCGAACGCGGGAATCGGCTCGTCGTACGAAAAATGAGCTTCCCGGGCAAAAGGCAAATCATACAGCTTGTCCATGTCGTCGGTTTCGAGCGGCATGGCGGGCGGATTGAACCACGCGGCGCCGTCGCCATGCGCCTGGAGCAACGGCCGTCCATTGCCGGGATTCGTTTCGTATTGAAACTTCCGGCTCATTTCCGCAAACAGCTCTTTGTCTTGTAAAACCTGTTCGTAACTCGGCAAAATAACGGGTTTACCGTCGCCCACGTACCGCGAACCTTCGATCGCCTCCCATTCGCCTTTGCGCATGACGTACGCGGTTCCGCGCACGTCGCGAATCGATCGAATGTCTTCGCCTTTCGCCAATCTTCGCGCGACTTCCCAGACGGGTCTTTCCCCCATACCGAAGATGAGCAAATCCGCTTTGGAATCAAAAAGTATGCTGCGACGAACCTGGTCGGACCAATAATCGTAATGGGCGATGCGGCGCAATGACGCTTCGATGCCGCCAAGGACGATCGGCACTCCGGGGAAGGCGCGGCGACACAAATTGCCGTACACGATGCTCGCGCGATTCGGACGCAAGCCCGTACGACCTCCGGGCGAATATTGATCCTCGCTGCGCACCTTTTTCTGCGCGGTGAGTTTGTTGAGCATGCTGTCGAGATTGCCTGCGGTTATCCCGACAAACAGACGCGGAGCTCCCATGCGGAGAAGGTCGTCGGTCGATTGATAGTCGGGCTGCGAGATCATGCCGACGCGTAGTCCACGCGCTTCGAGAAATCGGCCGATGAGCGCGCCTCCGAAAGCGGGATGATCGACATAAGCATCGCCATTGACGATGAGGACGTCGAGCTCGGACCAACCTCGCGCCTCCATTTCGGCTTTGGTCGTAGGCAAAAACCGACGAAGGTCTCGGGCCGAAGCGTGGGCATTTTTTCGAATTTGAACGAGGGTCACGGCGGGAACGACAGTAGCAATATTTGCTCGGTTCGCTCGAAAAATGTGGCTATTGAGAACCCATGGCGGACGCTCGAATCCCAACCGGCGCAAGGGTCCTCTTCGTTTGCATCACGATGGGATTGTCCGGATGCAACGGATGTCGTGGTTGCGAAGGACAAACGATCGAAGCGCCGGCACCTGCGGCTTTGCCCGCCGCGTCCGTGCCTTCGGCGACCGCGGGTCAGCCCGTACGCGGGATCGATACGAATCCGGCCCCGTCGGCGGCCTCGACGATGCCTCTTTCAGCGCAAGCAGCGCAAGCCGATCCGCAGCACGATCCAACCGGCGTGCGGCGCTGTTGCAAAGAGATCGGCGACACGATGGCGAGCGTACCAGACAAACACAAAACCACGTGGAAAACCGCGCTTCAAGCGTGCAATGAAGCGATCGAGAAAAACAACGGCCGCAAGGATTTGGACAAGGTGCGCGAGATCCTGACGCCCGTGGGTTGGCCCGCCGCATGCCAGTAGATGCAGCGCGGCGTCGAGGAAGTTCACGCGTGGGCGAAGCACGATCCGTGCGAGGCGATGACGTGCGTAGGGTCTTGCGGGCCGCACGCATTTCAGCCAAACATCGTGCCCCAGACAAAGCGTGGCATCGTGGCTCGTCGCCGGCTGTGTTTCAGTCGGATCGGAGCACCGCGGTGAACGTCAAAAACTCGCCCATCTCGGGCGAACGCGATATTCCAGGACCAACATGAACCACTCGCGCTTCATCACCGCCCTCTGTGCTGCCGTCATGCCGTTTGCCTTGGCGATTGCCCTCCAAGGTTGCGACAAGAAAGAAGAAGAAACACCGGCTACGCCGTCGGCTGCTCCCACGCCCACGCCCACGCCGACGCCGACCCCGTCGGCTGCTCCGTTGACGCTCAAGACCGAAGAAGATGCCGGCGCCGACGCGGCTGAAGATGCCGCTGCGGATGCCGCGGTGAAGACCGGCGGCGGTGGCGATCCCACGGGTGTTCGCGCGTGTTGCAATGCGCTTCGTCAAAACGCGAACTCGGCGCCGCTCGATCAAAAAGGCACGTTGCTCAGCGCGGCGGCGATGTGCGACGGCCTCGTGAATTCGCCGCAAGGCAAGCAAGCATTGTCGGCCGTTCGCGGGATGCTCAAGGGCGCGAACATGCCGGCGAGCTGCAAGTGACGCCAATTCACGCCCGTTTTACCGAGGTTCGTCTCGGAACGCGAACACGGGCGTGGATTCGATCGTTTGTCATCACCATCCTCCTGGTTTGTCTCCCCTCCACATCGTTTGCCCTCGAACCACTTCCCCCGCCGGGAGCCACGAAGGTCAAGTCCGGGTTTGTCTTCATCATGGCCGGCATGATCACGACGGGCGCCGGCGCGGCCGTGTACATGGCCAATGAAGCGTCGGGAAAAACGAACTGCACGCCGTGCGCTCAAAAGTCGGCCGCTTTTCCGGTCACCTTGATGGCGATTGGCGGGGCGATGTTCCTCGCGGGAACGACGCTCGTCACGATCGGGCTCGTCCAAAATTCGCGCCGATACGCCAAGACGACGCTCACGATCGGACCGCTCGGCGGATCGCTGCGTTTGCAGTTCTGAAGTCCAAACACCATCGCGCCCGCATCGATCCCGCGTCGACGGTTTTTCCATCGGAACCTAGCCGCCGTGGACCCAGATCATCGTGCCGCCTTCCATGTTCACCGCACCGTGCCATTCGGGGGGAACGACAGGGTCTGTCCAGTCAAACAGCCATTTGGCATCCGCAGGCGCAAGGTTGACGCAGCCGTGGCTACGTGCCTTGCCAAACTCGTCATGCCAATACGCCCCGTGCAGCGCGTACCCTTCGTGAAAATATTGGATGTACGGGACGTCGCGTAAGTCAAAACTGTCCGAACCTTCTTCACCGTCCATCGTGCCCGAGACGTGTTTGGCATGGACGAAGAACGTGCCGCGAATCGTGGCCGTCGAGTTGCTCGGATCGCTCATACCGCCGCGCCCCGACGAGATGATCGTGGCGAAGACCGGCTGCGTTCCTTCGTAAGCGACGAGCAGTTGTTTCCGAATCGAAACGTCGATCCACTTCTTGCCGCTCTTGGCGTAGTTGTGTTGGTCTTGACGCACCTCGGCGATGTTCATGGATTCGGCGGGAAGCCAATAACCATCGACGGTCTCCCAAAGACCCCGCTCGCCTCCGTGGGTTTTTCCCGTAAGAACGACGCCCGTGCGAAAGCCGATTTTCCCGTCTTCCTGCATGCGCCCGTTCGTACCGACAATCAGCTTGGGGACATCGTAGTGAATGACGACCGCAGGGATGCCGGGTTTGTCTTTCTCCACCACCGCTCCGTGCAGCGTGCTGATCTTGGCCGGCTTGGTGCGATCCAGGGCGATGAGATCGAGCTCGGTGGTCAGGCCGAACGTGCGGTTTGTCCAGTTAAACGCCGTGATGAGCCCGAACGCGGAAGCCTCTTTGGCCTTCCCCGCGTGGACGCTGTAGTGCAAGGCTTCCGCGGCCCCGTAAGGCTTGGGAAGATCGTGACCTTGCGCCAAAAACGCCGGCACTTCGTCGATACGGACATCGGGGATTCGCGGCGCACGACCGCTCATGTCGCCTTCGGTGCGCTTCTGATCTTCGCTGGATGGCAGCCGAAAATAGAGGTGCGGCGGCGGCGAACGCGACATGACGTAGTTGTACGGCAGCGTGTTTGCCCGATCGGGCCCGCGTAACGCGGCTTGTACGACCTCGTGATTCGTATCGAGCGACGCGCCTTTGCCAACGCAGACGTATCCCCGCGGAGCGATGCGGTACCAACCGCCTTCGCAGTTCTTGGTGCCGGCGGAATTTCGAGCGCGATCGACGACCGCGCCCGCGCGCAAGTACCCGAGTTTGGTCGAGCGATCATTCGGCGCGACGTAGATCCACGTGCGCATCGCGATGCTGGCGATCTTGGCGCCCTCGCCGGGTTCGTCGTCGACGGACTTTTTTTCGATCGCCGGTTCGGAACTCGCGACCGCAGGCGCCGGAAGCTCGAGTTTGGTGACGACGGGGGATCGATCGAGCGCTCGTCCGGGGGGATCTTCAATGTCACCGCACGCGACGAACGCGAGGGGAACGGAGAGACAAACGGCACGAACGAGGGGCGACATGATGACCGGCCGCGAGGGGTGGCTCGCGGCAGGACAAGATCACGTAGATACGGCCGGGGTCAAGTTCGTGGCGGGAATGCGGCGTGTGGCCGGCGGCCTGTTGATTTATCTGCTCGCACCCGAAATCGTCGGGCTGCTAGGGCGGGATGCACATCATTCCGACGCAAATGTTCGTGCCCGAGCATTGCGCCGTGGCAGTGCAACTGGTGAGGCACGAGTTCGCGCCGCAGACGTACGCATCGCATGACGTTGTTCCACCATCGACGCACGTACCGGTTCCGTTGCAAAGATCCGCGTTTGTCTGCGTCTCGCCCGTGCAGCTCAGCACATCACCGCAGTTGGTGCCCATGGGTTCGAAAGCATCTGCGGGGCACGCCGCCGTGCCGCCTGCGCACTGTTCCGCGACATCACAGATGCCCATGGCGGGTCGGCACACGGTCCCGGCTGTTTTGAACGCGTCGACAGGGCACGACGGCGTTCCGTTGCACACTTCGGCGAGATCGCAGAGGTCATCCGCAGAGCGACAAACCGTTCCCGCCGGCTCGACGACGTCGTTGGGACAGGTCGGGGAAGAGCCGGAGCACTTTTCCTCGATGTCGCAACCGCCGGTGACAGCGGGGCGACAAACCGTGCCCATCGCGACGAGGACGTCCATGGGGCACGCGTTGGACATGCCGTCGCAAACCTCGGTGACGTCACAGCTGCCCATGCTCGTACGACACGGGGTGTTCGCCGCCTTGGGCATGTCGGTCGGACAAGCGACGCCGGTGCCGGTGCACGTTTCCTCCGCGTCGCATGCGCCCATTTGCGGATGACACACGGTCGCGGCCGGTTTGAACCCATCCATCGGGCAAGCGGCGGACGACCCGGTACAGGTTTCAGCCTCGTCGCAAACGTCGACGGCGGTGCGACAAACCGTAGCGCTGGTTTTGAACGAATCGATCGGACAGTTTCCGGACAAACCCGTGCAGGATTCGGCTTGATCGCAGACGTCGGCGACCGGTCGACAAACCGTACCCGCCGTCATGAAGCCGTCGATGGGGCAGACGTCGGATGAGCCCGAGCACGTTTCGGCGACATCACAGCCGCCCATCGATGCGGCTCGACAAACGGTACCCATCGGGCTGAAAGCATCCATGGGACACGCGGCCGCGTTTCCGGGGCAGTGTTCGGCAACGTCACAACCGTTCGCCGTTGCGGCACGACAAACAGTCGACGACGGCAGAAATGCGTCGTTGGGACAGGTGGCCGAGCTGCCGGTGCACGTCTCGGCGGCATCGCAAACGCCGGCAGAAGCACGACAAACCGTGCCCATCGCGCTGAAACCGTCGTTGGGACAGGTCTTTGCAGTGCCGTTGCAGTGTTCGGCGACGTCGCAAAGGCCGTTCTGGACGCGACAAACCGTACTGGTGTTCGCCACGCCGTCCGCCGGACAGGTCGTGGCCATTCCATTGCAGGTCTCGGCGACGTCACACACGCCATTCTGCGCTCGACACACCGTACCTGCGGCGAGGGTCGTGCATGTTCCGTTCGCCGAAGCACCCGCCGCCGTGCTGCAAGCTTGGCAATCGCCGGTCACCGTGCCGCCGCACGCGCTGTTGCAACAAACGCCGTCGACGCAGTTCCCGGACAAACAGTCCGTTCCCGTAGCGCAAGCAACCCCGAGATCCAACTTGCACGCGCTCGAGCCGTTGCAGGATCCCATGGCGCATTCATTGCTGGGATCCGTTCCGGTGAGGATGGGGCCGCAGGTACCGTTGGTTCCTTGGCCCTGGAGCAGCAGCGAACACGCTTGGCATGACCCGTTGCAGGCCGTATTGCAGCAGAACCCGTCGACACAGAAGGCGCTCAAACACTCGGCATTCGCCGAGCAAGCGACACCGAGGGTGGACTTGCATGCACCGGCGCCGTCACAAGAGACGTCTGTCCCGGCACATGTCCCGACGTCGTCTTGACCGACGGCAACGTTCGAGCATGTCCCGACGGTGCCGATGTTGCAGGCTACGCACGTTCCCGTACAGGCGGCATTGCAACAAACGCCGTCGACACAGAAGCCGCTCAAGCACTCGGTCGTCGCCGAGCAGGTTTGGCCGTTTTCCTTTTTGCAGACCCCGTTGCCGTCGCACGACTGGTTTACCCCGGAACACGCGGGCACACCATTGGTGTCGTCCAAACCGGCGGCGACGTTGGAGCAGATGCCGACAGCACCGGTGATGTTGCAAGATTTGCACGTCCCGCTGCACACGGCGTTGCAGCAAACGCCGTCGAAGCATTGACCGCTGACGCATTCGCCGCCCGACGTGCACGGCTGCCCATTGTCGGATTTGCAGGCCCCGGAGGCATCACATCCCTTGGAGCCGTTGCAGGCGTTGGCGGGCACGTTGTCTTCGCCCGAGGTGAGCGGCGTGCAAATACCCACGCTGCCCGTGACATTGCACGCATTGCACGCGGCGGTGCATGCAGCCGCGCAACAAACGCCGTCGATACAGAAGTTGCTGACGCATTCCGACGCGAGGCCGCACCCTTGCGCGTCATCCTTCTTGCAAACGCCCGCGCCGTCACACGAGTTTGTCCCCGTGCAACCGGGAAGGTCTTCGCTCCCTTTCGGCACATTGACGCATTGGCCGAGTTTGCCGGGCACGTTGCACGATTGGCATGACGTACCACACGCAGCATTGCAACAAACGCCGTCCACACAAAAACCGCTCAAACAGTCGCCGGCGGCGGCACACGCATCGCCGTTGTTGACTTTGCAAACCCCCGCGCCATTGCAGACAGTCCCGCCCATTTGCATACACGCGGCATTCACCGGCTCGGGCGGATTCGATGGATCGCCGACAGCGCTGCAAAGATCTTTCGTGCATTGATTGTCGTCCACGGGTTTGTCGTTCGGATCGACCGATTCGACGATATTCCCCATGGCATCACATTCGAATACCTTGCAATTTTCGGCGGTTTGGTTGTCGGGTGTATCCGTACCTGCCGGCGTCAAGGACAAACCGCACGTTTGATTGATGCACGTACGCGTTTTGCAGAAATCGTTCGGGGGCAAATCGACGCAATCCGCCGGGGTGATGCATCCGATACACTGCCCATTGCCATTGCAAATGAGCGGATTGCCGCAGGACACACCGGCCGCGATGTTCGGATTCGACGGGCTGCCGGTGGTACAGACATTGTCCGTACAAGGGTTGTTGTCCTCCGGTACGTCCGTATCGAGGTTGACGATCATGGTTTTGCCGGTGCCATTACAAACCGTCTGTTTGCAATCACCGGCAATTTGAGTCGATATCGGCGTGCCCGCAGCCGCAAAGTCTTGCCCGCATTTGTTGTTGGTGCAGGTACGCGTCTGACAATCGTCATCCGTCGGCAATTTGACGCAATCGGCGGGGACGTTGCATTCGACACACGTACCTTGACCATTGCAGACTTCAGGTTGTCCCACCATGCACGGCGTCCCCATGGACACGCCCGGGTGCGAACCGACTCCATTCATGCACACGTCGAACGTGCAGGAATTCATGTCGTCGGCCGTGTCGGCGTCGTCATTGAGGGGAGCATCCACGCCGGCGGAGCAAATATGGATCTTGCAATCGCCGACAGGCTCGGTGAACCCCGGCGTGGGCAAACCGTCGAGCTTCACATAAGTGCACGTTCCAAGACTTGCGTTGCACGAGTCTTCCGTGCACGGATTGTTGTCGTCGCAGGGTTTCGTCGGACTACACTCGACCGTGCAAACACCCATGACGCACTTGCCCGGCGATACACCGACGCTGCACATCGTGTCGTCGGCAAGCGGCGGATGCACGGGCGTTCCCGCATTGCAACTGTCCGTCGTACACGGTTCATTATCGTCCTTGGTGTCGGCGTCGTCGTTTGTCTGGACAACCTCACCGTCGAGACAATCGTCACGTCGACAATCGCCGGCCACCTGGTCTTTTAGCGGTCCATTATCGGCATTGCTTCGCGCGCACGTATTGTCGGGCTGGCATGTGTCGACGGTGCAAGGATTGCCGTCTTCGCAATTTGCATCCGTCGCGCAAGGCGTTACCGCTTCGGGCGGTTGCGTGCCCGTAGTTTCCAAGCCGCAAGAAGCAACTTGCGAAGTCACTCCGGCAACAGCCAAGAGGGCGACGAGGGTGGACAAAAAGCGCGGGCGTAAGGACATTTGTGACTCGTTTGCCTAGTTTAGGCCATCATCGCACGAGTCACCGTGAGCTGTCTCGTCTAAAAAATCGTCTTATGGCTTGCACGACCCCGCGCCGTTGCAGGTCTTGTTGCCGGCGCATTCGTCGATTGGATCCAAGCCGTTTAGAATCGGTTGACACGACCCGTTTGTGGCGCCGGTCAGGTTCATCGAGCAGGCCATGCAAAGTTGATTGCAAATATTCCCGCAGCAATACCCGTCGGCGCAATAACCGCTCAAGCATTGCGCACCCATGGTGCAGGAGTAACCCGTGAGCTTTTTGCAATTTCCGATACCGTCGCAACGAAATTCACCCGTACACACCATGGTCGCCGTGGTATCGAGCTGTTCATTCGGCAGATCAATGCATTGACCGACAAACCCGGAGCGCATACACGTTTTACACGTCTCCATGCACGGCGAATTGCAACAGACGCCCTCGACGCAGTTGCCGCTCGCACATTCCGTATTCATGCCGCACCCTTGGCCATTGCCGCGTTTACACGCGCCCATTCCGTCGCACGAGTTCATGCCCGAGCACGCTGCTCCGTCAGCAGTGCCTGACGGAAGATTGGCGCACGTGCCGAATGAACCGGTCACGTTGCACGCTTTGCAATCGGCGGTGCAGGATTCATTGCAGCATACGCCATCGACACAAAAACCCGTGACGCATTCGGCCCCGGCCCCGCAACCGGTCCCCGGCGCTTTCAGACAATTCCCCAATCCATCACAAAGCGTTCCGCCTTTATCGACACACATCGTATTGAGCGGTTCAGGCGGATACGTCGGCATGCCCATCATGTCGCACAAATTCTGCGTGCATGGATTGCTGTCCGGGGGAGCGTCGATGGGATCGATGGATGCAATCGTATTGCCCGCGCCATCGCACTCCACGATCATGCAATCCCCATCGGTCTGCATGTTTTTCGGCAGCGGAGTACCGTTGGCCGCGTACGAAATGGCGCATTTGCTCATCACGCAGCTGTACGTCTTGCAATCGTCGCTCACGCCGCAATCCGTCGGACCCATACATCCAGTGCATTGGCCATTGCCGTCGCACGATTGCATCATCGTAGGGCCGCATTTCGCGGTATTCGGTTCGGGCGGATTGGACGGCGTTCCGTTGGTACACACATCCGCCGTGCATACGTTGCCGTCATTCGGCACGTCCTTGTTGTCCATCAACATGACGAGGTTGCCGTTGCCGTCACATGCGGGCTTCTTGCAATCTCCGTCGCTGGCCGCGGGCAGGTCCATCGCCGGAAGGTTCGCATATTCGCACGCATTATTCGTGCACATTTTCTGCTTGCACGGGATGTCGGGGCACTCTTGAGTCGCATTGCATTGCACGCAGGCGCCCGTCATGGTGCAGACCCCCATGATGCCCGCCGCAATGCACAGGGTCCCCTCCAACTCGAGCTTCTGTACAGGATCCCCATTCACACACGAATCTTTGGTGCACGAGTTGTCGTCGTTGAGCACATCCGCGTTGTCGACAAGGGCCATGTCCTCGCCGGCTACACATATTTGTTGTTTGCAATCGCCGGCTACCTGCACGACTCCCGGCGTGGGCAAACCATCCAATGGTGAGAACAAGCATTTGCCCGTGCTTGCATTGCACGTATCCTGGGTGCACGACCGCTTGTCGTCGCAAGGCTTCTGCGCATCGCATTCGACTGCGCATGCGCCCATATCACACTGCCCCGCGGCATCTCCGATAGTGCACGCCTCCCCGTCGCCGCGTTTTACATGCGTAGGCACGCCGGCCACACAGGTATCGTCGGTGCATGATTGCTTGTCGTCCGGCAGATCTTCGTTATCGGCCTCCTGCATCAAAGTGCCATTGACGCAAGTTCCCCGCTGACAATCCCCAGGCGTTTGCTCGGGAGCAATCCCCTCGATGAATTTGAACTCGCAAACGTTGCCTGTGCCACACGTATTGAGCGTGCAGGGTTGGTCGTCGATGCAATCCGCATCGCTGGTGCAGATCTTCACGGGATCAGGCGGCGCCGTTCCGTTTTGATCGAGCGAGCAAGAAGCTGCTTGCGAGATGATTCCCGCAAGCAGCAAGGCAATGGAGAGCGAGGGGAGAATTCTCGGGCGGGATTGCATGGGAGGCTCGTTCGGGAAAGGCGTTTACTGCAATGCGCGAACTACGATTCGTCAATCGTTCACTTACACTTGTTCGTGCCCATATTGCACATGCCGCTGACGCATTCTTCATCGAGCATGCATGGATCGTTGGCGGGTTTCTTTGGTTGGCACGTCATCGACGAACAGTAATGCGTAGTAATGCAGTCCGCCGTTGTGCCACACGACATTTTACATGCCGTCGCACCGCAAATGTACGGATCGCAGTTCGTTGTGCCGTTGCTCATACACATATTCGCGGCGTTGCAGGTGCTCGCGTTTGTCTGGGTTGATCCCGTGCAAGATTGCGCCATGCACGTCGTACCCGTAGCCAATTTATCGCAAGCGCCCGCACCGTTGCAATCGTCCAGTTGCCCACAACCCATGGCGGCCAGCGTGCATTCATTATCGGGATCCTGCCCCGCAGGAATCGACTTGCACTGACCGTTTGTCTGCGTCGTTTTCGCACTCGAGCACGCCTGACACGTGCCTGTACACGCAGCGTCGCAGCAAACGTCGTCCACGCAGAAACCGCTGGAGCATTGGCTCGGAGCCGTACACGCCACCCCGTTGATCAGTTTCGGCGTGCAATTCATATTGTTGCAAAAGTAGCCGGTGACGCAATCAGCGTCGCCGGTACAGGTCGCCCGGCAGGTCATCCCCATACAAACATTGGGCGAGCAGTTCGTTGTGCCTCCGTCGATACACATCCCCGTGCCATTGCAC
>WBZU01001234.1_pt2 | contig 17318 bp, 12 predicted proteins | sample 5204311 | NCBI WGS metagenome assembly WBZU01 (sample SAMN12344359, study PRJNA552823) | activated sludge metagenome | biome: Activated sludge suspended growth; feature: Nitrification reactor; material: Wastewater; isolation source: activated sludge from nitrification reactor of wastewater... | reverse complement strand
ATGTTGATGTCAAAGCCATGCGTCTCCGGGTAATGCTGCCAGTCACCGAGATGCCATTTGCCCACGAGTGCCGTGAGGTAGCCAGCGTCATGCAGATGCTTTGCGATCGTCTTCTCCGAGTGCGGGAGATTCCAGATCGACGGTGCCTCACGTAGCTTGCGATTCTTTGCACCGCCTTCCTGCGCGCCCTCCGCCCAGATCGTGAAGTGCAATCGCGCAGCATGCTTCCCTGTCATGATGGTCGAGCGCGTCGGCGAGCACACCGACATCGCATAGGCATTCGTGAAGCGCACCGACTCCTTCGCCAACGCATCTAGCCGCGGCGTCTCATGCAAGTCCCCGCCGTAGCAACCAAGGTCCGTCCAGCCCATGTCGTCGGCCAGGATGAAAAGGATATTCGGCCGCTGCGCAGCGCATGACGCATGGGGGAAGAAGAATGCCAACAACAGAGCAGCGAAACTGAAGATCAAACAGCGACGGTTCATGGTGATCAGAGCGCCAATGACAACGATCGTTTGTTCGGTGCCATTGATGCTGGAGCCGTAACGCGCGTCGCCGTGACTTACTTCTTCAAATGCATGTCGAACCACTCAAGCTCCACGCGCGTCGCTTCGTCGAACGCTTCGGCATAGACGCTGTAGTGCGTGGCACCTTTGAGCATGTGCAAGTCTGACGGCACACCGCGCTTGACCAAATCCTTGTGCGCGGCCTCGACGGCTGGATTGCCTCCGTATTCCTCTTTTTCCGCAATGACGAAGATTGTAGGCACGGTGATTTTTGCCGCAGCTTCGAGGGCATTGTAGCCGAGGCTTTTGACCGGATTGCGTCGCATCGTCGTGTAGCGCGCGAGCAGGCCGGTGAGCTTGCCGGTTTCGATAGGCACGGGCTCGGTCTCGCCGCGTGCTTGCTTGGTCGCGAGGTCGTAGGCGGCTTTCAATGCGGCAGGGCCAGCAGCTCCACCCATGCCAGGCACTTGAGCGGCGAGGCACTTCACGCGCGGATCATTGCCCGTGGCCCAAACAACAAGTCCGCCGCCATAGCTCGTGCCCCACAACGCGATGCGCTCTGCATCCACGCCCGGCTCGCCGACGATGTAGCTGACCGCGGCGCGAATGTCTTCGGTCTGCTCCGCGTAACTCATCTGTCCGCGCAAGGGCTTCACTTTGATCGTCAACTCCTGCCCTGCCTCGACCTTCGGCTGCGTATCGACGGACATGAGGCGACTGTCGCTCTCACCCCAGCCGCGATAATCAAAAGCGAGCGCGATAAAGCCGTGCTGCGCGAGGATGGGACCAAGCCGTGTGCCCGTGCTCTCTTTCGTGCCACCGGTGCCCGCGCAGAGCACCACGGCAGGCAGCTTGTCCTCGGGCTTGCGATTCTTCGGCAGATACAAATGCCCCGCCATGCGCGTGGCATCGCTCCAGATGCTGACGGTGCGCTTCTCGACATTGTCGGGCAAAGCCGGACGCCGTTGGGCCTTGGCTTTGGGAGTTTGTTGTGCGCTAGCATTGAGCGTGAGAGCGAGGAGAACGAACAGGAATCGCATAGATGTGAGTGGGAAGTGATTTTGGTGTGATGAAAACGGGTGTCTTGAAGAAGCTCGAGCGATCGAGACATGACCCTTCACTTCAAGTGCTCCTTGAACCAGGCATCCACAGCGGTCATGCACTGATCGAACCATGGCTTCTGCATCCAGCAGCCGTGCTTGGCGTCTTTGAGAATGGTTTGTTTCGTGGGCACGCCGAGTGACTGGAGCTTCTCGATGCCTGCTTTGTCGCGGTCGGGATTGTCGAGGTCTCCGGTTAGGAAGAGGATAGGGCCGGTGGCTTTCGAGAAGTGCGTGATGGGCGATGCGTCGCGGTAGAGGTCGGGTGCGTCGTCGTAGAGCTTGCCAAACCACGTGTAGCTGTTGCTCTTCTCCTTCGCTCGACGCAGCGACTCGACGAAGGTCGCGTTCGTGAGGTCGGTGGGGCCAGCCATAATGCACGTCGCCTGCACGGCGGCGGACACGTCCTTGAGTTCTGATGTGAGAAAGTGCTCCGGCGCGGCGGCGAGCAGGCCGACGAGATGCCCGCCCGCGCTGCCGCCCCAGGCACCGATGCGCTGCGGATGGAGAGCGAAGCGTTTCGCGTTCGCCCGCACCCAGCGCACGGCGAGGCTGCAGTCCTGCATCGCCGCCGGATACTTCGCCGCACCTGCGAGCCGGTATTCGACGTTCGCCACGACGTAGCCTTTATCTGCCAGTGCGAAGCCGAGGGCACGGAAGCGTTCTTTGTCGCCTCCGGTCCAGCCGCCGCCGTGCACGAGCACACATGCGGGCAGCACGGTGTCGTTCTTCGGGCGGTAAACATCGAGCTTCAGCTCCTGCTCCGGCGTCTTGCCATACACGAGGTCAAACTCCGCTTTCAATGTCACAGGTGGCTCGGCGGGCGTGGAAACGCGCTGTCCGATTGCGGCAGGGCTGAACGTGAGTGCGGCGAGGATAACAGCGTGTCGAATCATGGTGGCGTGGTGAGTTTGTGGTGGCGAGTGTGATCGACTTCATGCAGCGACTCACTTTGTCAGCTTCGCGATCACGAAGTCCGATGCCTTCGCTACGATCTCTTCGATCGTCGGCGAAGGATCCCCGCTGAAGCCGTGGCCGCCACCTTTGACTTCGGTGTATTGGATGTCAGCACCGACTTCCTTGCCTCTGGCAAAGAGGCGGCGCGAGTTCTCGACGGAGAGCGTCGTGTCTTTGTCGCCGTGGAAGCAATAGACCGGGGTGGACTCTTTCTGGATCAGATGCACGGGGCTGAGCAGGCGGACGATGTCAGCCTTTTGATCGGCGGGACCGCCAAACATGAGCACGGCGCGATTCGCGCCCACGAAGCGCTCGGCGAGCTTCACATCCGTGAAGTCGGTGGCGGGATAGTGTGCGACCTCGCAGCGCAACGATTTCGGATCGAAGCCGGCGAGCGCGGGATCGCCGGGGTAGTTCTTTGGATCGCCGAGCGCGGTGACGAGCGAAAGATGCCCGCCTGCGGAGCCGCCAATGGTGCCGATGCGATCAGGATTGATCCGATATGGCTTCGCGTTTTTCACCAGGAAGCGCAGCGCGTCCTTGCAGTCCGTGGCGGCGTCGAACGCAGTGGCCTTCGGCGAGTTCAGCCGATACTCGATGGTGGCGCAAATGATGCCCGCTGCAGCGCAGCGCTTGAAGACGCCGCTGATGTCCGCACGCGAACAGCGATAGCGATCTCCGCCGCCCCAGCCGCCACCGTGGATATACACAAGCACCGGTGCGGCATCGCTCTTTAGTCCCTTTGGCGTGAGCAGGTCGAGCTGCAGCTTCTCATCACCCACGGTCTTATAGCCAATGTCCGGTGTGTGATCGAACTCGGGAAACAACATCGGCATCCGCTTCGCCAGTTCCACCGCTCCCGCTTTGGCTTTGCCCTTCTTCGTGGCTTTTCCCGAGTCAGATTGTTGACTGCTACCAGTAGTAGCTAACAGGATAATGGCGAGAGCGGAAATGGCGGATTTCATGAACAGGAGAGAGATAAGTTAGGGCTCGGCAAGAACGGGGACGGTTAGGTAAATCACGCGCTCAATCGGCGAGCCATCGGCAGTGCGGAGCTTAATGTTGAGCTGGAGCTGGGTGCTCTTGCGCATGTCGGCGATGGCTAGCGTGAGCGTTTTGCCATCGGTGGAAAGATGCGACGACTGAATGGTGAGCACGTCGTGCTTCGGTTCCTTCGAATGCGTGACTGAGTATTCCGCGGAGTAGTAGTTGCCGCTGTAGAAGTAGTTCCAGCGCTCGGCGGTGAAGTTGGCCACATTGCTCGCGCTCTTTGCATCGAGCGGATCGGAAAAGTGCAGTTCCACGCCCTTCGTGCTCACGGCGAAGTCCACGGGCAGATGCGCGGGCTTGCCGGTGTAGCGCACGCGATAGAGTCCGCCCGCGCGCTGCGCCGTGGTGAGCCAGCCGCGCAGGCCGGCGACATACACCTGACCGTCGCGTGGATTCACGCGACCGCGCATGATGCCGGTATCGAAGATCAGGTTCGAGGGCACCATCGCGGCTTGTTCTTGATCGCCGACCTTGTGCCGCAGCGTGGCGAAGAGCGCGCAGCGTCCGTAGCTGGTGAAGAGCAGTTGGTTGCTCAGCGGTCCCCATCTGTCAGTGACAGCCCAGAAGGGAGCGCCGCTGGAATTGTCCACGCTGTAAGGCAGCCACGCGAGCGGGCGCGAATACGAAGCCGTGGGCACGGGGTTCTTCGGGCCGTAGCCGGTGAAGCCGAGCTTCTTGCGCACGGCGGGATCGCTGGGATTCACGCGAATGGATTTGCCATTCCACGTCATCTCGATCTCACGCTGCGCGGAAGGCATCATGCCGTAGAAGGCACCCGGGCGGATGATGTTCACTTTGCTCGATGGCTGCCAGTGACCCTGGTTCTCGCTCACAGTGATCTCATCGGTTGGGCTGACGGCGAGTCCATTCGGCACCCGCAATCCGGTGGCGATGATCTCGGACTTCGCGCCGTCGGGCGATACTTTGAAGATCACACCCTGATGCGGGGTGCTGATGTCAGGCAGCCATGGCGTGGCTTTGCCAAAATAGAAATTGCCCGCGCTGTCGGTCTGCAGATCGAGGCTGTAGTCAGCGGGGTTGGTGGAGATGATCGTGTCGTTGTTGAAGTTCTCGTAGAGGTCGGCCTCGCCATCGTCATTCAAGTCGCGCAAGTGCGTGATCTGATCGCGACCGATCACAAAGACGTCGCCACGCACGATGCGAACGCCGAGCGGTTGGAAGAGGCCGCTGGCAAAGCGTCGCCACGAGAGCTTCTGCAACGTGTCGTCGATGCCGGAGACGATCCACACCTCGCCTTGCGCGGTGCAGACGGCGGCGCGGCCATCGTCGAAGAAATCAAAGCCGCCAAACAATGTGTCCGCCTTCCAAGGATTCTTCGCCGGTTCGGCGATGCGCTCGACGACGTAGGCTCCCTCGTCTTTCGCGCGCTCGCCTTGCGTCACCACCGGCTGCGGCCACAGCGGTGCGCCGCCCTTTGTCAGCTCGCGCAAGTCTGCGACCATTGGCGACACAGCGAGCACTTCATTTGGAGCGACACTCGCTTTGCCGAGCGCGGCGATGTCGATGCGGAATGGTTGATTCGCCGCCACCGACGCGAGCTTCAAGATCACCGATCCCTCGCGCACTTCCCACATCGCTGCACCACCGCCCTCACAGGCGACGACGTGAAGTTCGCCCATCTTCGGATTGCGCACGATCGCACCGCCCTCCGCAGGCTCCATCACCGCACCCGGCACATGCAGCACCGTCAGAGCGAGATCGCGCGCTTCTTGCAACGGCTGAATCGTGCGCGTGAACACGGGCCACTGCTCCACGCGCTCGAAGCCCGGCAGTTCCAGCATGTCCACCGCGCCGACCGAGTAGTGCAGCACGACCTGCTTGCCGTGAACATAGATACCCTTGTGATGCGCCCAATCGCGCGGCAGCGGCCCGCGTTTGCCCTCGCGTGGATCGAGAAAGGTTTCGCTGCGCGCCCAGCCCGGCATCGCTGCGGTGTCGAAGATTGGCGTGCCCGCGACCGTGGGCGGCGGCGCATTGAAACGCGGCACCGTCAGACCGAAGCGCCCGGCTTTGTTCACCCAGCCCAACGACATGCGCACCAGCTCCGTGTCGTAGCAAAGATAAGCGTTCTCGTTCTTGCCCAGCGTGATGACGATGCCCTTGTAGCCGATGACATCGTCTTCGTTTCGCCAGCGAATGGTGCCGGAATAAAATGGCCCGCGCTGTTTGATTGTCGCATCGGTCTCGGGCGGTGCTTCGACGGCAGGCACGCTCGAAGCGACGATTAGCGAGAGGATGAGAAGAGAACGGGAATTCACGAGCGATGTTGGTTAACCACGGAGTTCCGATTCAGTTTCTCGGCATCACACCTGTTTCACTTCGCTGGTGGATACGGCGGCAGCGACTTCAACTTCGCTGCGAGTTCGGCGACAACGTCGGCGTGCTCCATCGCGACATTGTGATTCTCCTCGGCATCGCTCTCGTGATCGTAGAGTTCCTGCGCGCCATCGCTCCACAGCGTGAAGCGCCAGCGATCCGTGCGCACGCTCTGGCCAAAGACGCCCGGGCCGCGCACCACGAGCGTGAACGCGGCGTCGTTCACCGTGGTATTGGGATCCGCCAGCAGTGGACGGATGCTCTTGCCAGCCAGACCAGCGGGCGCGTGAAGGCCGCATGATTCGGCGACGGTGGGAAACAAATCGACGAACTCGACGAGCGAACGACACGTCGCACCCGCCTTCGCGCCCGGTGCGGCGATGATGAGCGGTGCGCGGCAACTGCGCTCGAACAGCGTGTTCTTGTTCCACCAATCGCGCTCGCCGGTGTGATAGCCGTGATCGCCGGAGAAGATGACGATGGTCTTGTCCCAAAGGCGTCCGCGATCGAGCGCATCGAGCACACGACCAAGCTGCGCATCCATGAAGCTCGCGCAGGCAGCGTAGGCGCGCAGAAATTCGAGGCGCTCCTTGTCGGTGAATTTCTTGAACTCCGCGAGCATCGGCGCGGGCATCGCATTGACCGGCGCGGGTGTCATGTCCTGCGGATCGCGCCAGAGCTTCAGCGTCTCCGCCGGATATAGATCGAAGTATTTCTTCGGTGCGATGAAGGGATCGTGTGGTTTGAGAAACCCGCAGCCGATGAACCACGGCTTCGCGCCTTGTTGTTCGATCAGCTTCGCTACCGCAGCCGCCGTCTGGCCATCGGGTTGATCGTCGTCGCCACCCTCAGCCGCGCCCCAGTGGCACCACGCGAGCTTGCCGCCGGTGAGATTGCGCCCTTCGACTTTCTGGCCGGTTTTCGTCGGCGTGAAAACCGTCGCCGCGTGCCATGACTTTGGGAAGTCACGCCACTGCTCGCTGGTGCCACCACCTTCACCACGCTGCTTCTTCGCCGCCCCGCCGAGGTGGAAGATCTTGCCGAACGACTCGGCATGCCAGCCGCTCTCTTTGAACAATTGCGGCAGCGTCACGACATCCGGCATGCGCGAGCGCAGCACTGTGGTGTTGTCCACGATGCCCGTTTGTTCCGCACGCAGCCCGCTGAGGAAGGAGCTGCGGCTGGGATTGCACACGGTGTATTGCACATACGCCCGCTCGAAGCGCACGCCGTGCGCAGCCAGGCGCTCCACATTGGGCAGCTTCACCTGCGCATGGGTGAAGACAGCGCCTTCATCGCGAAAATCATCCGACACGATGAGCAAGACATTCAGTTTCTCCGCGCCGAATGACGACGAGGACAGCACGACGAACAACAAAGATGAGAGCAGCAGTTTCATGACAGGTGATCGAAAACGTTAGCGCCAGGGATCCGGCATCAAGGCCGCAACCTTTTGGCTACGAAGTCCCAGATGTCCTTGGCCGGATCGTCGGCGGGATGATCGGGGAACTTCACATGAGACTCGGCGCCAGCAGCGAGCGCGAGCTTTTGAAAGCCGAGTGCCCAGCGCGGGCAGTGCACATCGTAGTTCGCTTGCGTGATGTCGGCGGGCTTCGTCTGGCCCCACTCGTTTTCGAAGAACATCGGCGCGGCATCCTTGTGCAGCAGGTAGTCGGGCGACCACGTCTTGATGAGCGGCAGCAATTCGTCGCGATGTTTCAGCGACTTTTCAAACACCATGCCAAAGGCCGGCGCGCCCCACATCACACCCGGCACCCATTCCTGCATGTGCTTCGGATCAAACGTCGGCTGACAACGATACGCAGCCACGCAGGTGACGAGCGATGACTCCCGCTCGACCGGATCCTTTGCGTCCGGCTTGGCCCAGTCACGCGAGCAGCCGACAAACAATGCCGGCTGCGCTCCCTGCGAGCCGCCGCCGGTGGCAAGGTGTTTGGAATCGAGCTTCCACAGCGCGGCGTTGTGCCGCACAAACTGCACCGCGCGGATCGCATCGCTTTGCACGTAAGACACCGGCACCTTCTCCTTCGCCGCCATCGCATCCTCCATGGTGCGTGTCTCCACCGCGATGACGGCGATGGCTCTGGCATCAAAGAAACCGAGATTCGCCGGATGCTTCGCCGCCTTCCAGATGCCACCGAACCACAGGATCGCCCGATACGGTGCCTCGCCCTTCTTCGGCATGTAGATGTCGATCAACTGGTGCGGATGCGGGCCGAAGGCGATGTCGGCATAGGTCGGCAGCGGTTCTGCGGGTTTCTGCTGCGCTTGGCCGATGCTGGCGGGAACCAGCGCGGCGATAAGGAAGGCTATCGGCAGCTTCATGAGCGAGTCTTGCATGGTCGAAAATTACTTTTGGATGGGGACGGACTGTTTCGGAGGCAGCAACCACCGGTCCGCGATCTGATCCGGCTCATCGCTCGTGATCATCCAGTTCAGCAAGCGCGTGCGCATCTCGAACTCCACCTCGCGCATCTCCGCACGACCCGCGAGATTCGTCTGCTCCAGCGGATCAGCTTGGATGTCGTAAAGCTCAGCATAGCCATCGGGGTAGTAGCAATACTTCCAGCGCTGCGTGCGCACCATCTTCGCATCGGGATGACGAATGCCCGCGACGCCCTTGCCCTTCTCGAAGGGCATCTCATTTCTGCCGCCGGTGATGACTTCCGGGATCACGTTCTCGCTGAAGACCGCGTCGTGTGGCTCATACGCGCGGCCCATGTCAGCGATGAGCGGCGCAAAGCTGCGGCCCTGACACTCGCGCGGCTCGGGCAGGCCGATGAACTCAAAGAGTGTCGGCAGCAAATCCACGGTCTCGATGAGCTCATCGTGCTGAGCAGGCTTGATGTGATCTGGCCACGACATCATGAACGGCACGCGCACCGACGGTTCGAAGAAGCAGTTCTTGTCGGTGATCGCGTGCTCGAAAAGCTGATCACCGTGGTCGCTGCTGAAGACGATGATTGTGTCCTTCGCCTTGCCCGTGGCTTCCAGCGTGTCGAGGATCAACCCGATCTCGTGATCCACATGCGAGATCGTGCCGTAGTAGCTGCGGTAGGCCCATTCGAGTCGCTCTTGATCGAGCCTCGGCCCGCCATTGCGTAGCGCGAGCTTTTGCAACGGCAGCGGCAGTTTCTCAATCGCCTCCAAACTCACGGTCGGCGGAATCGGGATGTTCACGCCGTCATACATTGTGTCGTAAGGCTGCGGCACTTCATAGGGCGAGTGCGGCTTCCAGAACGACACGTAGAGGAAGAAGGGGCGCTCACCTCGCGCGAGGTCCTGCAACTGCGCCCGCCCACGCTCGCCAGTCCACGCGGTGTCAGTGAACTGCGTGTCGATGGCCTGGCGAAACGGATTCTTCCCTGGCTCGATGTTCTTTGCGACCGCGTGATAGCCAATGAGCTTCTGCGGATCGTTCGCGTTCCGCCAGCGCACGTAGTCGGAGTAGATGTCGAGCTGCGAGTTCGAGTCGTGAAGCTCCACGATATCAAAACCCGTGCGCATCGCCTCGGCCTTCGTCGGCGGATAGTAATGCAGCTTGCCCACCACCGCCGTGCGATAGCCCGCGTCCTTCAGCCACATCTGCATCAGCACCTCGCTTCGATCCAGCGGCGTGTAGTTCACGCGATTCTTGTGCGAGTGCGCGTAGCGTCCGGTGAAAAGGCTGATGCGCGACGGCACACAGACCGGCGACGCGACAAAGGCATGAGTGAAATTCGCGCCGCGTGCGGCAAGCCGATCCAGATTCGGTGTCTTGATCAGCTTGTTGCCATTTGCCCCGATGCAGTCCCAGCGATGCTGATCGGTCATCACGAAAAGGATGTTGGGCGGCACCGCGACCGTTGGCCATGTCAAACCCAGGACGAGAATTGCTGGCAGAAGGTGACGCATGGCGGAGGTTGTGTGCGGGCCCTCTAACGTGCATCAAGGCAGCTCGATTCCAGGAAAGCGATCGAGCAGTATCTCTCTCAGCGTTCGTTCCAGTGCGAGCGCAGGCGCGCCGGTCGCTGCCCGGAAACGCAGATATTCATCGAGGCCGGCCTGGCTGTATCGGCCGCGCCGCTCTCCCAGAAGAAGACGATTCTTCGGGGTGTGCGTGGAGGGAATGAATTCGGTGGCGGTGGCTTCGTAACCAAGGGCGCGCAGCAAACCCAGCCGAAGTGCATCGGTGAAAGTAGCTGCGGCTTCGCGGCGAAGGTTGGGAGAGTTGACCAACAGACCGAGATCGCGATGAGCCTGGGCGGGCACCGATTTGTAGAACTGTGCCAGCTCTGCCTGACAGCATGGTGCCACGGCGATGACATCAGCTTGCCGGCTTATGCCGAGCGCCAGCGCATCATCGCTGGCCGTGTCACATGCATGCAGAGCCAGGACTGCGTGCAGTCGATCTGGAAGAGCAGCTTCAGACAGTGGACAGCATTGAAAGCTCATCACATCTTCGATGCCGAGCAAGGCTGCGCGAGTCGCTGACTGCTCGATGACTTTGGGATTGGTATCGATGCCGGTCACTTGAATCGCAAAGGAAGCGCCCTGCCAGTCGTGGATTTGTGATGAAGGCGTTCGCAGTGCTGCTCGAGCTATGAAGGCGAGTGCCAGGGACAGGTAGGAGTTTCCACAGCCGGCATCGAGCAGCGTTAGAGTCTTGCCAGGCATGGCGCGCGCGAGAGCGCGAAAGGGCGGCGCGATCAGGCTGATCATGTGATTGATCTGCAGATACTTCTTCACCTGACCGGACGTGACGGAGCTGTCGTCATTCATGAGCCCAATGGCGTGCAGAAAGCAGCAATGGGTGATGGGATCCAAGGGCAGCTGCTTTCCGGCCGTAAGACGTTCGATGCGGCCGGGAGTCCAGTGTCGTCTTGCCCGATCGGGAAGCTCGCTAAGTGTCAGTGAATCCAATGTGGCGGGGGGATTAAAGTCGATGCTTGTGGCGCTGCCGGATGCGCTGAAGTTCGTGCGCCGAGAGGACTCAGGCTGCCATGGCTGGCTAGCTACGTCAGCAAAAATGTCACGCACTGAGGTCATGTTTCAAGCCTGGTCGAATGAACGTGGTGTCACGTTCAGAGTCGTCTTCGGCGCAGGCCTGCGCCCTGGCTGACGACCTGTCAATGTGTCTGCATCGTCGGCAAGCAGGATCTCAAGCGCAGGACGCCGTGCTGCCGATGGGCCGGGTCACGAATTCTGCCCTGCCATACTCGCGCGCATTGAAATCTCCCGTATCCTGTCCAGTCTCCTCCGTATGAACAAGATACTCGTTCTCTTCGATTCGAAATCAGGCAACGTAGCCAAGATGGCCGCACTGGTGGCCGAAGGCGCCAATCAGGTGCCCGACTCTGAAGTGCGCATCCGTCATGTCGATGAGGCCAGCGCCGATGACATCGTCTGGTGCGATGGACTCGCCGTCGGCAGCCCGACGAACATGGGCATCCTCTCCTGGAAGATGAAGCGCTTCTGGGACGAAGTGATGTTCGACAAGTGGCTGGAGGTCGATGGCAAGATCGCCTGCGCCTTCAGCAGCGCCGGCGGCTGGGGCGGCGGCATGGAGATGGCCTGCCAGTCACTGATCACCGTGCTCATGAACTTCGGCTTCCTCGTCTTCGGCGTCACCGACTACGGTGGTCGCAAAATGACGCTGCACTACGGAGCCGTGGCGGCGAAGGCCCCGCGCGAGCCGGAGGTGCAGGAGTCGTGCCGCATCCTCGGGCGACGACTCGCCGAATGGTGTGCGTGCTATGTGCATGGCCGCAAAGACCAGCATCCCTTGAACAAAGGCGTCAAGCGGCTTACACCCGGCGATTTCCCGGAAGACTGATCTCATTGCCATCTTTATTCCTATCAAGACTCTGCGCACACCGGCCATGAAACAAATCATTCTCGTCATTCTTGTCATCTCGAGTTTCGCGCATCTTCGCGCCTACGCCTACGCGGAGAACCCCGGCACCGAGGGCGATGGCACGTTCAATGTCGGTCCAGAGTATCACCTGGATCCTGATCTTGCTGACCAGGGGAATCCGAAGGGCCGGGTTTTCGAGTTCTTGATGAAGCTTGCTGACAGCAAAATCTTCGACGGCAAGGACAAGACGCTGGAGCCGGACAAGAAGAAGGTGAACTTGGAGCGCAAGATCACCGTGTATGTGCCCGCCGCCTACAAGGATGGCACAGCCGCGCCGCTGCTCATCATCCACGACGGACCGGGCCAGTTGAAGCTGATCAGCAACGCGCTCGACAATCTCACCATCTCGAAGGATCCGAATCGCAGGCTGCCCGCCTTCGTGTGCATTGCAGTGCAGAACGGCGGCAATGATGGTAAGAATAGCGAGCGCGGCCTGGAATATGACACGATGTCCGACCGTCTCGCGCGCTTCATTCACGACGAAGTGCTGCCCGCGGTGGTCAACAACGCCGATGTGAAGGCCGCCTATCCGCGTTTTGCCCTGACCGAGAATCCCTGGGGCCGCGCCGTCATCGGTTGCAGTTCTGGCGGAGCCGCTGCGCTGAGCATGGGCTGGTTCCGCCCGGACTGGTTCCGTCGCATCATCGCATATTCAGGCACCTTCGTGGATCAACAGGATGACGATGCGCCCGAAGAGGCAAAGTATCCGCTGGGGGCATGGGAGTATCACTCCGGCATGAGGCTCATCGAGACAAGCGAGGTGAAGCCATTGCGCATCTTCACGCATGTGTCCGAGAACGACGGTCGTGCCAACGATCCCGAGGAAACCTATCACAACTGGGTCATGGCCGGCATGCGCACCTCTGCTGCGCTGGACAAGAAGGGCTACCACCATCGCTTCGTGTTCAGCAAGAAGAGTGGCCACTGTGACAAGCGCGTCTTTGAACTCACGCTCGCCGACACTCTGGTGTGGACATGGCGCGGATGGCGCCCTGAGTAGCGCGAGCCGCCAACCTGCAGGTGCTGCACGAGATTTAGACAGGAGCGGCATGTCAGGCCTGTATTGGATGTCGCTCCTCGCGATTTGCCGACCATGCTGACACCCCCACGCCTGATGCCTCTCCTTCCCCTCGTGCTGGGCGCGTTCGAGGTCCTTTCAGCATCTCTTTCCGGCGAACCCGCTGCACCGGTAAAAGCGATGATTGAGCAGCACTGCCAGAAGTGCCACTCAGGCGAGAAACCGAAGGGCAAGTTCGACATCACGAAGCTCACACCGGACTTCGCGGCCAAGCAGATGCGGGAACGCTGGCAGGCGGTGCTGGACCAGGTCGCTTCGGGCGACATGCCGCCGAAAGAGAAGCCACGTCCTTCAGTCGAGGAGACCAAGGCTTTGACTGCGTGGATCAATGAGCGCGTGACGGCTGCTGAACTCGCGCATCAGAACGAGCAAGGGCGCGTGGTGATGCGTCGGCTAAATCGCGCTGAGTATGCGAATACGGTGCGCGATCTGCTCGGTGTGGAAGTCGATCTCGCCGATCTGCTGCCGCCGGACGTGGGCACCAACGGCTTCGATAACAACGCGGAGCTGCTGCACACGTCATCGTATCTGATGCGCAGCTACCTGGATGCAGCGGATCGCGTATTGACTGAAGCGATCGCAAATCATGGCGAGCCGTGGCAAGTGAAGAAGCGCTTCGATCTCAAAGAAGAGCGCTCATTGAAGAAAGACAGCGTCTATAAGTTCCTCGACGAAGGTGTGGCCATCTTCGCGGTGTGGGAGTCGGCGAACATCCGGGTGACGATGTGGAACTTCCGCAGCCCGTTTCGCGGCAAGTATCGCTTCAAGATCTGTGCCTACGGTTATCAGAGCGAAGGCAAGCCGGTGAACTTCCATGTCAACACGGGCACACTGAAGGAAGTGACCGAGGAACGACTCATCGACTACTTCGCCGTGCCAGCCGACAAACCAACGGTGATCGAGTTTACGGAGCAGTTGGAGCCAGAGAATCGTCTGCGCATCATCGCGGATGGTCTGCCCGCATTGCCACCGCAGGTGGAGAAGGAAGGCGCAGAGAACTACAAAGGGCCAGGTCTCGTCATTCAATACGTCGATGTCGAAGGCCCGCTGATGGAGTCCTGGCCGCCACCGAGCCACAAGGCGATCTTTGGCGATCTGAAGATCGAGCGCATGCCAAAGGAGAGCGACAAGGAGTGGCGCGAGGTCGTGTCATCGCAGCCGATGGCCGATGCCGAGCGCATTTTGCGCGAGTTCGCACGCAAGGCCTTCCGCCGCCCGGTCACGGACGATGACATCAAGCCCTTCCTCGCCCGTGTGAAGGCACGACTCGATCAAAAGGCCACGTTTGAGCAGGCGGTGCGTGTGGGACTGAAAAGCATTCTGATCTCGCCGAGCTTTCTGTTCCTCCGCGAGAAGCCCAACGCACCGCTCGATGACTTCGCGCTCGCCAGCCGCCTGTCGTATTTCCTCTGGAGTTCCATGCCGGATGAGACGCTCTTCAAACTCGCGTCCGAAGGCAAACTGCACGATCCCGAGGTATTGCACGCGCAGGTCGAGCGTTTGCTGAATGATCCAAAAGCGAAGGCCTTCACCGAGAACTTCATCGGCCAATGGCTCAGCCTTCGCGCGATCGATGCCACACTGCCGGATCGCATTCTCTACCCCGAGTATGACAACATGCTGAAGGTGGCGATGCTCAAGGAGACAAAGCTCTTCTTTGAGGAAGTGCTCAAACACGATTTGCCTGTCACGAACTTCGTCGCGAGCGAATTCACCTTCCTCAATGATCGTCTCGCGAAGCACTACAAGATTCCCGGCATCGATGGTGTGGACATGCGCAAGGTGACGCTGCCGCCCGGCACGCATCGCGGCGGCCTGCTCACGATGGGCAGCATTTTAAAGGTCACCGCGAACGGCACCACCACCTCGCCCGTGATTCGCGGAGCCTGGGTGCTCGACCGCATCCTCGGCACGCCACCGAAGAGGCCACCGGCCGATGTGGAAGCCATCGAGCCCGACATCCGTGGCGCGACCACGATCCGCGAGCAGCTCGCGAAGCATCGCAAGGTCGAAAGCTGCAACAGTTGCCACAAGAAGATCGACCCGCCCGGCTTCGCCCTCGAGAGCTTCGATGTCATCGGCGGCTGGCGCGAAAACTACCGCGCCCTGACCAATGGCGGCGAAAAGGACGAACACGGCAGGCGCACCAAACAAGGCCCGCGAGTCGATCCGACTGCGACGATGGATGATGGACGGAAGTTCTCGAACATCGACGAACTCAAGGCGCTGCTCGTCGAGGACAAGGATCAAATCGCACGCTCACTCGTGGAGAAGTTGCTGACTTATGCGATCGGTGCGGAGCCGACGAAGGTGGATCGCCCGGAGATCGAGATGATCGTGAAGAACGCCAGCCGAGACGGTTTTGGATTCCGGTCGCTGATCCATCAGGTCGTGAAGAGTGCGGTATTTCAGCGGAAGTAACTGGCCCTCACATGACCTGCTCGAACTGATCGGCATGCTCGAATTGGTAGTAGAGATTCAGGAGGATCACGTTTTCCGTGCGGCAGGCGCTTTTGGTCGCTGCGGCCCAAGCTTTGCCGGGTTCGAGGTGTTGATTCTCGATCATGTTTTCACGCTGATACCGGTCTCTCGGCCATTCGTTGCCAAACATCTGCGACCACTCCCGCAAACAGCGGGCTGTCGCTGTCGCCCCGATTTGCGTCAGAGCTTCAATAGTTTCGGGCAAGTGATCGGCTTCGTAGCCGACAACAAAGCGATCGAAGCCGCTTGTTCGGATCGGGAACGTAAACCAATTCGCAACGATCCAGACAACTCGCTCCGCAGGCCTGACGTGATCGAGTCCGATTTCTTGAATGCGCGTATCGAGTTTCCAAACTGGATCGGGGAGTCTCTCGATCCGCAGCAGCGACGAGGCAGCCTCCTGGACACAGCATCCCCCTGATTCAACCATCTCCCACAGCCGCCGTTTCGTCTCAGCCAGATCATGGTGAGCGTGAGCCTTCAGTTGAAGCAGGTATTCCTCCATCGCCGATGCATCACCAGAATCTGGCATTCGAGGAGGAAGCCAGGTGGCGGCAATCTCCGCCGGCACGACCGCATGTGGGGACTCGTTGATCGCCGTGAGTGCAGTCGCGAAACCCAGTGCACCGGGAGACAGCAGGCCGCGTTTTGCAAATGCATCAACGGCACCATGTGGGGAAATGGCAACCATCGCCGATGGCCAGGAGACAAACGGCCATGCCGAGAATAAATGAGTGTTGCCGCTGATATCAAGACAGCCTTCCAAGGCCCGGAACACAACTCCCTTCCAATGCGCCTGCGCTTCCTCGGCTCCACGCAAAATGCCTTTGAGCAGGCTCGGCCATGTCATTTCAAGAGTTCGATTGTCTAGCCAGTCAGCAATAAACCGCGCAGAGTCGTCCGTCCCGAGTGCACCGATCATCTCGAGCACCTCATCCGCCGCGCGAACATCGCCGAGGCGCATGGCTTCTTGGCCGAGTTTCGCCAGGTCAGCAAAACGCTGGCTCGTCGGCAGCTGTCCAAGTCTGAGCATTTCAGAGTCGAACCGCTGCCTCCATTTCTTCGAGTTCGAAAAGAAGCGGGTGATGATGCTAATCCAACGCATGACACGGCTCTTCGTCGCAGAAACAGTCCTTTTCATCCTAAACATCACGGTCGTAGGCAATTGGATAGATATGGCTTCATGTGGCAATCGGGATATTTGGAGCGGGCAGACTTCGTTTGTTTGATAATGAGAACTCGCCGCACCTTCCTTCGCACCGCCGGCATCTCGCTCGCATTACCTGCGCTGGACATCTTTGCCGTTGGTCCGGCAACGCAACCGAAGCGACGCATGGTGTGCATCTGCGCGCCGCTGGGGCTGCATGCGGAGAACTTCATTCCGAACCAGAAGGGCAAGGACTACGCGCTGTCGGACTACCTGGAGATCGTCAAAGACTTCCGCGATGACCTGACGGTGATTTCCGGACTACAACACGCGGGCATGGGATCGAGCTTCGCGCATCAGGCGTCGGCGAGTTTTCTCACGGGTGTGCCAGGCGCGGGCAGGCCGGGGTTTCGCAACGCGATCTCGCTCGATCAACTGGCGGCGGAGCATCTCGGCACCCAGACGCGGTTTCCGAGTCTCGCGCTGTCGGGCGAAGGCGCGGGTGGTTTGTCGTGGACGCGCACAGGCGCGCTCATCCCGGCGGACAACTCGCCGTCGAAGGTCTTCGCGCGATTGTTTCTCGAAGGCAGTGCCGCCGACAAGGACGCACAGCTTCGCGGACTCGAAGACGGTCGCAGCATTCTCGATGACGTGAGCGATCAGGCGAAGTCGTTGCGCTCGAACCTCGGTAGCGAAGACCGCGACAAGCTCGATGAATACCTCACCAGCGTGCGCGAACTGGAGC
>WBZU01001525.1_pt1 | contig 17320 bp, 15 predicted proteins | sample 5204311 | NCBI WGS metagenome assembly WBZU01 (sample SAMN12344359, study PRJNA552823) | activated sludge metagenome | biome: Activated sludge suspended growth; feature: Nitrification reactor; material: Wastewater; isolation source: activated sludge from nitrification reactor of wastewater... | reverse complement strand
CTGTATTTCTAGAAGTGCACTTGTTAAGGAGGCGTCAAGCACTTGGTCTTTTACTAAACCAATGTATGAGTTTAGTTCATCAATTGTTCCATAGGACTCAATCCTAATATGATGCTTAGAAACCCTTGTACCGCCTATTAAGGAAGTTAAACCTTTGTCGCCAGTTTTAGTGTATATCTTAAATGCCATTCCTTTTATTAAACTACTGATTATTTAGTACAATTTATAATTTAATTCATTGTTGTATTCTTTTCATCCGACTCAACTAATCCATCTTTTAATCGAATAATACGTTGTGCATAACGAGCGATATCTTCTTCATGTGTAACAAGAATTATAGTATTCCCTTTCTTATGAATTTGCTGGAATAAGCCCATTATTTCCATAGAGGTTTTAGAATCAAGATTTCCGGTTGGTTCATCCGCTAAAATTATAGCAGGGTGATTTACCAATGCGCGAGCTACAGCTACGCGTTGACGCTGTCCACCCGATAGTTCATTAGGTTTATGACGTACTCTATTTGCTAAACCAACTTGATCAAGTACTTCCATAGCTCGCTGGTGTCTTTCGCTTTTATTTTTTCCTGCATAAATCAAGGGCAATGTAACATTTTCGAGTGCCGTGGATTTAGGTAACAAATTAAATGTTTGAAACACAAAACCAATCTCCTTGTTTCGAATTTCGGCGAGTTCATTGTCTTCCAGTTTACTTACATCTGTCCCATTTAAAACATAGCTACCTCCACTAGGAGTGTCTAAGCAACCTAATATATTCATTAAAGTTGATTTACCTGAACCCGACGGCCCCATTAAAGCAACATATTCATTTTTATTGATTTGCAAACTCACAGATTTTATGGCGTTTACTGTTTCATTTCCTATTTGAAATTTTCTAGAAATATTCGTAAGCGAAATGATTGGTTCCATGTGGTTATTTTTTCAAAGGTAATTCAATTCTTAAAAACGAATAACAAAATGCTCTTTTGCTTGATTGGTTCTAAAAAAAACAAGTCCCAAAAAAAACAAATCTATGGTTACAGTAACTTGGGGATGATTTTTTATTGTTTCCCAAGCCATCTCCATCTCAGTGCTCCAATGAATGTCATCAAACACAAAAACCGAATCTTTGTTGCACTGTTTCAAACATTTTTGAAAATATGCTAAGGTAGGCTCCCGTTGATGATTCCCATCAAAAAAAACAAAATCCAACTGTTTCAGTTCTTCAATTGCATCAGACAGTTTATCTTCAAATGAACCAATAACTATTGAAGCATTTTTCAGTTGAAATTTCTCCAATGACTGAAGTGCAATAGAAGCAACTTCTTCATTTGATTCGATGCTTATAAAGCGTGCATTTCTACACCCGCAGCTTAAATACAATCCACTAATCCCTAATGAGGTTCCTAGTTCTAAAATAGTAGTTGGTTGAAATTTATTTACTAAACGAAAAAGTAATTCTCCTAGTTTCTTATTTTTAGCACTATTCTTAGCTATTTCCGAAACTTTTCGTTGGGATTTAGTTGAATACAATGAACCGGCTCCTAAGTCTATAAAGTTAATGTTGATTTCTGATTCTTCAAGTTTTTCTCTTACTTTTTGAATTCGAGAATATGCATAATAATTTTTAGAAGAATATATAACCGAAGTAACTAAATCATATACAAAAGGAGAGTGAACACCATGTTCATTCTTTGCTAGCAGCAAATACCTTAGGTAACTGAACATTGCTTTGATTTTTTGCATGTGGCGAATTTAAAATAAATAGATTATTGATATGCAATGATAAATTGAAACAGAAAAACAGGAATACGGAACAGTTGACAATAATGCTAAACATTTATTTTATTTATTGATTAAAAATTAGATTTTTGCAAGGTCAAAATTTGAGAACCTTATAAATTGCAATGGCAAAAGTTACAATTGATACTATAGAGATAGAAGTCCCTGATGGAACTACTATTTTAAACGCTGCTCGAATGATTCCTCGCCAAGGATCTAATTTGGCTGGAGAAGTTGTTCCACCAGCAATGTGTTATTACAGTAAACTAAAAGGAAGTGGTGGAAAATGTCGAACTTGTTTAGTAAAAGTTACTCAAGGCTCGGCCAAAGATCCACGACCTATGCCTAAATTGGTAGTAAGTTGTTCTACAACTGTGCAGGATGGAATGGTAGTGCAAAATATTACATCTCCTGAAGTTCTTGAAGCTCGAAAAGGTGTTGTCGAATTTTTATTGCTCAACCATCCACTTGATTGCCCTATTTGTGATCAAGCAGGAGAATGTGATTTGCAAAATTTAGGTTACAAACATGGACTAGCAAAAACGCGTTACGAAGAAGAAAGAAGAACTTTTGAAAAAATTGATATTGGAGCGAAAATTCAGCTACATATGACGCGTTGCATATTGTGTTACAGATGCACTTATGTTGCAGATCAATTAACAGATAAACGCGTACACGGTGTAATCAACCGTGGTGATGCTGCTGAAATTAGCACTTATATTAAGAATGCAGTCGAGAATGATTTTTCAGGAAATATGATCGATGTTTGTCCTGTTGGAGCACTCACTGATAAAACATTTCGATTTAAAAATAGGGTGTGGTTTACTAAGCCGGTAGATGCCCATAGATCCTGTAAAAAATGCAGTGGAGAAGTTATGTTGTGGTATAAGGGCGAAGAGATATTGCGAGTAACAGCCAGAAAAGATCGAAATGGTGAAGCCGAAAAATTTATTTGCAATGAATGCCGTTTTGATAAGAAACATACTTCTGATTGGGAAATAGAAGGTCCCTCTCACATCAGGAGAGATTCAGTAATTTCTCAAAATCATTATGAAGGAATTGACCTTACCAAATTACGTTTAGAAATAAATCGCCAAATAAAATTTCAAGGAGGTAAAACACTCAATGAAAAATACTCTCTGAATCAAATGGAGCAAAGCGAACGTGCACAATTGGAAACTGATCAATTAAAACTTGGAGGAAGAAAATAACTAATATATGCTGTCATTATTAATTTACAAATTCATACTGGTTTTGGTAATTTTTGGCATTAGTTTATTGATTGCCATGTATGCCACTTATGGCGAGCGCAAGATTGCGGCGTTTATGCAAGACCGAATGGGTCCAAGCAGAGCGGGACCATGGGGAATTTTGCAACCCGCAGCTGATGGATTAAAAATGTTTATGAAGGAAGAAATCATTCCTGACGTTTCTAACAAAGCACTCTTTATTATTGGCCCATGTATAGCAATGCTTACCGCGTGCATGACCGGTGTAGTTGTACCTTGGGGAGGCTCGCTTGTTATTGGAGGGAACAATTACCCCTTGCAAATAGCCGATATTAATATTGGCGTTTTATATGTATTTGGAGTTGTTTCTATTGGAGTTTATGGTATTATGATTGGCGGATGGGCTAGTAACAATAAATTTTCGTTATTAGGTGCTTTAAGAGCTTCAGCGCAAATGATCAGTTATGAAGTTGCGATGGGCCTTTCAATTATTGCTTTAATCATGATTACAGGTACAATTAGCCTGAAAGAAATTACCGAACAACAAAGCCATGGAATGTGGAATATTGTATATCAACCTTTGGGATTTTTAATTTTCCTTATCTGTGCCTTTGCTGAAACCAATAGAGCCCCCTTTGATTTACCTGAATGCGAAACCGAATTAGTGGGAGGTTACCATACTGAATACAGTTCAATGAAATTAGGATTTTACCTTTTTTCAGAATATATAAACATGTTTATTTCTTCGGCGATTATCAGTACACTTTATTTTGGGGGTTACAATTTTCCTTTTATGCATGACTTAGGTTTGTCACAAAATGCTGTAACAATTTTAGGGGTAATGGCCTTGTTTGCAAAAATTTTCTTTTTCATTTTCTTTTTCATGTGGATACGTTGGACAGTTCCTCGTTTTAGATATGATCAACTGATGAATTTAGGTTGGAAAATATTGATTCCGTTATCGTTATTTAATATTGCTGCAACTGGAGGAATAATGATGATTTTTAAGCATTGATAAATTTTATCTTACAAAAATGCAACTTACAAATCGCTCGAAAGTAGTTTCTAAAAAAGAAATGTCACTTGCTGAAAGGTTATATCTGCCTGCAATATTAGGAGGCATGGGAATTACCTTTAAACATATGTTTAAAAAAAAGGCAACTATCAATTATCCAGAGGAGCACCGCGATTTTAGTCCTGTGTTTCGTGGCCAACACGTTTTAAAGCGCGACGACAATGGAGCTGAGCGTTGTACTGCATGTGGTTTGTGTGCTGTTGCTTGTCCAGCCGAAGCGATTACAATGACTGCAGCAGAGCGTAAACCCGGCGAAGAAAAATTATTCCGTGAAGAAAAGTACGCAAGTACTTACGAAATAAATATGTTGCGTTGTATATTTTGTGGATTATGTGAAGAAGCTTGTCCTAAAGAAGCTATTTTTCTAACAGACAAAACTGTTCCTTCTACCTTTGAACGTGACGAATTTATTTACGGTAAAAACATTCTTGTTGAACCACTTGACCAAAGAGTTGATGTTAGTAAGCGTCAAACCTTGGCTGTTGCAGAATTCAAAAAAAATAAAAAATTTGCTCACAATAAATAACCTATGACTCAGTATTTGTTTTATTTTCTCTCCTTTATTGCAATTTTTTGTGCGCTAAAAGTGGTTATCTCAAAAAATCCAGTGCACAGTGTGCTTTATCTTATTCTTACATTTTTTGCAATAGGGTGTCATTACTTAATATTAAATGCTCAATTTTTAGCAGCTGTTCACATTATTGTGTATGCTGGTGCCATTATGGTTTTGTTTTTATATGTTATTATGATGCTAAACCTTAATAAAGAATCAGAACCGCATAAAAGCACCCTGCTAAAGCTAGCCGCGACCATTACAGGTGGATTGTTACTAGTAGTTATTGTTGGTGTATTAAAGGGTTCTGAAAAAATACTTATCACTTCAAGCCCAAACAATGAAATAGGATTAATAAAAAATTTAGGACAAGTATTGTTTAGAGAGTATTTATTGCCATTTGAAGTTTCTTCAATTTTATTTTTATCGGCAATGGTTGGTGCAGTAATGTTGGGAAAAAATGAAATTAAATAAATAATTGTTTAGTAATTTCTTTTACAAATCAAAAATCTATCTTAATAAAATTCACAGATGTTAACATACCAAGGAATTCCATTACAACATTACCTTTTTTTAAGCGCAGCATTATTTACCATAGGTGTTTTGGGAGTATTGTACCGAAGAAATGCCATTATTATTTTTATGAGTATTGAACTTATGTTGAATGCTGTAAATTTATTAATGGTAGCTTTTTCAACTTTCCGTTCAGATGCTGCAGCTCAGGTGTTCGTATTTTTTATTATGGCAGTTGCAGCAGCTGAAGTAGCTGTTGGATTGGCAATATTGATGATGATTTATAGAAATATTCGAACCACTGATATCGATGCTCTAAATAAACTTAAATGGTAAATGCTGTTTTAAGTTGATAAGTACAACAGCTCAATTAATACAATTATGACAAATTTAGTTACACTTATTCCAATTTTCCCCTTCATCGGCTTCTTAATCTTAGGGTTATTTGGAAATAAATTATCAAAATCAACTAGTGGAATAATTGCCAGTGGGATGGTATTTATTTCATTTGCTATTTCTGTTTTCTTATTTATCCAACTATTGATTTTACCTCAGGAAAATAGAACTTTTACCTATATACTTTTGGATTGGATTATGGCTGGAAATTTTTCTGTTTCCTTTTCATTTTTATTAGATCCATTGTCTTCTTTGTTTTTGCTAATAATTACCGGTGTCGGTTTTTTAATTCATGTTTATAGCACAGGTTATATGCATGATGATGAAAACCACAATAAATTTTTCGCTTACTTGAATTTATTTGTGTTCTTCATGTTGTTGCTGGTTCTTGGCTCTAATTATCTTCTGATGTTTGTTGGTTGGGAAGGAGTTGGTTTATGCTCTTATTTGCTAATTGGTTTTTGGTTTAGAAATAACAATTACAACAACGCCGCTAAAAAGGCCTTTATTATGAACCGAATTGGAGATTTAGGATTTTTATTAGGCATCATCCTCATTTTTACAACCTTCGGCAGCATTGAGTATAGTGTTGTTTTCAATCAAGCAAAGTCCTTTATTTCAGATCATCATACACTTACCATTATTACCGCATTATTGTTTATTGGTGCTATAGGTAAAAGTGCTCAAATACCGCTTTACACATGGTTACCAGACGCTATGGCAGGACCTACTCCTGTATCTGCTTTAATTCACGCTGCAACCATGGTAACAGCCGGAATTTATATGATAGCTCGAAGCAATATACTATTTGCATTATCTCCAATCACTATGGAAATTATTGCAATAATTGGATTGCTTACAGCTCTATTTGCTGCAACTATTGGATTGGCGCAAAACGACATAAAAAAGGTGCTTGCTTATTCAACTGTAAGTCAGTTAGGATTAATGTTTCTTGCATTAGGTGTAGGTGCCTTTACCAGCGGCGTATTTCACGTAATGACACATGCCTTTTTCAAAGCATTATTATTTCTTGGAGCAGGTAGCGTAATTCATGCCATGAGTGGTGAACAAGATATTCGCAAAATGGGAGGTTTAAAAAAACATCTGCCAATTACATTTCTAACTTTTATGATTGGAACTATTGCAATTAGCGGACTTCCTCCATTTGCCGGCTTTTTTAGTAAAGATGAAATTCTTGCTCACGTTTTTGCCCATAATAAAGTATTTTGGTTACTCGGTATTTGTGTTTCGATAATGACCGCATTTTATATGTTTCGCTTGTTTTATCTAACTTTTTATGGTGACTTCAGAGGCACTAAAGACCAATTGCATCATTTACATGAATCGCCCCGCAGCATAACAATACCTTTGATAGCGCTTGCGGTTCTATCTATTTTGGGAGGTTTTTTAGGATTACCTGAAGTATTTCATGTTCCGCATTTTTTAAAAAACTTCATGGATCCTGTGTTTGCCGATGCCGATATTCGTATGTTGCCGCACGATGTTTCGCATGCTGCAGAATGGAGTTTAATGGGTGTTGCAATTTTATCAGCTCTTATTGCAATTTATGTGGCTTACAACAAGTATGTTAAGCTTAAAGAAACACCTATAAATGAAGACCAGCCACTTAAGTTTTTGCACAAATTAGTATACCATAAGTATTATATAGATGAGTTTTATTCTGCTTTAATTACTAAACCTTTAAACTGGATATCGACTCAATTTCATACTATAATTGAACATTCAATAATTGACGGTTTCATTCAATTCATCGGACGATCTGTGGTCTGGACTAGCGGAGTGGTTCGTTTAATACAAACAGGAAATACCGGTTTCTATATTTTTGCAATGGTAATTAGTATTGCATTTTTATTATTTTTTAAACTACTCTTTTAAATTTTGAATTGGTAATCCTACAAGTTAAAATAAGAAATTAAGATCAAAGCAAATTCAGCTGAAAGCAAGAAAAGACAAGTAAAAAAATATCTATACAAAAACTATGATTAGTGCATTATTACTATTAGTTCCTTTAATTTCCTCCTTGGTTGTGCTTTTAATTAAAGGTGAAAATGCAAAGAAATTTGCTCTTGGCTTTTCTCTCTTGCAACTCGTTCCCACTTTGTTAATGCTTGCACAATTCAAACAGGATGCAAGTTCCCAATTTGTTCTTGATTTTTGGTGGATTCCATCCTTGGGAATTAGTTTTAAAGTAGGCATAGATGGTATTTCTGCTGTTTTAGTATTACTAACCAACTTATTAGTTCCTTTTATTGTTCTTTCATCCTTCCATAAAAAAAACTATGTCAACCCATCTGCCTTTTATTCCTTGATTTTGTTCATGCAAATGGCCTTAATTGGAGTGTTTACAGCGATGGATGGTTTTTTGTTTTACATTTTTTGGGAACTCGCACTTTTGCCAATTTATTTTATTTGCCTTTTCTGGGGAGGTGAAAATAGAGCAAAAATTACTTTTAAATTTTTCCTCTATACTATTGCCGGTAGTTTGTTAATGCTAGTTGCATTAATTTATATTTATCTACAAACACCAAGTCGCAGTTTTGATATACAGGAATTATATGCAGCCGGAAGAGCCCTTCCTATTGCAACTCAAAGTATATTATTTTGGGGTCTATTTATCGCATTTGCAATAAAAATGCCTGTTTTTCCTTTCCATACTTGGCAGCCTGATACTTATACTGTAGCTCCAACACAAGGCACAATGCTTCTTTCAGGCATCATGCTTAAAATGGGAATTTATGGACTTATTCGCTGGTTGCTACCTATTGTACCTGCTGGTGTTCATGAATGGGGAAATGTAGCTATAACATTATCCATAATTGGGGTTGTTTATGCTTCATGCATCGCTATTGTGCAAAAGGATTTGAAACGATTAATCGCCTATTCTTCAATTGCACACGTTGGACTTATCTCAGCAGGAATTTTCAGTTTAACAGTGCAAGGACTGCAAGGAGCAATGGTTCAAATGGTAAGTCATGGAATTAATGTATTTGCCTTGTTTTATATAGTAGATGAAATAGAAGAACGAACATCAACAAGGGATTTAACTCAACTAGGAGGCGTGCGAACAATTGCTCCACAATTTGCTACCGCTTTCATGATTGTGATGCTTGGAAGTGTTGCACTTCCATTAACTAATGGATTTATTGGAGAATTTTTATTGATGAATGGATTATTTCAATACAACGGATGGATGGCAGCATTTGCAGGTCTTTCAATAATTCTGGGTGCCGTATATATGCTTAACGCTTATCAGAAGTCGATGCTGGGAGAGGTTAATTCAACAACTTCAAAATTTACAGACATGAATACCGAAGAGATGGCCATACTTATACCTGTTGTGCTCATGGTACTTGCATTTGGATTTTATCCCAAACCCTTGTTAAAACTATCAGAACCGGCTATCGTTAATTTATTGACCTTACTAAAATAATGTGAAGTAAATTTTATAATTTACTTTTGAAATTAAGTTAATCAGAATATGAAATCACTGTTACTACTTTCCGGAATTGGTGTACTGTCGCTACTTGCAGAAATTTTTAATTTTAAAAAACGTCTATTTCCGATTGTAATACTTAGCTTACTTGCTGTAATTGCGGCTGCCGTTAAAGATTGGAATACGAATATTCATTATTACAATGAAATGATGGTATTCGACAATTTTGCGATTAGTTTTACTGTATTAATTTGCGTTGTTAGTATTCTTTGGTTCTTTATGTCTAAAGACTATTTTACTAACGAAACCAACATTACTGATCATACTGCTTTAGTGATTTTTTCATTGGTAGGCACACTATGTATGGTGAGTTACAACAACATGGTAATGCTTTTTTTGGGTATTGAAATTCTTTCACTTTCTCTTTATGTATTGGCAGGTAGCAAAAAAAATGACTTAAGAAGTAATGAAGCGGCAATTAAGTATTTTCTGATGGGCTCTTTTGCGACCGGTTTTTTACTTTTTGGGATAGCATTAATTTACGGAACTACTGGTTCATTTCATTTACATAAAATTACTCAGTTCATTCTATCGAATATTGAAAATTTACCAGCAATGTTCACAGCAGGTGTATTGATGATTCTTGTTGGATTATCCTTTAAAATTGCGGCTGTTCCATTTCATTTTTGGGCACCGGATGTTTACCAAGGATCGCCACTTAGTATCACCGCATTTATGTCAACAATTGTAAAGACTGCAGCTTTTGCTGCATTTTTTCGCTTATTTGCAACAAGCTTTTCCCAAATTAACAGTAGTTGGAGCGATAGCCTAGGAATTATTTGCGCCATTACTTTGTTAGTAGGAAATATTTCAGCTGCTTATCAAACTAGTGTTAAACGATTACTTGCCTTTTCAAGTGTTGCACATGCAGGCTATATGCTTATTGCTTTACTGTCTTTAAGCAAAATAGCCGCTTCAAGTATCCTATTTTATGCTTCGGCATATTCTATTGCAAGTATCGCATCGTTTACTGTTTTGTATTCAATATTGAAAACAAAAGAAGATGTTATTGAGAGTTTTAATGGCCTAAATAAACGCAATCCATTTTTAGCATTCGTAATGACCTTAGCTATTTTATCGTTAGCTGGCATCCCTCCTCTTGCCGGATTTTTTGCAAAATATTACATATTTACAGCTGCGGTTGAGGCTCACTATACTTGGTTGGTATTAATTGCCATAGTTGCTTCCTTAATTGGAATTTACTACTACTTTAAACTAATTATTGCAATGTACTTCAAACCAGCTCAAAGCCCTCAAGCCATTGAGGTAAGTAACACGCACCAATTGATTTTGGTGGTAACTTTCATATTAATGCTTGTGCTTGGAATTGCTCCCGGTTGGTTTATTCAATTGATTTAATCTTATTTGATAAATAAAATTCATCTCCAACAGGTAGCTTTTTTTTGCAATAAGTTCCATCGAAAAATCATTTTCAGCTGCAAGTCTTTTTATTTCAATAATATCACAATCTTCTGATAACACCATCCAAATTACAGCTTTGGCAGACAGAAAGAAGTGAATTTGTAAAAATAATTTCTGAAAATATTCCAAATTTTCACCGCAATACCAAGCATACTCTGAATCCGACTTTGGAGCATGCTTGTAATAAGGAGGATTGATTATTACTACATCAAACTTTTTAACCGGCATAAAGTCAAATAAATCTGAATGAACAACATCAACATTGATATTATTTACTTTTAGATTATTGTGTAAGGCTTTAACGGCTAAATAACTGATGTCGCTTGCTGTAACTTTATTATTATTTTTTGAAAGCATACATGAAATAATACCACTTCCCGCACCTAATTCCAATACTTCAAATCCTTGTATGTTTTTATTAGATAAAAATTCTATTAAAAATTGGGTGCTGAAAAAGAACTTTGGATGAAACACACCAGGAGGGATAGTGAGTTTAATTCCGTTGTGCTTGTAATCTCTGGGTTTCGCCAAATAAATCTCTAGCAAAGGCTTGTATGTATATGAAAGCAGTAATTTCACAAGACTTCTTACTTTTATTCTAAGCCAGTGATTTTTCAAAATCCTTGAATCTCCGGCTGACGATACTTCCATAATTTTTGCAACAATTTAATTTCTATTGGAAAATGATAAAATCCGGATTTATATCTAATCGCTGAAATTATACGCAGTGTTTTACGTTTTAATGGCGTAAGTCGAATATCTGAAACAGTAGGAAAATAGCCATTCAAAACAGTTTCAAAATTTTTTATCTCATTAATCATTGAAGAATTTAGCCAAGGTGTAAGTGGATTTTTACGTAAATCAAACTTTTCCCAAGATGGACTTAACCAATCCTCCAACTTTTCAGGAAATCGAAACCCACTATTCAGAACTTGTTGATACATTTCAGAACCCTCCGTGGGAACAGGGCTGTAGAGATAAATTATAATTTCCGTTTGGGGATTTATTTCCTTTATCTCCTTAATAAATGCAATATCCTGTTTAATTTGGGCCAATACTGTTTGTGCTGATTCGCCAGGTAAACCCAACACAAAAGAATACTCGGGAATAATATCGAATTGCTTTAAACGCAGAGCAAAATCTTTAATTTGTTGACCGGTTTGAGTTCCGCCTTTGTCCATTTTTTTTAAAACAGCATCGTTTCCAGTTTCTGCACCAAAAAATATCATTTTACAACCCGATTCTCTCATAATCTGCAATGATTCATCGGAGTATTTATTTAGTGTGTCAATTCTCCCTTCGCCCCACCAAATCATATTTTCATCGCGAATTAATTTTGCAAATTCAACAGTGCGCTTTTCAGAAACAAAAAAATTATTGTCGTGAAATTCAATTGCATTACCACCATACTCAGTTTTTAATAATTTGATGTCCCCATATATTCCTTGCGCAGATTTCCCCTTCCAGCGTGCTTTGTAAATAGGCACAACTGCACAAAAAGAACAGGTAAACGGACAACCAAAACTTGAATGATAAGCAATAGTTTTTGAACCTAAATAAGTTTTCCCGAGATAATTTTGAATGGGATAAAACGAATTTAATTTCGCATAGGGAAGCAAATTCAAACTATCTAAGTCGTACAACTCATCTTTTGATGTTTTAATAAATGAATTTCCTTTTTTAAAAATAAGATTAGGTATATGCTCAATAGAACTAGCTGTTTCAAAAGCATTAAGAAGAAGTGGAAATGCTTTATCTCCCGGACCATTGATCACAACATCTACCCATCCCGAATCAAGTACTGACTTATATTGATTGCTTGGAAAATAACCACCCCAAATAATCTTAACTGATGGAAATAATTCTCTAATTTGTTTTGTAAATGGTATAGCTTGCTTTAACTGAGGTCCCGGCATACATGTACATCCGAAGTATTTATAGTTACCAGTATTCAGATGACGTATCAGAACGTTGAGAGGTTCGCTTTCCAAATTTCCATCAACAATAGTGTAGCCAAAGCTTCCATCGATGCTTGCTGCTATGGATAAAATTGAGTTTGGAATACGAGGTTTATTGTTGGCTGCTCTAGGATTAAAGAGTAGTACTTTATTTTCTATCATTTTTTCAAATATAGAAAAACGAAACAAATTTTATTAATTATTGCGATTTCATTGAAAAAGAAAGGGATGCCATTCAGCATCCCCATTTGGTAAATAATTAACCCCTTAAAAATTAACCAATGAAACTTTTCAAATCATAAAATATATCCTAAGAATAAGCTGTAATCTCCGATGAATTTAGGTTTTCATGGTGAACCATTCAATAAATTTCTTTTAAAAATTCATCGGAGTTACATAGCTATTAGTATCAAATAACGAGTGTTCGATTTGCTAAATGATTCCAATAATTGGAATTACTTTCACTTTCTAATTTCCGAATTAAGTTCCTGCGCTTCCGGCAATTTTGTATTCATGATGGTGAATTTCAAAATGTTTTATCAAAACATGCCGGAAAGCGCAAGAATCTCAATCCTAGAAAAAACACATAGACTTTTACCTTTCTTTGAATAAAAAGGTTACATCATTTTGAAAAAAAATTTAATTTTTTGTTAAACCAGTGAATTGCCGGTCATTTCAGCCGGCTTAGGTAGGTGCATTAATTTTAAAATAGTTGGTGCAACATCCGCCAATTTACCGTTGTTAACCAGTTTAAAATTTTTATCAATTAAAATACATGGAACAGGATTGGTTGTATGTGCAGTATTAGGTGAACCATCCTCGTTTATTTCGTAATCCGCATTACCATGATCAGCAATAATAACAATTGAATAATTGGAAGCAATGGCAGCTTCAACAACTTTTTTCACACAAGTATCGACTGTTTCAACTGCCTTTTTCACTGCAGCATAAACTCCGGTATGTCCAACCATATCGGCATTGGCAAAATTCAAGCACACGAAATCAGCAGACTTTTCTTTTATTTCCTTGCAAATAGCATCTGCAATAAGGTGCGCGCTCATTTGAGGTTCCAAATCGTAGGTTGCCACTTTAGGAGAAGGAATAAGTATTCTCTTCTCTGAGTTAAATTCTACTTCTCTACCTCCCGAAAAAAAGAAAGTAACATGAGGATATTTTTCAGTTTCCGCTATTCTTATTTGCTTTTTTCCTGAATTCGCCAATACCTCACCCAAAGTTAGATTCAAATTATCCTTTTCAAAAACAGGTCTAACATTTTTATAGGTATTGTCATAATTAGTCATTGTAACATAATACAAATCCAAATGGCTCATCTGAAACTGTGGTAAATCGTATTGAGTTAACACTTCGGTTATTTCACGACAACGATCTGTTCTAAAATTAAAGCAAATTACCACATCCCTTTCAGCAATCTTTGCTAGTGGAATGTTATTACTATCAACAATTACCTGAGGTTTAATGAATTCATCAGTACAATTGTTCTTGTACGATTCTTCTACTGCTGAAATCGCATTAAGAGAAGGTTCTCCTTCTCCTTTAACCAAAAGATTGTAAGCGAGATTAATCCGCTCCCATCTTTTATCTCGATCCATAGCATAATATCTTCCGCATACACTTGCAATTTTTACAGATGTTCCTTCTATTTTAGATTGGAGTTGTTTAATAAATCCTAATCCACTTTTCGGATCTGTATCACGACCATCAGTAAAGCAATGAATATATACTTCCTTCAGTTCATGCTGCTGTGTTGCATCACACAAGGCATCTAAATGTTGCTGAGAGGAGTGCACACCTCCATTAGAAACGAGACCCATCAAATGAACCTTTACTCCATTTGCTTTTGCGTATTTAAAAGCATCTGTTATCGCCTTGTTTGAAAAAAAACTTTTGTCTTTAATCGATTTGTTTATCAATACTAAATCTTGATATACAACCCTGCCGGCACCAATGTTTAAGTGTCCAACTTCGGAGTTCCCCATTTGACCATCCGGCAAACCCACATGTTCTCCGGATGTAAGTAACCACGAATGTGGATAATTTCTATACAAACTATTCACGAATGGAGTTTCAGAATTTGCAATAACGTCTGAAGAAGAACCATCACCAATTCCCCATCCATCCATAATAATCAGTATAGCTCTTTTATCTGTTTCCATAGTTTTATAGTATCCGTTTAAATTTATTTAAGGGATTTTCCATCAACTTGCGGAGCACCCTACATAGAATTTACTTGACTAATTCGTCGTTTTTATACTTTTCAACCTTCGATACCTTACCTTCCTTATCAAATTCTTTCCAGGTACCTTCTTTTTTGTCATTTGAGTAGGAACCACTAATTTTAATAGTTTTCCCATCCTCATAATACTCTTTGTAATCACCTTGCATCTTATTGTTTTTATACATGGTTTCAGAATTTAAAGAACCTTCCTTGTAATAAGCCTTTTGAATTCCTTCCAAGCTACCTTTTACATAGTTATACTCTATAGAAATTTTTCCATCATCGTAATACCATTTAGTAACTCCATCTCTTTTGTCATCAATAAAATTGCTTTCTTCTTGTAATGCAGTACTTTGATAATATACCTTTTTAGGTCCATTTAGCTTTCCATTTTTATAGATTGATTCCAACTCGGGACGACCATTTGTATTGTATAGTTTAAAAATACCATCTAAAACATCCTCTTTATAATAACATTCTTTGCGCAGGTAACCATTGTTTTTAATTTCTATGCTTATTCCATTTCGTTTATCATTTTTGTATTCATCTATGTTGCCTATCATGCCATCAGGATAGTACATTTTCCAAGTTCCTTCCTTTTTATTATTGAGGTAAGTACCCAGAGTACTCATGTTACCTGATTTTTCTTTCCATAAACCTTGCTTTTGTTTTGAAGCATCAAGTTTGTTTAAAGAAGTGTCGGTGGCAACTGTGGATGATTGGGCATAAATCATCGAACTGATAAAGAAAAATAAGAGTGTAAAGATTCTTTTCATACTTTTTAATGTTTAAAATTTTAAGTGTTTTGAAAATTGATAGAACTTTTTTGTGTGAATTAACAAGATATTTATTTGTTTTTGAAAATTCAAAAATCTTGATTATTCAAAATTTCTATATGCATCCTGGTGTTAATTAATGTTAAGCAGATTTACCGTACTACTTGTTAGACTTCATAACCATTTTTTCCTTCTGAAATACAAAATGAGGGATAAAATAATAATCAGCATCAACATCCAGGTAGCGAAATAACCCCATTTGGAGTGCAGTTCGGGCATGTAGTCGAAATTCATGCCGTACACACCTGCAATAAAAGTGACTGGAATAAAAATTGTACTAATAATAGTGAGCATTTTCATTACTTCATTCATTTTATTACTTAAACTTGAAAGATATATGTCCATCATTCCAGAAATTAAATCTCTGTAGCTTTCAACTGTTTCAATTACTCTAATCGTGTGATCGTGCACATCTCTTAAATAAACGGAAGTAGTTTCTTTGAACAATTGTGATTCACTTCTCTCGATATTGTTAATTAGGTCCCTTAATGGCCAAACAGATTTTCTTAAAAAAATCATTTCAAGCTTCATGGTGTGCAATTTCCTTAAAGACTCTGGGCTTGGATCAGACATAATTTCTTCATCAAGCGCTTCCAATTTATCACCAACTTTTTCAAGAATGTTAAAGTATGAATCAACGATGGAATCGATAAGAGCATAAGCTAAATAGTCGGCTCCACATTTTCTTATTCTGCCTTTTGCAGCCTTAATTCTCTCACGAATGGGGTCAAAGGCATCACCTCCATGTATTTCCTGAAAAGATATAACCAAGTTTTCGAGAAGTAGAATAGATAGTTGTTCAGCATGCAATTCTGTATCGTAATACAACATTTTCATCATCGCAACATCATAAAAATCATAGTCTTCAAACTTTGGTCTTTGGTCAGTATTTACTATATCTTCGAGAGTTAATGGATGTATATTAAATGCTTTACCAATCTGTTCAACAATGGAGGAATTATGAATGCCATCAACATTAATCCATTTTACAAAACCATTGTTTTTACAATCAACAATTTCCTGAAAGGAGGTTATTTTTCGTTCTGAGAATGACTGTTCATTAAATTCTATTAAAGTTATAATGACTTCTTCAGTTTCAGTAGTATCAATAACATCAAGACTTCCCGGAGGCAGTCCTGATTTGACAACACGATGATGGCTTACAAATTCAGGTTTTTTAACTTTGCCTTTCATTTCTTTTTGAATTGCCTTCTATAACAATAACAATTTCACCTTTGATAGTTTTTGATTTATAATAATCTAGAATTTCAGCTAGAGTTCCTCTTTGAGTTTCTTCAAATAATTTGCTAATCTCTCTGCAAACACACGCATTTCGTTCAGCTCCAAAACAATAAACAAACTCTTCGAGTGTTTTAATTAAACGATGTGGTGACTCATAAAAAACAAGAGTACGCTCTTCATTTTGCAAAGAAATCAATTTCGTTTGGCGTCCTTTTTTTTGGGGAAGAAAACCTTCAAAACAAAAACGTTCACACGGCAAACCTGAATTTACGAGCGCTGGAACAAATGCTGTAGCACCTGGCAAAGTGATTACTGGTATATTTTTTTTTATCGCTTCCCTAACTAACAAAAAACCAGGATCGGAAATCGCAGGTGTACCTGCATCCGAAACAAGTGCTGCGGATTCGCCGGTTAAAATTTTTGTTAGAAAATACTCAACTGTTTTATGTTCGTTATGTAAATGATGAGAATGCATCTTAGTTGAAATATCATAATGTTTCAGTAAAATGCCTGTTTTTCGGGTATCTTCAGCTAAAATAAAATCTACCTCATTTAATACTTTTATAGC
>WBZU01000168.1_pt3 | contig 17333 bp, 10 predicted proteins | sample 5204311 | NCBI WGS metagenome assembly WBZU01 (sample SAMN12344359, study PRJNA552823) | activated sludge metagenome | biome: Activated sludge suspended growth; feature: Nitrification reactor; material: Wastewater; isolation source: activated sludge from nitrification reactor of wastewater... | reverse complement strand
AGATGCGCGGCTGCTGCACATCTATTTCGGACACGTCGCGCCGCACTTCATACCGCTGCTGAAGGTCTGGCGCCACCCGGTGGTGGTCTCGTTCCACGGTGCAGATGCGGCGGTGGACATGGACAGGCCGAAGTATCGCGCGGCGATGCAGCGGGTGTTCGAACTGGTCACGAAAGTGCAATGCCGCTCAGAGGCGCTCTGCCGGGACGTGCAGGCGCTGGGCTGTCCGCCGGACAAGATCGTGCTGCACCGCACGGGTATCGTTTCGGAACACTGGCCGCTCTGCGAACGGGAAGCCCCTCGGGATGGTGTCTGGAGGCTGGTGCAAAGTGGTCGTTTCATCGAGAAGAAGGGCTTGGACATCACGCTGCGGGCGTTTGCCGCAGTGGCAGCCCGGTATCCTCGCGCGCAGTTGACGCTGGTTGGAGACGGGCCGCTGCGCCCGGCGCTGGAGCAGCAGGCGCAGGAGCTGGGCGTGGCAGATCGCGTGCACTTCACCGGCTTCATGAAGCAGGGCGAAGCCAAGCAGCACATATTCAACTCCCACGTTTATCTGCAGCCCAGCCGGATGGCGGCAAACGGTGACCGCGAAGGGGTGCCCAATGCGATGTTGGAAGCGATGTGCTGCGGCACACCCGTGGTCGCCTCCCGGCACGCAGGCATTCCGGAGGCCGTGCGAGACGAAGTGAATGGGCTGCTGGTCCCGGAAAACGATGCGGAGGCGCTGGCCGCCGCCATTTTGCGGATCGTGGAAGACCGCGCGCTGGCTGCCCGATTGGGCTCTGCGGCGCGAGATACGGTTTTGGCCGAATTCGATCGTGCGGCCCAGGACGACCGGCTCGCGCAGTTTTACCGGGACTTGATCGCCGGGGAAGGCGCAGGAAGATAAGCGGCTCATGCTCCTGCAGTCCGACCATCACTCCAGCTCTGCGCGCCCGCATCTCGCCATGATGACGATCGCTCTGTTGATGGCAGGCGGGCTGATGCTGGTGTTGTTCATTGGCTGGCGTTCCTACTTTCGTGAAGTGGAGGCGCGCCAAAAAATGGCTTTGTTGAGCGCGCGCACGGAGAGCCAGTTGGCGGCTTCCGCTGCCGCCCAGGCGGCAGCTATCAAGGAGGCCACGCAAGAGATGGTGAGCGTGCCAGCTCCGACTGCGACGGTCCCACAACAGGTCACACCCGCAGTAACACTGACGAGCCAGCCTGATGCAGGCGGCACCGACTCGACTTTCCCGGAGCCAGAGGTGCTAACCCAGGATGTGTCCCAGGCGGATCTGCGTGATGCGCGCGAGACCCAGCGACAGTTCTGGGCTGCCACCACTTGGAAAGACAAAGCGCAGTGCGTTTGCGACCCGGTCCGAGTGTCCCCGCTGATGCGTGAGTTCTATGAAGTGCGGAAAGAAACCGAACCCTTCATCGGAGACGCCCGGCAGCAGGCTCATTTTAAACTGCACGCCACCGAGATTCTGCTGTTTAGCTACGACAGTTCACGTCTCGGTGGCACGGTGGACATCGCGATGATCCGCCAGCCGGATGGCAAGTTCCTCATCGACTGGGAAAGCTACGTGGGTGCCAGCGAAACAGGCTGGAGTGATTTCAAAAAACAGCGCATCGCCACGCCCAAGCTGTTTCGTCTGTTCGCCAGCATCGATGACTACTACAGCTACGAGTTCGATAATCCGGCGAAGTATCTGTGCCTGCATCTCGCGTCGGCGGATGGGTTCTACTTTGTAAAAGGATACTGCGAGCGGGACAGCTCCATGGGCCGCCTCATCAGTGCCATGTTTGCCACCGGGCCGGATCGGAGAGCCTTCACACTTCGGCTCGCCTTTCCGGATCACGCGCAGTCCGATCACTGCGTGCGCATCACCGGCATGGTCGCAAACCGCTGGTTGATTGTCCCGTAGCCCGCTCAGCGGAAACAGTAGCGGAGGAACAGCCGCTCGCCTTCCAGAAGAGATGCGCGGGGCACCTTCTCCGCCACGCGGAAGCCCTCCGTGTCCCGTCCGCTCATGGACAGAAAACCTGCCACCACTGCGCGCACGCCGGGGGCAAGCCCTGCGGGGTCCGGCAAGGTCTTGATCTCGTTTACCAAGTCTTCCTGGCTGCCAAACCGCCACGTCGCCAGGGCGCGCAAAACAGAGCCTGGGAACTCAGGTGTCTCAGCCTGCGAGGCCGCGGCCTTCTGGAAGCCCACCAGATCCTCATAGGCTATTTCCATTTCCATCCCTGACACCAGTCGCAGGTAATTAAGCCGGTCGGCGTAAATGCGATTCCGCGGACGCAGCTCGTGAAGCTGCTTGAGAGCACCGAGCAGGCCGTCAACATTCAGATCCCCGCGCTGAAGTTCGGCGATCTTCTCCAGGCAGGCAATGCGCCGGGACGGGCTCGCATCCGCCAGCACCTGATAAGCCTGCACGGCCAGATCGAACGAGTTCATTCCCTCCGCCAGTTTCGCTGCCCTGATCAGCACGGGCACTTCATTTTTTCCTGCAATGATCGCGCTGCTCAGTTCACGGCGCGCCTCCACCATGTCTGGCTGAAGTTTGCCGTAACAAGTGGCGATGATGACATGCGCTGTGGCGGCTGTGACAGGTGGTTTGCGGTTCTGAAGGAGACTGAGCAGTTCCTTCCATCGGCCGGCAGCGGACAAGGCATCCACGTAAACAAGAAACACCTCCGCATCACGTGTGATGGACTCGGCCGGCACCAGATCCAGCACGCGCTGGTATTGCCCCTGCGTGCCGAGCCAGCGCAGGAAATCGAACCGATCCTGCACTCCGCGTTCGCGGGTGCGCTCCGTTTCGGCTTCGATGACGGCCGTCCGCTCCTGCGGCAAAAGATGCAGATAAGCGGTGAGCACGGCGTAGCGCAGCGGCTCGGACAGATTGGGCTGCGATTCAGCCAAGGCCTTCAAATCGCGCGCTTCTCCCGGGGTGAGTCCATCTTTGGTGGCGAGGTATTGAATCGCCTGCATCGCCACCTCTCCACCTCTACGGGCGGTCTCCCAAATGGCGGGCGATGTCACGCTCTGGCTGTTTCCAATCTTCGCCTGATCATCCATGATGGCGAGCCGGAGACGAGCCTCCAGGTCATTCGGATCCTGGGAAAGCGCCCGGCGCAGAATCTGATCCGCCTCGGAGTGATTGCCCGACAAGCGAGTGATCTGGGACAGCAGTTCCAGACCGCGGCGACCGGTCTGCTCGGCGGGCGGAAGCTCGCCGTAGATTCGTCGGGCTTCGCCAACGTCTCCGCCCTGCAATAGCAATTCGGCAAGGCGGCGGCGGTCCCCGTCATTCGCATCAGGGCGTCCAAGCACACGCTGGATGAAGCTCATCGCTGTGAGAGGATCGTTCTCTCCTTTCGCGCAGAGTTCCGCGACGCTGCGGAGGAGCACGGTTTCATCCGGATGACGCCTGAGGCCATCCTGGAGCAATCGTGCCGCGGGCTCATATCGCTCGCCCTTGATCAAGAGATTCGCTTCCTCAGCGATCGCTCTGGCCTGGCGCGAGTGGTATGCACTCATGATCGACCTGCCTTTGAACAACACCAGCAAGGCCAGTCCTGTCAGCGCCACTACGATCGTGGTCAGCGCCGCCATGCCAAACTTGCTGGCGATCCAGACCAGGAATGTCGGGGGTGGGCTGTCCGGGCGCGTGTCGTTACTCATGGTGGCACGGGTGAATCACTTTCCGAGTTCAAGAACACAGCGGAAGCCCAGATCAAAACGCACGCTCCCGGCTTCCGGGTGCTGGCGCGCGGAGGCAAGCACTGCCTCACGGGTGGACATGATCCAGGAACCACCGCGGGCAACGCGCTGATCCGCATTGTCGGGCCAGGCGTCTTCACACCACTCGGACACGTTGCCTCCCAGATCGTAAACGCCATCGCTGTTCGGTGTGGTGGTGCCAGCAGCGGCAGTGTAGGCAAAGCTGTCCTTGAATCCGGGGATACGCTCGGCGTCCAGATTAGTGCCCAGCATGCGCGGTGGCCAGTCCGTGCCCCAAGGGAATCGGTTGCTGTCCTTCAGATGCTTCTGCGCCGGATCAGAGCCAGCTTCAGCGCCCAGGCCGGCCACCACGCTCCACTCCTCATCGGTGGGCAGTCGATACTTTGCCTGGGCGGGCAGCAGCTTGCGACCGGCATCCTGAGCGGTCAGCCATTCACAAAATGCACGTGCATCCTGCCAGGAGATGTTTACCACCGGGCTGTTGGGCTGCTGATTGAAATGCGGCTGCGAAATCGACGCGTGACCGCTTGCCACGCACCACATGCGGACGTGATCCACGGTCACTTCGGTCGCGCCAACGAGAAGCGAGGGCAGACCGGCAACGGGCACGAAGTCCATGCGCAAAGAGTTGCGGAAGCGTTTCCCTGCCACAGCGGGCTCCAGAGTGGCCGTGCTGGCGGGATCGCCTGTGCCTGCGAGCCGGCGTTTGATCGCTTCCACGTCCACGTCAGCTTTCTGCGTCAGCTCTTTGCGTTTCAGTTCACCTGCTTTGATGCGCTCCGCATTCATCGCCGCCAGCATCGCGGCCGTGCGTTGTTTGTCCTCAAACACGCAGCGGAATCCCACGGTCAGCGCCCGCAAGTCCGCAGGCACGGTGTAGATGTAGCCCGCCGTCAAGGTTTCACGTTTGAAGTAGGCCCAGCAGCCTCCTCGCAGTGTGCCGGTCGGGTTGGCCGAAACCTGCCTGTCCCAGGTCCACTCCCAAACATTGCCAGCCAGGTCAAAGAGGCCGTCGGGGGAGGGCTTGAATTTCCCAACTGGTGCCGTGAACTGAAAGCCATCGTGATAGCCGGGAATTTCGCGCTCCTGAAAGTTCCCCACGCCCGGCGGTGGCGGCCACTCCATGCCCCACGGAAACTTCATGTTCTCGGCCATACGGTCCTGGGTGCCGGACGCTTCCTGACGGCTGACACTCAATCCAGCAGCAGCGCTCCATTCCTCATTCGTGGGCAGACGATAGCTCTGGTTCGGCTTGATCGCGCCCTGCTTTTGCTCGGTCTCCGTGAGCCAGTTGCAAAAAGCCAGCGCGTCCTGCAGATTTGCGCCCACTGCGGGATGGCTGTCGGTTTGATCGAAGTAAGGACGGAACGTCCACGTATGGCCCGCTTTGATGAAGGCGTTGAAGTCCGAAACGCGAGTCTCATAGGCAGCAAACAGCACTGTGGTGCCCGGCACCGGCACGAAGTTCATCCCCAGTGTATTTGAAAATGGCGGCACCAAATCGGTGGCGGCAGGGGACGCCGGGGGCGCGTCAGCAGCCTTCGGCATCGGCGCAGCGTCCTGGCCTGGTGCCAGACTCGCGAGCAAAACCAAACCAAGCACAGCAGGAAAAAGATGAAGCGGAGACAACATGTTAGGTGATGTGCAAACGCCCGCCGGGCAAAGCCAGCTGCCGCGTGATGCACCGGTGTTTGCGGATAGTCCGGGAGCTACCTGCGCCTGTCAACCGCACGCGCACCCCGCGCCCGATGATTCCGCTCGCGGCATCGGAGGCGCCCATTTTCCCGGTGCAACTCCGGGCGCAACGTGCATGATGCCCGCATGAGAACCGCACTGCGTCTGTGCACAATGACCCTGGTGGCTGCGACCCTGCAGCTGCCGGCGCAGCAACGCCCCCCCACCCCCGCGAAAGCGCCCGCCACCAAGCCGGCTCCCGCAGCGCCAAAAGCAGATCCGAAATCAACGCCCCCAAAGAAGCCAGCGCCACCAGCACCGGCTCCACCGAAGCCCGTAGACACGGCTCCGAAACCCGAATCCACCAAAGATGATCCTTTCGAGCAGTTGCGTCTGCTCACCACGGCGATGCAGATGATCCGCGAAAACTACGTGGATGAGAAGAAGATCACATATGACGAACTGATCGCCGGAGCGCTCGATGGCATGCTGCGCCGTCTCGATCCCCACTGCGAATACATGGGGCCGCAGCTCTTTGAAGACATGCAGCGCGAACAGGCCGACACGTCCGAAGGCATCGGCATCACGCTCTCGCTCAAAGACAATGTCCTCACCCTTGTCACCTTGCGCGAGGACGGCCCCGCGGCGAAAGCAGGCATGCTCGCCGGGGATGAGATCCGCCGCATCAATGACGTGCTCACCGAATCCGTCGGCGTCGCGGAAGCCATCCAATTGCTCAAAGGCAAAGCCGGCGAAACCGTGCGGCTGACAGTGCGCCGACCCGGCACACGGCAGTTCCTGGACTTCACCATCGTGCGTGAGCTGCTGCAGGAAAGCTCCGTGCACGACCCCATGCTGGTGCACGAGAAACTCGCCACTCCTTTCAAGATCGGCTACGTGCGCATCTCGGAATTCACCCAGGCCACCACCAAGGATCTGAGTCTGGCGCTCGACAAACTGGAAGCCGAAGGCATGCAGGCTCTCGTGCTCGATCTGCGCAACAATCCCGGCGGCCTGCTCGATACCGCCGTGTCGGTTTGTGGTGAGTTCCTCCCGGAAGGCACCGTCGTCGTCACCCAGGAAGGGCGCAATGCGCGTGAAGACAGCCCGCCCTACCGCACGCCCCGACGCAGCGGAAAATCACCGCGCACCTATCCCGTGGCCGTGCTGGCAAATCATGCCAGCGCGAGCGCAGCGGAAATCGTGAGCGCCGTGCTTCAGGACCTGCGCCGCGCCATCGTGGTAGGCACCGTCACCTTCGGCAAAGGCAGCGTGCAGACGATTCTGCCGATGAAGAACGGCAGCGCCATCCGCCTCACCACCGCGAAGTATTTCACTCCAAGCCACCGCACCATCCATGAGCATGGGGTTACGCCCAACATCATCTCCACGCTCACCACCGACGAAGAACTCAGAGTCATGCGCTGGCGCGGCAGCCACGGCACAGGCGAAGCTTCGGCGCTTGAACTTGCCGACCTTGGCGACCGCCAGTTCGAGCGCGCGGTGGATGCGCTTAAAGGCGTGCTCGTCTTCCAGGCCTTTAACAAGCCCGCCTCCACCAGCACGTCTGCACCGCCCGCACCCGCTGCAGCCAAGCTCGACTCTCTCCTCGCACCATCGAAGATCGTGAAACCAGGCGGCGAAGACGCACCGGTGGAGAAAAGGAAATAGACCGCGCCGCTGCTGCTTCACTTCATGTTCCTGGCGCTCGAAACATCCTGCGATGAAACCGCTGCCGCCCTCTGCAGCCTGGAGGGACACATCCTCGGCAGCCGTCTGCATTCTCAGATCGCCATCCACCGACAGTATGGCGGCGTCGTGCCGGAGGTCGCTTCGCGCAATCATATCACCAAGCTGCGGCCGCTGGTGGAGGCCGTGCTGGATGAAGCCGGTGTCTGCCTGTCCGAGGTGCAAGCCTTTGCCGCCACCTGCGGCCCCGGGCTGGTCAGCAGTCTGCTCATGGGAGCCAGCATGGCGAAGGCGCTCGCGGTGGCCCAAAACAAACCTTTCCTCGCCATCAATCACATGGAGGCGCATCTGCTCTCGCCATTCATCGGGCGTGGCGGTGTCACGCCTGCACTCGGCCTCATCGTCAGCGGAGGTCATACGCTGCTGGTGACCCTGCACGGCACGGGCCAGTATGAATTGCTCGGCTCCACACGCGACGACGCAGCCGGCGAGGCACTGGATAAAATCGCCCGCATGATCGGCCTGCCCTACCCTGGCGGCCCCGAAATCGAACGCGCCGCCCGCGGTGGCAATCCTCAGGCCTTCGACTTTCCGCGCAGCCGTTTTGCGGACGCACCGTTCGATTTCAGTTACAGCGGACTGAAGACCAGCGTGCTCTACGAGCTGCCAAAGATCGATCTCAAGAACCCCGCCACTCTCGCGGATCTGTGCGCCAGCGTGCAGGACGCCGTGATCGATCCGCTGATCGACAAAGCGATTCTCGCCGCCCGCCAATCCGGACAGCAAGTCATTGCGATCAGCGGAGGCGTCAGCTGCAATCAACGCCTGCGGCAAAAGTTCTTCGAAGCCGGCGCCGCACACGGCATCATGGCGATCTTCGCGGCTCCGCATCTTTGCACCGACAATGCAGGCATGGTCGCCTACACTGCGGTGCAACGGTTCAAAGCCGGCCTGCGCTCCCCGCTCGCTCAGGAGGTCGATCCGAACTGGAGCCTTGTTGCCGCGTGACACACGCCGCTTTTCGATGCGGGATTCACTGCTCGACAGCTTCCACAGGCTGAGCGAAGACCGCCCCCTCGCCCCATGGCACGCATTCGATTCAAGCACACCGGCCTTGTCATTTCCTGGTTCCTGCGGGGCATTGCCTCGACGCTGAGATTTGAGATCGTGGATGACGCGGATGTGATTCACTCGCGCCCCCGCGAGCCGTTGATCTGGGTCTTCTGGCACAACCGGATGTTCACCATTCCCTACATCCATCTGCATTGGTTTCCCCACCAGCCGGGCTGCATCCTGAGCAGCGCGAGCGGAGACGGACAAATCATCGCCGACGTGTGCGCGCAGTTCGATCTGGAAGCTGCGAGGGGCTCCAGTTCAAAGCCGGAGAAAGGCATGAGCGCACTGATCAAGCTCGCTGAAAAAGTAAAAGCCGGCTACGATGTAGGCATTACTCCGGACGGCCCGCGCGGCCCGTGCTATGCACTCAATCCCGGGCCGCTCAAACTGGCACAACTCACCGGCGCGGGCATCATGCCGGTGAACATTCACTACACGAAGTGCTGGCAGTTCAACACCTGGGATCGCTTCATGGTCCCGAGACCGTGGAGCACCGTGCGCATGCACTTTCAGCGGCCTGTGATCGTGCCGCGCAAAATGGACGAGGCGGCATTCGAGGTGATGCGGCGCGAGATTGAGGAACGCTTGCGGCAAGGCACCGAGGGTTAACCACACGGCCCCCACCACGCGTGCGCTGATCAATTGAACAGACTAACAATTGAACTCGCGCCGATGGCAGATCGCTCAGGATTTGGTAGATTTTGCGCCACATGCGCTCTCGCCTTGTATTCATGTTCGCACTGGTGGTGCTCGTCTCCGGGGCTTCACACGGTGCGTGGACGCACGTCTGGTCCCTGGGTGATCTCGATGGCGATCGCACTCCCTTCTCAGGAGAATCCTGGGTCGGGAACAGCTCTCCCACTGCCACCAGCGCCACGACTCTGGACAATGATTACTTCTTCGCGGGCATTTTCGCCGCGCCTGTCGGCACCGTCGCCACGGCCGAGCCGCTGGCGAACGTGGAGGGCGCGCTCAGCACCTGGGATGACACGACGCGAATTCACTTCACCCTGAGTGCCGCTCAGAAGACTGCCACGACACAGCTGCGGTTTTTTATCATGCCCATCTGGGGCGGCTTCTCCGGCGGTGCGACGTTCGGCACGCACACACTGCGCGCTCAATTGAACGGCACGACCGTGATGACGAAAACCTTCTCGGTGCCGCAATTGCTTACGGTGACGTTCGATGGCGCATCCGCGGTGATCGGAGAAAACGTGCTGGAACTGAAGCGCACCGGCGGGTCTCCGAATGGCTGGTTCTCAATTGATGCTCTCGGCTTGGATGTGCATCCCACCGCACTCGATGATGCTGATGGCGACGGGCTGCCTCTCGTCTGGGAGGAGGCGCACGGCATGAGTGATGCCAACCCGGCGGATGCCGCCATGGATTTCGATCACGATGGCAAAACCAATGCTCAGGAATTCGCACTCGGCACGGATCCACACCTCGCCGACACGGATGGCGATGGCTTGTCCGATGGTGCCGAAACCACGACCAATCCCCTCCTCGCCGACACGGATGGCGACGGACTAAGCGATGGCTTTGAACTATCGCAAACGCCCGCGCTGAATCCTTTGAGCGTGGACACGGATGGCGATGGCGCGCCCGATGCATGGGAGCTGCGGGCAGGCACATCACCCACCTCCGCAGCGAGCACTCCCCCGGCTTTCGCAGGAGCGATCGGCATTCACTTCAGCAGCGAGATCGCACCAGCCAACGTGCTCACTCCCTATGAGGTGACGGGCCTGGTGCCACAGCTGCAATGGAACAACACCATGCTGCTCTCGCAGTGGGACTCCGCGGCCATCGCCGGCACACAGACAAAAATTGTCTCTCCCGAGGCAGGCGTGCTTCGCAACAGCGCAGGCGCCGCCTCTGGCGCGACGATCTCATGGAGCGCCACCGCGACATGGGCCTCCGGGAACAGCGGCAGCGCCACGCAGAACCTGCTCAACGCCGGCCTCTGGGTGAATTCAGACACGCCGGCTTCAGTTACTTTTGCCGGCATTCCCTATGCGACCTACGACGTGATCGTCTATGTGGGAAACACATATGACGGCGGCCTCGGATACGTGCGGCTGAACGATCAAAGCGCGAGCGACTACTGGTTCTCCACCAGTTCCGCCAAGCCTCGCGCGGAGTTGATCGAGCCGGTGAGCAACTCGGACATTTCACCGAGACGTGGCAATGCCATCCGCTTCCGCAATGTGTCGGGCAGCAGCTGCAACGTGAAACTCTTCCGCGACTCGTGGCACGAGGTTGCCCTTCATGGGGTGCAAATCGTCAGCGCGACCAGCGAATCGGACGGCGACGGCATGCCGGACTGGTTCGAACTAACCTATGCCTTGAACCGCAGTTCGAACGACGCCGGCGGTGATCCTGACGGAGATGGTCTGACCAACCTGCAGGAGTATCAGCGTGGCACCAACCCGCGCCTGGCGGACACGGACGGCGATGGCCTGTCCGACGCTGTCGAAACCAACACGGGGACTTTCGCGAGCGTCACCAACACAGGCAGTAATCCGCTGAACGCCGACACGGACGGCGATGGTGTGAGCGATGGCGCAGAGATCAATCACAAGCCCGTGCCGATGAATCCGAATCTGGCGGACTCTGACAGCGATGGCGTGGATGACGCCGCCGAGCTGAAGCAGAACACCGATCCCACCGTGGCATCTGCGTCATCCGCCCTGATGCCGCTGAAGAGTGCTAACAGCTTCAACTGGACTCTCTACACGCAGTTCATCTGGGATCATGAGCGCGCCGCATTCACCGATCGCGAATGGGGCGATTCCTACATGGCATGGCTGGAAGTGCAGAACCGCGAAGCCAATGTCGGCGGTGCCGCGCTGGCAATGGGATTGCGCTTCAGCCAGGGGTCACTGACTGCCTTGCTGCACTCCAATCACTACGGCGCATTCAGCTACTCGAATAATCCGGGTGGCGACATCTGGCACTCTGACTGGAATTCGCCACCTGCCAGCCAGCGTGCCGCCATGGGCTTTAGCGGTTACGGACGGCAAGACATCTCCGATCGCCTGCGACTGCGGGTGAGCGGCAGCACCACCGGCGCAGCGTCCGCATGGACCATCACCTGGTCAGTTTTCAATCTCGACACGAACCAGACCGTGATGACTCAGACCTTCGCCAACTGCACGCTCGCGGCGAACGTGCATCTGGGCTCGGTGACTTGGACGGATGCGAACGACGTCGAGAATCAGCTCTACCAGGAAGTGCACGCCGGCATTCAGATGTTCCTTCTGCCCGGGGCGGGCACCACTTCGCTCAAACTTCAGGCCGCCTACGCGAACGTGAGTGACACGGACAAGGACGGTATGCCTGACGTGTGGGAAACTGCGAACAGCTTCAACCCCAACAGCGCGGCCGACGGCCCCCAGGATGCGGACGGCGACGGTCTGACCAACGTGCGCGAATACGTGCTGGGCACCAACCCACGCAACGCCGACTCCGATGGCGATGGCGCGCGTGACGGCGCGGAAGTCGATGCGCGAAGCAATCCTTTGCTCGCATCCAGCAAGCCGCCTTTCTGGAACGGGCTGCCCTCCGGCGTGGCAAGTGAGGACATGAATGGCAACGGCATCAGTGACGCCTTCGAATTGTGGCTTGGCCGGTTCGATCTCGTCGGCACGGCCGATGACGATCACGACGGCCAGACGAATGCGGAGGAGGCGATCGCGGGAACCAATCCTCTCGATGCCGCCTCCCGTCTCTGGGTCGGCGGCTCCCGCAGCGGCAACGACATGATCATCGCCTGGCCCCGCCTGCTCAACAAGGCGCATCAGGTGCAGCAAAGCGATGATCTGACGGGCTGGTCTCCCGTGTCTGGCACGCCTGCCACCGGGAGCAATGAATACCATCTCACCATCTCAAACGCCTACTCGCTGCCAAAGAAGTTCTACCGCGCGAGCGTCAATAACGTCGACTCTGACGGTGATGGGGTGAGCGATTGGGCCGAAGTGAATGTGCTGAACTCGAACTCGCTCAATGCGAACAGCCTCGGCAGCAGCTTCGGCATCGACACGAACGGCGATGGCGTCGCCGACAGCTCGGTGTCGGGAGACCTGTCCGCGCTGATTCAGCGTTTGCAGGGAGGTGGCAGCGCTGGTGGATTCGTCGGCGGAAGTGCAGGTGCTGGCATCGCCCCTGCGCAGGCCTCGCGCTTCCTCATGCAGGCGAGCTTTGGCCCGACCCTTGCGGACATTGAGCGCGTGCAGCAGCTGGGCTACGCGGGCTGGATCGCCGAGCAAAAAGCGCTCCCGGCGACCCTGCACTCCACCTACATCAAGCGCATCATCGCCGATGTGAACGGCGCACGCGCGGACCGCAGCTACAATGCGAACGAGGACGGCTTCCTCTTCGGCAACAACATGAACACCGCGTTCGCTCGCGCTGCCATTCAGGGCTCTGATCAGCTTCGCCAGCGCGTGGCCTTCGCGCTCAGCCAGATTCTCGTGACCTCGCGCAAAGATGCGAATCTGGAGAACCAGATTCTCGGCATGTCCGACTACTACGACATCTTCGTGAAGCGGGCTTTCGGGAACTATTACGATGTGCTCCTGGATGTGACGCTGCATCCCTGCATGGGCCGCTATCTCAGTCACGTCGGCAATCAAAAGGCGAAGCCGGAGATCAATCAGTATCCCGATGAGAACTATGCGCGTGAGGTCATGCAGCTCTTCTCAATCGGCCTGTGGGAGTTGCACCCGGATGGCACTCGCAAAGTGGACGGCACGGGCACCAACATCCCGACTTACACCAACACCGAGATCACCGAGCTCGCGCGCGTGATGACCGGCCTCTGGTTCGGCGAGCACGACTGGGGCCAGGGTGGATGGAGCGAGAACGACTACGCCACACCGATGACGATGCACGCCGGGAAGCATGACTTCGATGCAAAGACGATCGTCGGCGGCAAGATCATTCCTGCGCGCGAACCAACCGACGAAGCCGCGATGCAGGACATCCGCGACGCCATCCGCACCGTGTTCGAGCACCCGAATACCGGCCCATTCATCTGCAAGCAGCTCATCCAGTTCCTCGTGACGGACAATCCATCGCCAGCATTTGTGCAAAGGGTGGCAGGCGTGTTCGCGGACAATGGCTCCGGGGTGCGCGGTGACCTCGGCGCCGTGGTGAGCGCGATTCTGCTCGATGATGACGCACGAAACCCCGCGGTCGTGCAGCATGATGCAGCGTATGGCCGCCTGAAGGAACCTGTGATTCGCGCCATGGCGATCGGCCGCGCGTTCGGACTGATCACCCAACCCGATCTTCTCTGGTGGAACTGGGGCAGCTTTTATGATGCTTCACGCCAGGATGCGACCTATTCGCCGAGCGTGTTCAACTTCTACCGCCCGGAATACAAGGCGCCTGGCTTGCTGACCGCCAGCCAGAAGAACAGTCCCGTGTTTCAGATCACGGACACATTCTCCTCCATCTCTTTCCCCAACAAGCTATGGGAACTGGTGGACCGTGGCTTCGAAGAATGGAGCCAGTATTCCTTCCCGCTCGATCTCAGCCGGGAAGTCGCGCTTGCCGCCACGCCAGAGAAGCTGGTGGATCATTTGAATCTGTTGTTGTGCGCCGGCCAGATGAGCGCTGGCAGCCGCACGATCATCTTGAACGGCATCAATCAGATTCCCGTCGCGGAAGCCGAAGCACGTGCCCGTGTCGCGGTCTATTCGACGATCGTCTGCCCGGAGAGCGCAGTCATGAAATGAACACGTCACAAAGCACGCCATCATCCCGCCGTCAGTTCTTCAAACAAGCGAGCTGCGCAGGCATCACAGCGCTGCCTGCGCTGAACATGCTCTTGAACCTGCGCCTGGCCTCGCAGGCTGCCGCCCAGGGCGCGCCTTCGGATCGTAAGACGTTGGTCTGCATTCTTCTCTCCGGGGGCTGCGATACCTTCAACCTGCTCGTGCCGCGGGATGCGCGCCACGCCACCTATGCCGCCTCGCGCGGCGCTCTCGCTTTGCCGGCCACCGGCACCGGCGCGGTGCTGCCGCTGAATCAATCAGGAGGCGATGGCCTGCTCTACGGCATCCACCCGAGCTGCACAGGTCTGGCGGAACTATTCAACGGCATTGGCGGCGACACAGCAAAGCGCCGGCTGGCGATGCTCGCCAACATCGGCACGCTGATTCAGCCAACCACCAAGGTGCAGTATGAAAACGAAACCGTGCCGCTCCCCCGTGCCTTGTTTTCACACTCCGATCAGATTGACCAGTGGCAGACCAGTGTGCCGCAGGGCATGACGCAAGCCACGGGCTGGGCCGGGCGCGCCGCCGATCTGCTGCATCCCACCGCGAACACTGGTGCCATTTCGATGAACATCAGTTTGAGCGGCAACAACTTGCTGCAGGTGGGCAACAACACGACGCAGTTCGTCGTCACCGATGGCGGCGCTCTGACTCTGACGTCCGCCGTGGACGGTCAACCCGCCACCAATCCGCTGACGGTGAAGAACGCGGTGCATCGCAGCCTCATCGAACAGACTTACGCCAACCTGATGCAGCACAGCTACGCGACGCTGACGAAGGACAGCATGGATTTGCAGGTCTATTTCAAAGCCCAGTTCGACAGCTTCGATGACTCGGCGATCAGCGGCCTCTTCCCCTCAAACTACTACGGCACGCAGTTGCTCGCCGCGACGAAGATCATCGCCCTCAGGCAGTTGCTCGGCCTGACGCGGCAGACCTTGTTTCTCAATTTCGGCGGCTGGGATCACCACGGCGAGCTGCTCAACACGCAGGCAGAAATGCTTCTGGACCTCAGCGCCGCGATGCGAGGATTCCAGGGCGCGCTCGAGCAGTTAGGGCTGCAGGACAGCGTGCTCACATTCACGGCTTCGGATTTCGGACGAACGCTTCGCAGCAACGGGCGCGGCACCGATCACGCCTGGGGCGGCAACATGATGGTGATGGGCGGTGCCGTGCAGGGTGGCCGCGTCCATGGCGTGTTCCCCGATCAGACGCTGGACAGCAATGACGACGTTGGCTACGGCGGCCGCATGCTGCCCAGCACCTCCGTGGATCAGTTGTTTGCCGAAATGCTTCGCTGGTTCGGCGTTAGCGGGAGCAACCTGACCACTGTGCTGCCCAATATTGGCAATTTCTACAGTCCGTCATCCAGTTCACTGCCGATCGGATTCTTGAAGCCAGGAACGTGGAGTTAATGGCGTGGGTTATGAGTGATCGCGTCCCAGACTATGCTTGTGGGCCAGATGAGCTTTGAGCGAGCGAGCATGTGATGAATGAATCTCCACAAACCAAGCCGCAGGAGCGCAAACCAGGCACCGGAAGCATCATCGCGTTTATTGGGCTTGCTCTGGCAATCGCGCTGGTCGGACCTTGCGTTGTCCGGCGAATTGAAGGCCCGCAGCAACATGATCGGGACGCTCGCGTCGGCGGTGAGAGACATGAAGCAGTGACGAACAAGAACGCCCCCGTCGGCAGCGCGGCACTGGTCCACTACGGGACCTCATCTCAGAGTGCAGAGCAGGACCTCACCGATCTCTCCCACGCGTTCGACACCTTTTCGCTCCTTCTCAAAGGCAGCGATCCGCTGCCTCTCGGCGCGAATGAGGACATCGGCAATGCCCTCCGTGGCAGGAACCGGACGCACCTCCGCTTCCTGCCCGACGATGCGCCATGCTTCAATGCCCAGGGGCAGATCGTCGATCGCTGGCAAACGCCCATGTTCTTCCACGCCATCGATCACGCCCGCCTGGACATTCGCAGCGCAGGGCCGGACAAAAAGATGTGGACCGGTGACGACATCCATCGCCGCTACGACGGCCAGTTCGTCAAGGGCGCAGCCCTGAACGCGCCGAGCTTGTTCGAGGCCACGAAGGACTATCACAGCAGGTGAGCGCCCGCCTTTGACAGAACCCCGGGAATCCCGATACTCGCCGCCACATGTGCGGCATCTACGGTTTTGCAGGATTTAAAGAAGACGGTCTTCTCGACCGCATGGGGCGCGTCATCCGGCATCGCGGACCCGATGGTCAGGGGCAATATGTGGCTCCCGATGGTGCTCCGTTTGCGATGGGCATGCAGCGCCTGTCGATCATCGACCTCGAAGGCGGCTGGCAGCCAGTTTACAACGAAGACCGCTCGCTCGCCGTTTGCTACAACGGCGAGACCTACAACTACGTAGAACTGCGCGACGAACTCGAAGCCAAGGGTCATTGCTTCACCACGCATAGCGACACAGAGTGCCTTGTGCACGGTTTTGAAGAATGGGGCATCGAAGGCCTGCTCAAGCGCATGAACGGCATGGCGGCGTTCTGCATCTACGATGCACGAAAGCAGGAGTTCTACATCGGTCGTGACCGCTGCGGGCAGAAGCCGTTGTATTACCATCACGCGAACGGACGCTTTCTTTTCGGCAGCGAGGCGAAAAGTATCCTGCAAAGCCAGCACTATACCGCCGCGCCGAACATCGCGGCGATCGATCCGTATCTCACCCTGCGCAACGTGCCCGAGCCGCAGACGATGTTCGCGGGCATCTACAAGCTGCCCGTCGCTCACTACCTGCACTACAAGCTGCGCGACAACTCGCTGAGCATTCATCGCTACTGGGAGGTGCCACTGCTGGACGCGCGCACGGCGACCTACAAGTCCGATGCCGAGTATCTCGAAGCGCTGGAGCATGTGTTCTATGATGCGGTGAAGCTCTGCATGAGAAGCGACGTGCCCGTGGGCGCGTATCTCAGCGCAGGCGTGGATTCGTCCCTCACCGTGGCGGCGATGACGAAGTATTCGTCGAACATCAACACCTACAGCATCGGCTTCGACTCGCCCGTGGATGAGACGCCCGCCGCGCGAGAGACGGCTGCCTTCCTCGGCACCAAGCATCACGAGATCATCTGTCAGCCGGAGGACTTCGACTTGTTGCCGAAGATCGTCTGGCACATGGATCGACCGGTGGGCGATGCGTTGTTGATCGCGTTCTACAAACTCGCTCAAGGCGCGAGCAAGGACCTCAAGGTGGTGCTCGGTGGTGAGGGCGCGGACGAAGCCTTCGCGGGCTACTCGTTCCAGACCGTGATCGGCAAGGTGGAGAAGATTCGCCGGATGTTGCCCTTCGCGCCCACGGT